>SDBT01014309.1_pt1 | contig 12656 bp, 15 predicted proteins | sample 2277101 | NCBI WGS metagenome assembly SDBT01 (sample SAMN10404973, study PRJNA504765) | marine sediment metagenome | isolation source: marine sediment core GS10_PC15, 103 cmbsf | place: Arctic Ocean: Southern Knipovich Ridge | collected 2010 | reverse complement strand
TTCATTGTATTGGCTAGCTTCAGGAACGTAGTACTGTTGGAGGGGCAATGGAGTGCGGTGCAGGGTATTATATTAGCAAAATAAATTTTGATGGAACTGTAACTTGTGTGCTTAATGATTCTGGAAGCGGCGGTATTGAGACTATTACTACAGGCGGTGGTTTAACAGGTGGTGGTTCAACAAGTACTGTTAATATAAGCCATGCTGATACATCTTCGCGGAGTTCTGTAAATAACAGTGGTCGTACTGTTATTCAGGATATTACGCTTGACACTTATGGACATTTAACAGGTCTTGCTTCTGCGACCCTTTCTGATACCAGGTGCAGTTCTAGTGGAACATGCAACCAAATTTGTATCGGAACTGATTGCATAAGCAGTTGGTCTGCAGTGCCGCAGGACCTTCAATCACATCTTCTTTCCTGTTATGATAAAGTGGACCCTGCGTGGTATACCACTTCTACTTGTTATGCGAGTTGTGCCTCCGATTTTGTTGTTACAGAATGGTCTTGTGCTTATGGATACCCTAATATAAGTGGCACTACTGTTAACTGTGTGGATTATTCATCTTACCGATCCAGAGGTTCGGGAATTTGTACAAGGCTTGGACCTGGAGATAGTCTGCCGCCGGTTGTAACCCATCCAATTTCCTGTTATCAGACAAGGGACTGTATTTATAGCAGTGTTACTTGTTCTGCGTCTTGTGATTCTGGCTTTGTTGTTACAGATTGGTCTTGTACTAAAGGAAACCCTACTATAAGTGGCACTACTGCGAGGTGTGTAGATTACTCATCTTGTCCTGTTGCAAGTGGTTCAGGAACATGTTCAAGGGTTAGCTGATTCTTTCAGCTGGCTTTTGAGTAATAGTACATTGGACCCGGCCGGGATCGAACCGGCGACCCTCACCTTGTAAAGGTGATGTCATACCACTAGACCACGGGTCCTTATAAAATTACTTCGAAGCCAACCTTTAAATATTAATAATACATTACTTGTTGTGAATGGCTTTCTTTTATTTTGGAAAAAGTAGGGTTTTTCTACCAAGGCTTTTGGGCGCGTTTATTTTAGTGCTTGCAATTATAATGTTTGTTGTTTCCTCTGGTCACATGTTTGATTCATGGGATGCAATGGTCAAATACCCAAGTTGTGTTTCAAAGATTGGAACACAAACTGACCAGGTTGCAATGTTGCAATATCTTGACTGCAAGGAATCGTTGTATAACATTACTGGCTTGCAGCTGAGGCCTGACCAGCCAAGGATTACCACAAGGCAGTTTGTGATTACATTGCTTTCACCTATTGCAGAGCTTTTGTTTTGGGCAGCCGCTTTTGTTTTGGGATTATTCCTTTACAAAACAAGAGTTGTAAAACCTGATTTTACAAAGCATGATTTTAAAGAGCCTGTGGCTAGACATTTTAGAAAAAAGAGGAAAAAATAAAAGAATTCAGTAAAGGGTTGAAACCTTTACTGTTTCTGAATCCTCAATTCTGCCTTTTTTTACACCAACAAGTTGCTTTATTTTACTTTTTTCAGCAGCTTCAAGGAGCCTTTTTGTCACTATACCATCAAAGACTATTGAGTCTGTGGTTTTTGTCTTTTCCATTTCTTTCAAAAGGTCTCTTACATTGACTTCTTTGAGTTTCTTCATTTTTGTGTCAAAAAAGCGTGCCTTTAAGCTTCCTTCAAGTTCTTTCATTGGTTTTGTATATGTACCAAGGTCCTTGGCCTGTATTAGCGGTAATTCTCTTGGTCTTGCATTAGACCTGTCAAAATTACTTACTGGCGCTCTGCTTCTGCTTTCATAGTTTCTTGGTCTACTTGTTCCTATTTCTAAGGTTGGTCTTTCTCTAAAGCTTCTACTTTTTGGAGAGTCTGTTCCAAAGCTTCTGCTTCTTGGAGCGCTGTTTCTGCGTTCATAGCTTCTTTCTCTTGGTGCACTTTCTCTGTTTCCAAAGTTTCTTCTGACAGGTCTTGTGTCATAGCTGCTTGTAAAGCTTCTTCTTGCTTCAAAAGGAATTCTTTTTTCATTTAAGGTAGCTCCTGATTCTGATTTTTTTCTAAGAGCTGCAAGAATTTCTTTCAAGGTTAATTCTTCAACTTCTTTTCCGTCAGGTGCTTTTGCAACAAATTCTATTTTCATTGCTTGGCATAATTGTCTTGCAATTATGTCTCCGCCTCTGTCTCCGTCAACAAAGACTGTTACTTCTTTTCCTTTTGTAAGGTTTATAACTGTTCTTGAAATATTTGCTCCGCCTACTCCTGCAACATTTTTGATTCCGTGTTTTACAAGATTTATTACGTCTGCTCTTCCTTCTACTAAAATTAATTCTCTGCTTGAATCAACTTCTGGTCCTATTGGAATTTTGTCAATTCCAATTTCTTTCAAATCAGATGTTCTTGCAAGTCCTCTTATTTCTTCTGCAAGTTCCTGTGTTTCAGGCATATCTGTTCCCATTTTCATAAGCAGTTCTTTTGCTCTTTCAGTAACTGTTTTTCTTTTTTCTTTTCTTGCATCTTCTATTGAGGTTGTTATAAATTCACTATTGCAAGGTCCTACTTTGTCAACTGATTCAATTGCGGCTGCAAGAATGCTTGTTTGCACTCTGTCCAGGCTGCTTGGAATTGTTAAAATTCCAACAGTTTTTCCACTTTTTATCTGGGTTTCAACTTCAATTCTTCCAAGTTTTCCGTTTTTTTGTAATTCTTTCAAGTCCATTTCTTCGCCTATTAGGCCTTCGCTTTGACCAAATATGGCGCCAATTATGTCATGTTTGTCAACTATTCCTTCGATTGTAAAGTCTGTTTTGATAACGTACTTCACAGTACTCAGATAAGTTTTTGCCATTTTTTAAATCACCTTTTCTTTTTGGTGTAGAATCAGGTTCTTGCCTTTAAAGGCTGGAAAGGTTTTTTTCCACACTTTTTTTCCCGGTGTGTATTAACAGCATTTTTTGTCGCTGTTTTTTTCCTTTCACAATTTCTACTTCTGCGCTAAAAAAATTGCGCAGTTCTTTAACCAATTCCTGGTTTGCTTTCCCTTTTTCAGGTTTTTCTTGCAACCTTATTTTCAGGCTGTTATTCCATTCATCAAAACCTATTATGGCAAATTCCTTGCCTTTTGGGACAACCAGTATAGGCAACAAAGTGCCTTGCTTGGTTTCCTTGATTTTCAAAACTTTTTCAACCATTTAGCAACTAATAATAAAATGCTTTTTAATTAATGATTGTTTTTCTAATTTTGATAAATTCTTAATTTCTTAATTTTTTAAAAAGCCTTTAAAGAGCGTTTACTCAAAAAGACCTAATTCTACAAAATAATTATGTATAGTAAAGAATTAAAAAGGCTGGGTTTTTCGCCGGTTATGGTGCAAATTTTTACTTTTGGTAGAAAGCTGTTTTGTTGATTGCTTCCGCTTTTCTCAGCTTTTCAAGAAGTTTTAGAATTTTTGCGTGTTCAACGCCTTTTGCGGTTTTTAATGTAATTTCCAGCCGCGCTATTTGATTCTTTATCATCGTACGTTGCCTTTTAAGCTGCACATTTTGCTCTACTTTTTTTGCATATTTTGGATCGTTCAAGTTATTGTTCACTTTTTGTAAATCTTTTTTAGTTCGTTTTTTTGGATTCATTTTTAATTTCCCTATTTATTTTTATGTTCTTCCTCCTTTTTACTTGTTATGGTATACCATTCCAAGGGCGCAAATGCCGAACGTGAATTAATGCACTTGTTTTTCAATGAAGGCTTTTCTGTTGTTAGGATTGCTGGTTCTGGAACAAGTCCTTTGCCTGCTCCTGATATTATTGCAATTAAAGACGGGCGAATTGTTGCTGTTGAATGTAAGGCAAGAAAGGCAAAGAATCTTGCAATTTCTGTTGGACAAATTGGTGAATTGACAGAGTGGGCTGAGAAAGCCGGAGGAGAATGTTGGGTTGCCTGGAAGGTTCCTCACAAGGGTTGGTTTTTTTTAAAGCCAAAAGAAATGAAAAATACAGGCAAGTTTTTTACAATTAATTTGAAGAATGCAATGGAAAAAGGGCTGTTGTTCGAAGTTGTTGCTAAGAGCAGTTTTTAAAGCCTTTTCAAGATATTGTTCTTTATGAGGATTCTTATTGAAGATATAGTGTCTGAGCTTAAGCTAAAACTTAGTGAAACAAAGGGAATTAGAAACAAGGTTTTGTTAAAAGATGCTTTGAATGCTTTGAAGGAATTCAAGAAAGCAAACGAGAAAAGTTTCTAGTTTTTGAAAATTCTACTTTTTTGAAAAAAAGATTTCCTGTTTTATATTTTTAGTCTTATTAGGAAAACCATTGTTGCAAGAATTGCTCCAATTGCGCCTGTTATTACAAGTGTTTCATAGGGAATGTTTCCAAATCCTGTAAATATAAGATAAACTGTTGCTGCAACAAGTCCTATTTCGAGAGCAACCAAAATCATACTTATAACGCTCACCATTCTGCTTCCGTAAATTCTATCTTTCAAAGACCATGTTTCTCGTTCGTTGTTTGAAATACGTCCGCCTAATTCGGCAATTTGTTGTCTTGTCTGCTGGTTTAATTGCAGGACGTTTTTTACGCTTTGATTAACTCTTGCTTGAAACATTGTTGCCTGGTTTTCAATAAATTTTTGATCTTCTTTAAATGCACCCAATGCTCTTTTTTCAACCCTGTCAGTCATTATCTTTTCTTCGTTTTTAATTTCTTCTCTTATATGTTGTTCAAATACAGGTTTTTCTTTGTCAAAATATTCTTTTACCATTTTGTTTATTTCGTTTTGAAGCAAAGCAAAAGTATCTGCTTCTCCCAAAAGTAAGAGCTTTTTTGCGTCCTTTTCTTCTATGCCAAGTTCTTTCAAAGAGGCAAGGATGGTTTCCTCGCTTTCACCGCTTTTAACCATTTCTCTTATGATTGAAACAATACTTGCTTGACTTGGGGTATTTTTTTCTGGCATAAATTCACCGCAACTATTATCTCTTTTCCGCTTAATAAAAGTATCTCACCTTATTGAGAGACCTGCTTTATCTCTTAATAAAGCTTAAATATTGCTTAAGACATAATATTGGCGAATGGAAACTCAAAAAATAATCCTTATTGCAATTCTTGTTTTTGTTGTAATTACCGTAATTGTTTTTGTGGCTTATCAGATTCAAGAATCGGTTCCGATTGAAGAAGAATATGTTCCGGAAATTGACGAATTTGGTTTTACAGAGGAAGAACTTGTTCCTGTTGAAGCTGGAAGCATTTTGGATGAATGCGGAAGTCAGGACACGCCCTATGCCCGTGATCTTTGCTGGCTTTACGAAGCAGGAGATGAACTTAATGCATCAAAATGTTTGAATATAGAGGAAAGACCTATGAGAATTAATTGTATTAGAGCTATTGCTGTAGCTTTTCAAAGTGAGGGGACACTTGCAAAGATTGAGGCATGTAATGCATTGCTTTTAGGTATTGAAAGTGAAAACGAATTTGATGTTTTTAAAATAGAAAAATTTTACGAATGTCTTGAGCCATTAGAGCCACAGATTAGGGCTGAAAAGACTGCGATTTGTGATGAGTTTTTTACAGATGATAAAACCCAGCGTTATATGTGCCATGCAACAATTGCAGTTGAATTGAATGATACAGTAATCTGTGATGCGCTTCCAACACAGCCGACTGATTTTAAACAGCACTGTCTTTCAATGGTTGCCGGCGAATTTGCTTAACTTAAATATCTATTCAACTAAAGTAGTTTCATATCTTTTGTAAGCAGATTTATGTCTACTTCTTCTGCAGGACCTATTGCAATACATGTCGGTGTTCCTGGTGCTACTTGTGTCAGACCAGCATCTTTAATCAATGCTGTTGGAAACATTTTCTTTGCTCGCATAAAAAGGTCAAGTAATTCTTTTTTGCTTCCGACTTTGAGAACAATCTTTTTCATTCCTTGGGCGACCCATGCTCTGTATGCTGCTGCTGTAGCTTTTTCAAGAGCAGTAACACTTGCATGAGCGCTTTGTGCAGCTATTTTGCCTTTTCCCATTTTGAGGTCTGTCCTCATTACTATTGCTTGCTTTAAAGTCATCTCATTTTCACCTAAGTTAATTATTTCTGTCTAAGTTACTTATTACTGCTTAAGTTAATTATTAATCAGCCTTTGACTTTTTATTCTTATAGTCTTCAATTGCTTTTCTTAATCCATCCATTGAAAGAATACTACAGTGTATTTTTGCAGGAGGCAGTCCGTCAAGTTCTTCTACAATTTTTGCCTTGTTAAGTTTTAATGCTTCGTCAAGTTCCATTCCTTTAACCATTTCAGTAAGCTTGCTTGAAGTAGCAATTGCTGCAACGCATCCAAAGGTCTTTACCTTTATATCCTTAATTATTTCTTTTCCTTTTTTGTCTTTTGCAACCTTTATGTAAACATGCATGATGTCTCCACATTGCGGGTTTCCAACTTTGCCAACTCCATCAGGGTTTTTTATTTCGCCTATATTGTGCGGTTTTCTAAATTCTTCCAATACTTTGTCTGAATACATTTCAATCACTTCTTTCCCAAAGGGCTAATTTCCCTAAGTCTTTTTACAATTGGCGGCAGTACCTTCAAAACATAATCAATATCTTTTGCGCTTGTTTCTTTTCCTAAAGTAAGTCTCAAAGAGCCATGACATTTTACATGAGGTAATCCAATTGCTCTCAAAACATGGCTTGGTTCAAGGCTTTTAGTACTGCATGCTGAACCAGTACTTGCTGCAATTCCTTTGTCACTCAGCATCAAAACCATACTTTCTCCTTCGACAAAATCAAACCCAAGGTTTACATTATTACTCAGCCTTTTTTCTCCAATCACCGGACCATTAGTCCAGCTGTTTTCAATTTTCAATGCACCTTTTACAAGTTTTTTTGCAAGCTTTTTTTCCCTTAAAGATTCCTTTTTCATTTCCTTTTCTGAAAGCTCTAGCGCTTTTGCCATTCCAACAATTCCCGGGACATTTTCAGTTCCTGACCTAAGTCCTCTTTCATGACCTCCGCCATGCATTAATGGATGAACTTTTGTTCCTTGTCTTATAAAAAGAAATCCGATTCCTTTTGGTCCATAAAATTTGTGCCCGCTTGCACTCAGCAAATCAATATTCATTGCTTCAACGTCAATTTTTTCCTTTCCGACACTTTGCACGGCATCTGTGTGAAAATAAATTCCCCTGTTTTTACAAATTTTTCCAATTTCTGCAATTGGCTGAATTGTTCCAATCTCATTATTTGAATGCATTATGGTTACAAGAATTGTTTTGTCTGTTATTGCATTTTCCAATTCATTTAAATCAATAAATCCTTTTTTGTCAACATCAAGCCAGGTTATTTCAAAGCCGTCTTTTTCTAAAAACTTGCATGTGTTTTCAATTGCGTGGTGTTCTATTTTTGTCGTTATGATATGATTGCCCTTGTCCTTGTTTGTATATGCGATTTCTTGTACTGCAATATTGTCTGATTCTGTTCCTCCTGAAGTAAAAATTATCTCTTCAGGTTTTGCATTAATTGCTTTTGCAATTCCTTCGCGTGCATTTTCCACAGCTTCCCTTGCCTTTATTCCAAAAGAATGCAAACTACTTGCGTTTCCAAAATTTTCAGAAAAATATGGCTCCATTACTTTCAAAACCCTTTTATCCAAAGGTGTTGTAGCTGCGTGATCTAAATAAATCTGTTTCATAATCAGCATCTCCAGCATTTGCAACTGTGTTCCTTATAGTGCTTTTCAAGGGCTTCGAAAAGATTTCCGCCCTCAATTTTTTTAAGCAAACTTTCACTAAGCCTGTAAATTGTTTTTTTTCCTTGTTTTTCAGATTCGACAAAATTGCATTTTTTAAGGGCTGCCAAAGAATGACTTACCTTGCTTTGCTCTTCTCCAACAGCTTTGACAAGCTCACCAACGTTTTTAGGTTTCTTTCCAAGTTCTTTGATAATATTTACTCGCAAAGGATTTCCCAATACTTCCAAACACAAATGATAAGGAGTTGAATCAGCTTTCATATGAACTATGGTTCATATAACGTTTATAAAGTTTGTGTTTGGTCTATTATTTCTTTTAATTTAAGGCTTTTTGTTATTCCATCTTCGCCCCATAAATAGGTAAAGTCTACGACTTCATCTTTTTCAATCCAGATCTGTCTGTTTCTTGGGTGAAGGTGACCTTTTAATGTAAATTTTCCACTGAATTCAATCAATGCCTTGTTTCCGTCGCATTTAACCAGCTTAAAAATAGAGCCTTCTTTTGGCATTGTGTCAAAGCTGTTTCCTTCTGAAACAGTCATTTCCATTTTAGAGATATCTTTGCCAAAAGGTGGTCGCCACTTGCTTACAATGCTTTTTACTAAAAAATTTGCCTGCTTCATATAAGTCCACTTAAAAAAATCCCTTAACAAAATAAGACTGCCCTGATTTAAATAGTTTTGCTTAAATCGGATTATGTTTCACCGGAAGTCTGCTCTCCAAGCATTTCTAAGTTGGATGGAAAAAGAAAGATTTTAAGCGAAAAGCTTTTGCCTTTAACAAAATTGAATTTGCTTGAATCAGGTTCTCCTGAGCTTGCTGAAGAAAAGCTCATAATTCCTGTTGAAAAAGCCTCAAGGGCTTGAAGAAAGAAATGTTGAAACAGCAGAATTGCTATAATTAAAACAGGTTTCGGTTGACGGTTTTTTTGCCTGTGCTATTAGCAAGGATTATCCCAACTCCATGCGCAACTTCCGTCACTGACAAATCTGCCCATGTGAGTTTCGCCTGACGGGTCTGTTTCATAGGTTCCGCCTGCTTCGCAGTGTAGGTCTGGTCCGCCATTGTTACATGATGTTTCGTTGCCAAAGCGCACTCCAGTTCCAGCCAGATATATGCCGTAGTTCTGACTGCTTGTTACATTATCTCCATCCATATAGAGCAATCCCCCCGTCCCTTTTGCGTAAATGCCTGTGGCGCTGTCAGTGACGATGTTATTTTTTATTGTTCCATTGCCTAATATATATATGCCATAGTTATCGTTGTTCGTTAGGTTAACATTTTTAATCATTATACCAGATTCATTATATGCATATATTCCGTAATTGTCAAAATTTCCTATACTGGTGTCGCTTATTGTTGTATCATCACAATAATCTGTATATATTCCTCCAACGCCATCGGTGTCTTCGTGGTCATAGATATTGCATCCGGTTATTGTTGCGGAATATGTTTCATCCAAATATATTCCTATTCCCAAGCTTCCAAATAATTCAATATAACAGTTGTCTATTGTTATGTCGTCTGCTTGTACCGCATGTATTCCTTTGTTACTATTACTATTCATATAGATACTGCTACTTTGTATTGTTGCATTGTCTACTCTATTCAAATATATTCCGCTCTCCCAGTTATAAAGGTTGCAGTTTTGTATTGTTGCATAATCATAGGGTTCGTTTACCGTTATTCCTTTATAACCGTTTGAGCTAGTTAAATTTTTTCCGACACAGTTTAGGATGGTGTTGTTGGCTTGTATTGTAATGCAATCGCTGCCGCTTGTACTTATATTGTTTCCGACGGTGTAGGTTCCTGTTCTTGTAATTGTTGTGCATCCTGTTATTGTTGCACCTGAGCAGTCTTCCAGGCAGGTCATGTTACTTCCAACATCTGTTCCGTCACAGGCTTCTCCTGCTTCTGCGATGTCGTTTCCACAGCATTCCAAACAAATAACATTAGAACAAACTGCATCGCAAGTCCCGGGGTTATTACAAGTATCAGTGGTTAAAGGGTTAGAATCATCGCAATCAATATCTGCTTCGCAAGCTATAGGACAAGCAGGTTCACTGCCTCCGCTGCTTGTTCCGTTGATTACAAGAGTTCTTACAAGTCCGGAAAAGTCAGTGTACTCCATGTCAATTGTTCCTCCTCCGCTGCCTGAATAGCCGATGCCAGTAAAATATAATTCGCCGCCTGCTTCAACTTCTATTGGGGGTATGATTTCTGCATCAGTAATTTCTTCACCATTTAAAGTAACAGGGCCGAAGCTAAAGCTTCCGTCAAGGTCAACATTGGAAACTCTCATTTCTCCTCCTGTTATGTTTTGCAGGATAATGGTTACTATATTATTTTCAATATTGCTGCCTTTGACCATTATTTTTTCAGGCTCTGATGAAGAAAAAGAAACTGATTGTGTTGGAGGTATAGCGATAAAAACAAGGACACCGAAAATGGTTGCGATTATTATTAGTGCCCAGCCATAGGTCATAAGGTATTCTAATGCTGCTTGTGCCTTGTTGTTCATACAGTTACCGTTATTATGAGGAAGTTTATACTATTTAATTCTTTTTTGCTTCCGACTTTGAGAACAATCTTTTTCATTCCTTGGGCGACCCATGCACTGTATGCTGCTGCTGTAAGGGCTTGAAGAAAGAAATGCTGAAACAGAAGAATTGCTATAATTAAAACAGGTTTCGGTGACGGTTTTTTTGCTTGTGCTATTAGCAAGACTCATCGGGAAGCCATGGGCAACTTCCGTCACTGCCAAACTCGCCTATGTAAGTTTCGCCTGACGGGTTTGTTACATAGGTTCCGCCTGGTTCGCAGTATACGTCTGGTCCAATATTGTTACATGATGTTTCGTAGCCAAAGCGCACGTTATTTCCAGCCAGATATATGCCGTAGTCCCGACTGCCTGTTACATTATCTCCCTCCATATAGAGCGATCCCCACGTCGCTTTTGCGTAAATGCCTATGTCGCTGTCAATGACGGTGTTATTTTTTATTGTTCCCTTGGCGAAAATATATATGCCGTAGTCTCCGTTGTTCTCTAGGGAAACATTTTCAATCATTATACCATTGTCATTAGATGCCTTTATTCCATATTCGTCAAAATTTTTTATACTGCCGCCGCTTATTGTTGTTCTATCTGAATAATCTGTATATATTCCTATAGAGCCACTGTAGTCGTCGTTGCTATAGATATTGCATCCGGTTACTGTTGCGTCCCCTGTTTCATCCAAATATATTCCTATTGCCTCATCGCTTGCCTCTACTTCAATATAACAGTTGGTTATTGTTAGGTCGTTGTCTCCCTCGGAATGTATTCCTTCGTTACTATTACTATTCATATAGATACTGCTACTTTGTATTGTTGCATTGCCGCTGTCTACATCTATTCCGCGCCCCCAGCCATCAAGGTTGCAGTTTTGTATTGTTGCATTGTAGCCGTTTACAAGTATTCCGGTATAACCGTTATCGCTAGTTAAATTTTTTCCGACACAGTTTAGAGTGGTGTTGATGGCGTTCATTGTAATGCAATTTCTGCCGCTTGTACTTATATTGTCTCCGACGGTGTAGGTTCCTGTTCTTGTAATTGTTGTGCATCCTGTTATTGTTGCACCTGAGCAGTCTTCCAGGCAGGTCATGTTGCTTTCAACATTTCCTCTGTCACAGGCTTCGGCGCCTTCAATACGGCTGTTTCCGCAGCACACGCCTGTTGCCCCACCACCTACATCACAATCAGGGTCAGTTCCAAAACAAGAAGCACTGGAACAAACGCCATCACAAACAGTACCACAGCCAAAACAGGCTGCTGTGTCAAAAGCAAGGCAATCAGACTCACAGAAAAGAGTACCACCATCAAAACCCCGACTTACACAACCCTCCCCACCAAGATCGGCGCCATCACAAACCTCTGTTCCCTGCTTTGAATCATTTCCACAGCAAGGATTGGTTGCCCCACCACCTACATCACAATCAGGGTCAGTTCCAAAACAAGAAGCACTGGAACAAACGCCATCACAAACAGTATCGTCACAAACAGGGTCTGGAGGCTCTTCACCACTACTTGTACTGCTACTGCTTCCAGTTATTGCTGCTGTTTGCTCAAGTCCTGCAAAATTGTTATAAGTTATTGTTACTGGGCCTGTTGGATTTCCAGTATGATCACATTCTAAAAGTATTGTTTCGCCAGCGTTTATTGTTGTTGTTTCTACACCACCTACTTTTATTGTACAAGTGTCCACAGTAAAGCCTGAGCCTGTTTCTTCAATGTCTGTTATTTCTATTTGCCCACCGGTAACGTTTTGCAATAATACTGTTGCTGTTGTTGAGTCAGATGTGCTTGATTTTAACAGGATTTTAGTTGGATTGCTTGAAGAAAATTTTACTTCCTGTATAGGGGTTCCTACAACAAAAACAAGGACACCGAAAATGGTTGCGATTATTATTAGTGCCCAGCCATAGGTCATAAGGTATTCTAATGCTGCTTGTGCCTTGTTGTTCATACAGTTACCATTATTATGAGGAAGTTTATACTATTTAATTCTTTTTTTTTTGTTTGGTCAAGTTAAAATTCTGTGAAAAATCAGAAACCAGTGTCTATTAAGTGAATTTTTCTTGCTATCGGGTCGGCACAGTGAGTGAAGACAGCATTCTTACTCTGATCTGTTTGCAGTGGCGGCGAGGGAAATCCTTTTTAAGTAGTTAATGCTTTAATTAACTCTATGCCTTTGAATCATCTTGTTTATTCAGCAAGAAAGAACACTCCTGTTTTAGGAAAACCTGCACAAACGCCTTCTGAATCCATTACTGTAACAGAAAATCCTCAACTTGCTGAAACTGCTGTTGAAGACTCGCCTGTTATGGAACCAAGGTCAGAACTTAAGAAAAAAATGGAGATAATGAGTGAGGCAGA
>SDBT01014308.1_pt1 | contig 12656 bp, 21 predicted proteins | sample 2277101 | NCBI WGS metagenome assembly SDBT01 (sample SAMN10404973, study PRJNA504765) | marine sediment metagenome | isolation source: marine sediment core GS10_PC15, 103 cmbsf | place: Arctic Ocean: Southern Knipovich Ridge | collected 2010 | reverse complement strand
TTACCACGGATGAAGTCAATGATATCGGTGTGCCTACGGAAACGTCTCCACGTCTGTCCACCAAAGATCGCCTTGTTGGGTTTGTACCCCGTGGTGGATTTAACGGATTCAATCCCGTCGTCGAGGTCCGCTATGGGTGTCGAGGATTCCGCCACGGAGTAGTTGATCGCCAATGTCTCGTTCGATCCGTGGTTGGTGGTGTTGCCGAGAAGCACCGCGATCCGGTCTTCCCAATTCATGGTCAAGTTGTCCATGACCATGTTGGCCGCTGAAGTCCTTAGCTCCAACGCCTGATCCGCATTGGCAACGTCCTCCAGATCCAGGTCCATCCTCAACGCGTAGTTGAGGGTCGCATAGGTGTCGCTTGATACCTGGAAATTGATTACCTTGGCGGGTTGACCCTGCGCCCTGTGTGCGCTGTTCAACCTCAGCCACTCGTCCTTAGACCAGACATAGAATCCGTCGTTCTTTTTTCCCACCGTAATGACCGGGAGGATTTGATCGGCTATCATGCCTTGTGGTCTGTAGCCAATCGTCATGTTGGTTAGCGGGGTGTCTATATGGAGGTCTCTTCCAGTAGCCCCCGCGTATATTCTCGGGTCTTGAGTAATCATTTTATTCCATCCCTCCTTTATGCCGCGCTACCCGTGAATGACATTAACATCTCCCCCACCGCCCCACTCGTCGCGCCTGTCAATAGAACACCCGGCACGTAATCACCCGACGCTGCTTCGACGGCGAATCCGGTAGCATTTGTCGTGAGGTACACTCCCGCGCTTATACTTGCGCCGAGGGTGATTTTGGTCAGTCCCATGACCGCCAAGCCTACGTGTTCGTTGTCGCGTGGTTTGTCTTGGTTGACCCCCAAGGTGATTTCGCCCGCCGTGTTTGCGGTGTAGGCGTCCACGCCCGACAGAACCGCGAACCGATACCGATTGGCTTCATTAGCGTCGAAGCTGCCACTCGCAACCGCGCTAATTGATATTTGCATTCCACTTCGTTCAGCCATTGCTTTGCTCCCTCCTTAATGGTTCGCTTACTGTTTCCGCTGAGAATTGTATTTCTGATACAGTGCCGGATTCGCGTTCTGCACCTTCATGAACGCGTCCTTCATGTTGAGGTCTTTGTCGGCCTTCATCTCCTTCTCCGCCAGCCGACTCAACTCCGATCCGGCATCGTCCAAGGGTGCGCTGGCGTCCTCGGTTTCGTGCCTGCTCACTTCCTGGAAGATCGACGCGCGTTTCTCATAGGTGTTCTTGAAGGCATCGAGCATGGACTCCTTGACCTCTTTGCCGTCGGTGTCCTTGTAATCCTTCAACACCTGTTCCTTCGGCAAGGACTGTAGGAACGCGCGCACACGCGGAATCTCCACGGGTGCCAACTTACCGTCGGCGGCCATCTTGTCGATCCAAGCCTGGTTCGCCTCGGTGAATCGTTTTCCCTTCTCCGATTCAACGTCCTTCTCCAGCAGGGAAATCCGTTCGGCCATCTCGTCCTTCCGTGCCTGTGCGTCCTTGGCCTCCAACTCTGCGGTCTTGAGTTTTTCCTCATGGTCCCTCTTCAGGGCATCGAGTTTGGCCTCGTAATCCTTTTGGGACTCTTTCTTCGCGGCTTCCAACTCCGCCAACTTCTGTTCTTGGAGTTCCTTTTCTGTTGCCATTATGATTCCTCCTTCTGATTCCTTTTTCTTTTTCTTGCCCTTTGTTTTGCCACCCTGGACGAGCCATCGACACAGGGCGAACGGATTTGTGATGTCAGGTTTGCCTTTCAATCGTTTCGCGCACTTGCTGAACCCCTGGCCCTTCGCCCAACGGATCGCGCCACGAATGGCCTTGGCAACTCCAGGTGATTGCTTCTTGAACTCCTCAAGCCCATCGAAATCGAATTCCCAGATGGTGTCGTCGTTGAAGTCATCGTTACATTCAGGGCACTCACCAAAGATGTTGATTTCGCCGCTGTCCACTAATTTTAGAAATTGATCCAACGATACCCGCAACGTGTCGATGTCAATCTCTGTGGTTTCGCCATCGAACACGTCGGGGATATCCTCCCCCTCAAATTCCTTTGCGGTGTTCTGCCTCGCCTTGATCGCCCGCTCCTGCGCCTGCGCCCCCTCTTTGGTTGCGTGGCAACCGAGAACTTTCCCGGCCTTGGATATCAGGCAATACTCATCGCCGCGTTTCTGTATGGTGTAAGCGTGTAGGTCTCCCTCACCGGAGAACATTTCCACCCTGGCCTCGAACAAATTGCTCGTGCCGTTCGGGTCAATGAACCCCTCGACCAGCGTGCAGGCATTCATGTAGTTGATAAAGAATCGGCAATTCCAACAAATCTTTGCCTCCCGATCCTGTATCGACATGTCTGTGAGTTTGTATCGCGCCACTGCTTTCGACTTACGCGGAAGCCCAATAAGGTATTCCGCCATCCCCCCACCCTCGCCACCAAGGAAATTCTTTTCGATTTCGTAGCACCTGAATTCGTGGCCCTTGTCGTCGTACAACGCCTCGATCTCATCCAGGTTGGTGAGGGCTGGAATTTCCGCGCCGAGAAACGAGATGGCCTTCAACACGCGGGGGAACTTGTCGCCGTTGGAGTCATTGGTGTAATGCCAGTAAATCTCCGCCGAGATTCTGCGATAGGCACCCGCCTTGATGAGGTCCGCGAACTTCCTCGGCACCTCGACCAAGTCGGCCAACAACTTTTTGCCTTTAAGGTAGATGCGTGAAACGTAACCGAGGGCGGGTGCGCCGAAAATCTCGCGGGCCTTTGCTTCGTCCTCCTGCCCGTCCGCGTGGCCCGCCTTGACTGTGGGGCGGAACCCCACCTTGTCAAAGGCATCCACCACGTTCTGCAAATCCTTTTCGGTGTATTCATCCCCGTTCCAAGTGCCAACGGCGAAGACTTCCACGCCGTTGAATCCCACCGTGGGCAAATCGCCGTATTCAATTGTGGCGTTATCGGGGGAGGGTGTGAAAATGACCTGGTGGTCTGTGCGCGTGCCGCCGCTTGTTTGAAGGTCGAGGTAATTGTGGGAAGTGATTTGATCGTTGGTCTTTGTTTCAGACATAAAAAAGGCCCAATGAAAAATCCGTCTCCGAGTTTTTCACCAGGCCCCTTTTCGTCCAGCCGAATCGCCATGACCATAACGATCCACCGGGAATGAGTGCCGTGTATCAACCCACTGAGGCAATCTTTATTAGAACATTTTTATGGTACACGCACAAGCGTCATATTGTCAAGGAGGTCCCAAGCTGTCTTGTGTTTGTTGGGGCTTCGGGTTCTTCCGCGACCATGGCCTGTGTTCCTCCCCCGGTATCACGCCAGTTCGTATCATTCTTTTGATCTCCCTGACCAGGCCCAATATAAACCAGGCCAACATAACCTCAAGGACCAGAAGGAATATCTCCAGGGACAACAACATTATTGACCCAACACTTTCAAGTCAGTCGGCGCGTTTGGTTTTGTGCAATCCATGTTCGAGGGTATGGACTCCCCCCCCGCATTGATCGCCGTCACGTGGTAACACCCCTCCGTGACACCCGTGTGGATAAACGTCGTCACATTCGCGCCCACCCTGCCAACCTCGACATTCGGGGTGGGATGGCCAATGTAAACAATAAACTGGTCCTCGTTGTTAGAGTTGTCCGTCCAGGTTAGGGTGGTGCCCCACGCTGGCACGGCGACGAATAAAAACAACACGCCCCACAATGGGTTAACTTTGGTCATCGTCAATCTTGAAACTGTAACGCCCCTCTATAATTTTCCCACCGTCTGGATCGCGCAAGTCCTTGACCATGTAGCTGTGCCTACCGCGAGGATGTTTCTTCACCAACTCCTCAATCTTTTGTATGATCTCCTCTATCAATGGATCATGCGGCAGCATCGTCCTCCCCTTTTATTTCCGCCGTCGTTATTTCCGCGTCCTCTTCCTTTTCATCGCCGAATGTTTGCCGTGGGATGTTGGGCACCGTGGCCTCTTTTTCGTAAACCGTGAAAACCTTCGGCATCTGTTCCAACATTTTGAAGCCGGTAATCGTCCTTTCCTCGCCGGGTATGGTGAAGATTATCACCGTCTTGTCCTTCAGATTGTCCATTAGGGTCTTGGTCTGCCCCTCGTCCCCGTCGCTCAATGAATTGACCACAACCAGATCGGTGTCCATCGTCGGCCATGACTTCACCCGCGTCACAACCTCCGCCAACCCGTGCGTTTCAATCGCCCTGCGATACAAGACACCGACATCGTTCGGCACATTATCCCAATCCTCTATCGCGTAGACCTTCGCGCCGATATTCTTCGCAGCCGTTCCCAATAGTACCGTGCCCCTGCCAGTGCCCGAGCCGACCTCGACGAACACCGCGCCCTCCTTGTAACTCATGGCCCTGCGGAAAATCACGTCACCCGCCTGTGGGCCGATATGCCCCGGATGACTCCCGAGCCTACCGAATGTCGTGCGGAAATCGACTTGACGCATAACCCTCCCTCACATTGTGCTTGGTTTGTTCAGCCACCAGCGGTAAATCACCGTGCCTACCCAATAAAGCCAAGACACTGGTGAGGCAACCCCCATCACGGACGCCTGTTGTATTCGCCTTCGCAAAATCCAATTCATTTCCCCAACTGTTAAATGCAAACCGTAAATCGTCTTATTCGTTTTCGAATGCACGTCGTGTTCCCAACACGTCCAGACATACCAATCGGGAACTCCCGTGCAGCCATCCGTCTTCAGGTTCTTCGCCGTGGCCTCGCATAAATCCCAATACCGTTTGTCCCATGCGGTGGACTCGACGAATTGAAATATCTCGGGCTTCATTCAACCTTTGCCAATAGTTTTATGACGCCCACAAGCCCAATGAAAACAAGGCCCCACAACAGAATCCCCATCGGAACCAGGAAGAAGGCCATCAACTTTCCGCACTCAAACATTGTCAACCAACACGCCGAACAGCTTCTCGAATTTCCCCCAGTCGAATTTCAACACGTCCTGGTTGTACAGGGGGAACTCAAGGAAATCGTGCGCGATCTCCTCCCGCTTGCCCTGCCCTATCCGATCAATGTAGGCGTTTATGTGGGTGATTATCCTGTCCCTTGGTATCTCACCCTTGGCCATTTTCGCCACGGTGACAGCGGGGAGATGCGCGCAGTACAACGCGCCGAACCTGAACCAACTGAGTTCCCCATCACCGCATTCAAGGACCGCCTTGGCCGAGGCTTTCGCGCCCTGGTCTTTGAAGTTCATCTACTTTTTCTTGTCGCCCTTTTTCTTCGGCGGGAATGGGAACGGTTTTTTCCCTTTCTTACCTCCCTTACCCCCCTTTCCGCCGTTCTTGTCTGGATGGAAAATATAATCTTTTTGCTGCATGTCAATCCTCCGTTATCTCTAAAATTTTATCCCTATTGAATCGCCAACCGCCACCGATCTTTTTCCCCGGCAACAACCCCCGATTCACCAGCCTGTAGACTGTCCTCACATGCACCTGCAACAAGTCGGCCACCTGATCCGCCGTCGCGAGGTTGTACGGAACATTTTTCTCGTGCTTGTTGAAATAAACCATGTGGCCGCTATCCTTCATTTCGGTTCCTCTGTGGCCACCACCATCCCCTCGGCTAGGTCTATCGGCTCGCCCTTGTGATAGGCCACCAACGGCTCCATCGACTCCTCGATCTTAATGACCCGCCTTTGCATTTCCACGAGCATGTCTTCGGTCTCGGTTATCTTCTTGGTCAACACCGCCAAGATCACCTTGTGGTCCCCGATGGACTTCAACATCCCGTCAACCTTGCTGTGCTTCTGCAATGTCCGCGTGATGCGTCCCATCATTCGACCTCCGTGTTGTAGAATGTGGTGATCCCCGTGTTCGGGTCGAACCGCCATTCGACTGGTTCCGTGGTGCTGTTGCCCGCCGCATCGAGCACGGTCAAACGCAACATGATGACCCCTAGTTCATCCGCTATCGGGATTTTCACGTTCGGCATGGCGGTGGAGACAACCTGTTGCCACGTTCGCCCGCAATTTTGGCTGGCCTCCACCCTGTAGTTCACCGCATCGGGTGTGGGTTGCCAACTCAACGTCAACCAAACAAGGAATGGGATTATCATCTGGTTTTATTCAATATGGCCAACGCCCTGTCCACACTCATGCGGCCCGAATTGTAGAGGTAGAGGTAAGCCACCGCCGCCCTTTCATCGGACCAATCATCGACCTGTTTCCGCACTTCGTCCTCAATGTTTTTTAGTTCATCGGTGTTTATCTCAACCACCCCCTCTGTCGCCCACGGTTGGATGGATGTGCCGTTGATCGACACAGAATACGTTGGTTCTGTAGGCGGCGGGAAATTAAACCCTTCAATAGTGCCGCACCCCACCATAGTGTTGTTCGTGTTGTAATGCGCGTTGGGCATATCCTTGGAGTTTTTTATTTCCAGAATCCACCCACGGTCCGCCTTGCAATGCTTGCATACCCCGCCTTCTTCCCACACTATATTTTGGAGTAGGCAACGCGGGCAAGTCCAATAATTTAATTCACTCATTATGCGCGCCCGCCCTCGGGGTCCGGTATCACCTGCGGTAAATCCCCCTCTATGGTGTTGTAGTCCAGGACAATCTGCACCAACTCCGACGCGGAGAGTTCGCTCTCCAAATGGTTCTCCTCGGTGTATGGTCCGGCGGGTGGCCCCACGATTTCGCGGATTTCAGCCTCCGACTCGATCATTCGCACGGCGACATCGTCGCCCGTCAACTTGCCCTTGTCCCATTTGACCTCAACCTCGCGCCCGAGCAATTTCCCCTTGACCTTGAACATCACGGCACCCCCGCCATCAACCCGAGTGTGAAATCGACGAAGTCGGTGTCGCTGGTCCATGCCTCGCGGTACGATCCCGACATCACCATCTCCTGTCCCATCGAGAGGATTTCATACGCCTGGAAGTTTTCATTGCGGCCCTTCTTTCCGTAGTCGGCCCCCATGTATTCATTGACGAACTTGTCCGGCCTCACAACCTTGTTCGCGTCCGTCCCATACGGTCTCCCCGCCTCGCCCTTCGTGCGCCTGTCATAGAATTGTTTCTCCAACCTCGATATACCGTCAACTGTCTGTTCGAATCGGTGTCCCATTTCGTGGTATGCCACGGTCCTCAATGTCTTGTCCCCCTCGCTCAAGTGGATTTGGCTCGTGTTTCTCACATCGGCTGCACTGATGTGCCTGGATATATTCGCGTTGGGGTCTTGATCGCGGTCAGTGTTGGTTATCCCCCTGCTCCAATAAAATCCGCGCCTGCCGATGCTACCGACCAACTTGCCCGCATCACGCGATTGTTGCAGCCATGATGTGGGCATTCCGGCGGAAACGTCGTCGTTGATGATCGCCGCGACTTGTTTCCCCCTGTTGGCGGACCGAATCGCCTCGACATCGGACGTGAATCCCGCGAATTGCTGTTCCACGTTGCCCATCGGCCTTATCTCGCCCAGGACTTTCTTCGCCGTCACCTCGCGGGTGGCCCTACTACCGGGTGCCAATGTCTTCAATTTTTTGTGTATTTCCTCACGATCATCCGACAATTGTCTTTGGACGGGTGATTGGGATGCCCGGAGAATCGGGGCACCGCGCAACCCTATGTTTGTTCCCTCCAATTGCCGTTTGAGCCTGTCGATCTCGGCGACGGTTTCCGCCGATCCCTCCCGCCTGATTATCTCGTCCCTCACCAAACGTCCAACCTGGATCGCGTGTTGTTCATCCCTCAATCCCCCCGAACCGATCGCCTCCTTCACCCGCGCGGCGAACTCGGTCGCCTCCGGTGCGATCGCCTTCGTCGGTTGCGTCGGCACCCTCGGAGTCCTCGGCCCTGTCGGTCTCCTCCGCCTGCGCCTCACCCCCGTCTCCGGATGCTTGCCGCCGAACCCCGGCATGACCAACCGGATGGCCCTATCCATTGACGCCTGTGACGAGAACTTCACTGGCAAATCGTCCTCTGTGATGTAGATCAACGTCCCACGGCATTGGAAATGCAACGGCGGAGTCAACCGCCGCAGCTTCGGGTCTTCCTTCCTCATTCGCAACCCGTCCGCCGCCTGGTCCACCTCGGTGGTCCTGAAATCCAATATCGCGCTGTACTCGTAGCCAATGACGAAGTCGCCCGCCCTGTCGCCGACGGCCAACCGCCCCTGGTTCACCGCCTCCGTCAACGTGGTGCGCACGATGTTCTCCAACCGGAACGCCTGGATTAAATTCTCTGGCCGTGGTCTGCCTGGTCCCGAGGGTGCAATCTTTGTCGGGTCGCCGATGTACGGCTCGAAGATGCGCCTGATCTCCTGCTTCACCTCTGTGGTGGTACTGCCCCCCTTGAGGTGTTCAAATAATTGCGCATCAACCTTGTTCGTTAGCTCCGCGTCCAGCACGCCCTTGATACCGCGTGAACGCGCCACCAAGAATCCCATCGCCTCCGTCGGCTCGAACCCCGCGAACTCCCTTATGTCCTTGATGTCGCGCCGTATCTTCGCTGGCAATTCACTGAGGCCGAAGTCCCTGCCCTTCCGCCATCCGTCCTGTAGGAATTCGGACAGCACGTCGATGAACTCCTGGCCCACGTCGATCCTGAACTCGGGAACGTCCGACGAATTCAACCCGCGCAGGAGTAACGCCTCGACCTCGGCTAACGTGAGGTTCAAAACAACTGTGAGAATTTTTCTTAGGTCTGCGTCCGCTTTGTTCGCGGCCTTATCAAAGAACTCACCGATGGCTTGGAAGTTGACACGCTTCTCGAATTCCGAGAGGGGCCTACGTAAATAATTTTTTTTTTGGGTTTCCGCTACGACGGTCTCCTCATCGTCGTCCTCCTCCTCGTCATCTTCCTCCGCGATGATCGCGCGGATCAAACCATCCATGTCCGGCGTGTCGTCGTCGTCCTCGTCATCCGGCTCCTCGTCCTCCGGCAACGGCGGGAACTCGACCAGGTCGCGCAACTTGTTCTGGTCCTCGGTCGTGACCTTCAACACGTTGTCCTTCGCGGCCTTGGTGAACAACTCGAAGATTTTATACCTGTGCTCCTCCGTGATCTCCTTGAACCTGAAGGTGGGATAGTGCCCGCCAGTTACCTCGTAGTTCAAATCGACCAACGGCTTGATGATCTGGTCGTTGACAACCGTGCCCGCGATCTCTTTCCGCAATTGGTCGATGACCCAGATGAACGCGTCGAATTCCTTGACCGCCCGCGCGAAACTGCCGGTGATCTGTTCCGCCGATAGGCCGATGAGTCCCGGCATCAACAACGCGATGCGTATGTGGGTGTCGGCCAAATTGATCGCCGGAATATATGCCTCACTGATTTTGACGCTTGGAGATTCGAACGAATGTTCGAGGTTCGTGGGCAATATCATGCCCGTCTTCGATTGCAGGTTGTCGATGATATCCTGAAGGCTGTTACGCTGCCCCGTGGTGAGATGGCCCTGGTGTTTGAAGATCACTATCGGCTCACCGTACCGCTCAAGGGTGGTGGACATGAACCGGATATACAAATCCTTCTGCCACCACGCGCGGTACGCCTCGCGCAAATCGCTGTTGCCGTAGAAGTTGTTGAAGTTCTTCCGGTAACTCCAGATCACGAAGCGATCCGCCGGTAGCCTCGCGTTCAGTTGATGCACCCCATCCGGTCTCAGGTTGCCGTATTCGTCGGTGTCGAAATCGAAGTTCTCCGGTCGCCGCGTCTTCAACGCCCGCAACCCGACGCGCCCCGCGAACTCACCGAAATCAATCTGCTGGTAGACGCGCTCCGTCACCGCGTAACCGTAGCCCAACCCGCTGTGCATTATCTCCTGTAGGTTGTTGAGCAGGGTGCCGCACTCCAACTCCCCGAACGCGAACTCGACGAAACGCTTCAACTCCTCCGCCGTCTCCTGCTCCTCCTCGGGTAGGTCCGGCGCGACGATCTCCCACCCCGTGGACATCACCGCGAATTCCTTCGCGAACAACGCGGCCTTGACCTGCTCGTCGTTCAACATCTGCTTGTAAATCTGCAACCCCTTGTGGCCCACCAGGTCGTCGGGGTTGAACGGCGTGACCCTGCGGGTGAACAGGTAGGAGTCGGCGAAGGAAATTTCGTGGGTTGGTATAGCGTCGGGTGTCTGCTTGGGCGTCACCTCGGCGTAGGTTTTAGGTTTCGCCGTTGCGCGTTTGTTAGCCTTGCGTGTCGTGGTTTTCTTTGCGGCCATAGTTTACAAATGGCCCCCAATAGAAAAAGGCCGCGCCCGCTGTTCGAACAGGCACAGCCCTTTCTATTGAGGTTCGGCATTCCCACAGGCGATCAACCCATAGGGAAAGTCAGTGTATGGAGGTTCTAGGGAATTTATACTATCACGGCTACGAGGTGGGATGCAATGTACCCAATAGTGCGGTTTTGACTCTTTGTGTCAATCCTTTTTGTTGTGACGCTTTCAAACTGGTCTTTTGGAATTGCCCGCTAGTGATTGTGCTCAGGCCATGAAGGAATTTTTCCCCCTCGTGCGGATACGGCCCAACATAAAACACGTCTATCTTCACGCCTTTCCGTTTCAACCCTTCGGCGCAGAATTGCGCGTTCGTTGCGTGGTCCGGCAAGCCATCGCTAATCAACACGATATGCTTTGCACCTTCGACGTTCGCCACCTCAAGGGCCGCATGTAACGGGGTGCCACCGCCGGGATGCGGAATGGTCCCCGACATCTCGGCCCCCGCATTGGTGCCGGGGAATATCACCTGCGTGAACATCAACCCGCTTGCCTTCAGTGATTCCACTATCTCGCGCAACGCGACGATCTTCGGACGATTCGGTTCGCAATATTCCCCCATGCTGCCCGAGCAATCCAACAACAGGAATGACCGCATGGCCTCGTCCCTGGCCGCTTTAGCTTCCGCCAATTGCCCCAAGGATGTAGTCGTGTGTGGCGATATTGATTCCCGCAACTGTTTCAATGTTTCATTGCCCATCGTGTCCCCCCTTTACAATGCCAAATCTATGGCCTTCTTGATGGCCGCTTTCATGGCCGCTATTCCCTCGGATGGTGTTCCAGGTTTCAATGCCAGTTCCTTCAACTTCAGATATTTGCTCCATGCCGCTTCCGCATCGTTGCCGCCCAATCCGCCGTTCTCGGCCTTGTGGACAATACACCGCTCCAATTCCAACAATGCCCGCCATTCGCTATCCTCCCCGTCCACTGGTTTGATTTCCAGTTTGGACAACACTTGTTTGATCGACAACACTTGGAACGCCAATGGTTTGTATTCCGCCGTTTGCGCCAAGGTGTCCTCTCTCCTCAGAAATTTAATTCCACCCACAAGGATAATTTCATAAGGACCGGACCGTTCTATGATTTGGACCTCGACTTGTGGAATGGCGTCCGGCCACGTTACTTGCCCAGGAATGAAACTGCTCGATACACCTTGATATACCGTCCCCGAACTTGGGCCAGAAATGGTGCTGACATTTGTGATTGGCCCCGTGTATGTGTATCGCTGAGATTTGGGTGGTGGTGGCCGTGGTGGGAGTGTCCCCGCCGATGGTCCTTTGGGCGGTGCTGGTTTTTTCACTGGCCCCTTGGCTGGTTGCCATCCAAACATTACAGGAACTTCACGCTTTGCGCCACCACCTGCGTCCGTGTCGCGGGGTTTCCGTTCTTGTCCTCGTACTTGGAATATTGGATGCGGCCCTCGACGCAAACCTGCTTGCCCTTGCCGAGGTGGAGTGAACACGCTTCCGCCAAGTTCCCCCACACAACCACATCGTGCCACTCGGTGTATTCCTTGTCCGGTGTTCTCTCAGAGGTGGCCACGCTCATGTTCACAACCGCCTTGCCATTGGAGGTGTGTCGCAACTCCAAATCCTTGCCGAGGTTGCCGATGAGAATAACCTTGTTGAGGGATGACATTAATTTTGGTTCCTTAATTTACAGAAACCGTCCTCGGCCAAAAATTCTTTCATTTGCAACCGAAGGCGTTCAAAACAAAAATCAAAAACCATTTCGGGGTTATCAACGTCCAAGTCCTCCGGCCCAATGAATTGGTGCAAACCGATACGTTGGTTGTCCATGAGAAGTTCCAGGCTAAACCCTGCACCGTCGAATATTTTTTCAATCTTTAACGTGAACGATTTCAATTGATACATTCACATTCTGGTTCGTTCAAAAGACAATACAGGATCATGGCGTCCAACTCCCTTTCAGTGAGGGAATCTATCCGACGCTCATTGTCCGCTAGTTCTTCATCCGACAATTTTTTACACACCAATCCTCCTTTTTTTCGCTTGATTGTTGTGGGAGGGGCACCTCAACATCGGGTAGCAGTACAACCACGGCCCCTCCCTTGTATGCAATTTTGGGGAGGGCGGCTCATTCTTGGGTGACACTAATATAACGGCCCTCCCCTCGGACATCGCTCACGCGGGTGTCAATGTGTGATCGGTCCGGGGGCAATAATGGGCCGGGTGACATAACCTAAACGGCCCACGGGCAACCAACTACCGGGTAAAGCCATAGTTATGGCCCGTGGGCAATCCTAAAATGGGTGACAGCTATTAAACGGCCCACGGGCAATCAAGTATCGGGTAACGTCAAGTTATCGGCCCGTGGACACGCGGGTATTGGGTAACGGGCGTCAAACGGTCCACGGAAAAGGACGATTACCGCCTTCAAA
>SDBT01014307.1_pt1 | contig 12656 bp, 12 predicted proteins | sample 2277101 | NCBI WGS metagenome assembly SDBT01 (sample SAMN10404973, study PRJNA504765) | marine sediment metagenome | isolation source: marine sediment core GS10_PC15, 103 cmbsf | place: Arctic Ocean: Southern Knipovich Ridge | collected 2010 | reverse complement strand
AGTCCAAGCTCTTCACCCAGAACCTCCGGATGAAAGGCGGACATTTCTATTTCAATGAAACCCCGGACTTTTCTATTTCAACGCGACAATGGAAGAACCGGGGGGGTGAGGGCGGGGATCGGGTCGGAGAGAAGGGATTTGAGGGTTTTGCAGACGCGCCTCCGGCGAGGCCGGCCTAGAGGCAGGCTCTTACCAGTTTCGGCTCTGGTCGAAGTCGTCGTCGGGGACGGGCTCGGAGTCGGCGGGATCGGCTGGAGGGCCCCAGACACCCCGGGATTCCGTTCTGTGGCTCGAAGACACGTCTCCTTGCCTCCCGCGGGTATTCGGATTCTCAGACCAGGGTAGCCCGAAGGGTCATCACGGGCCCCTCATCCCATCACTCGTCCCAACAGTACATCCACGCTTCAAGTGGGACGGGACAAGGCAACGCATGGGAGAGGCATTGACTGGAGAGTCACCCTCGATCTCTACTCTCCGACATCGGGTTGAGATTCCGGTGCGGCTAAGGATGTGAGCGGGAGAGGAGACTGCCCCTGAGGGTCACCCCGTCACCAGGGATCACAGGTTAGAGACACGGCAGGCTCACGACGCGGTTCCCCTCTGTCAGTCGGAGAGCGGCAGAGCAAAGAAGACCAGGCCCTCTGTATCGTGCAGCTCAAAGCGCCCTCCCCGGAGGAGGTAGAACTCTCCGAACCTGTTCTCAGGGTCTTCGAAGCGCCGACCCGCAACGGTAGCTACCTCGTTCACAGCGATCGTTCGAGCACTGCCATCGGGGTAGATCTGTATGATCAAGAACCCCTCGGGAGACTGAATCAGGGCAAACGTGGATGCAGAGCCGACTTGGTTGTTCTCCCAAGCACCCAGGAGGTCGTCTCCGTATTCGGAACGGAGTGCCGAAAGCCTCGACTCTGCACCAGCCTCGATGCCGAGAATGCGCACCACAAGGTCGGGCCTGAAATGGGAGGTGGCCCACCCACCCTCATCGACGGGCATCTCCGGCAAGTAATAGACGATGTAAGTCCGGTTGAAGCTGCGCGATTCGCGCCCCTTGAGTTCCCACGCCAGCGCTTCGAGCACATTCTCATCAACAGGATGGCTCAACCGCACGTCCAAGCTTCTGCGTTCGTCTTGAAACGTGTCTTCGGAAATCACTTCGTAGATGAGGTCCGGGGGGATTGCGGCCAGCCCTGGCTCGGATACCCTCTCCGGACTCGGCTCGGAGACCTCCACCTGGCGCGGTTCCTCTCCATCCGAGCCAGCCCAGAGGACCAGTGCATACAGCACCACTCCTGCGAAGGCCGGGAGAAGACCCTTAACTCGCTTTGTCATTGCTTTCTCCTCGGGTCCAGGGTCGGCGGTTGGCTGTCATTCCTGCTTCCCGTGGGGTTCCGGCGTCGCGTATCAGATTGGTCCGAGCTGCGTTCAACGGTGCCCCATTCAACTGGTTGCACTAGCGGTCCATCGAGGCTCCAAACCGGTCGGGGCAGAACAACGTATTGTGGTGGCGCTGACCAGAGGCGTGCCCTTGATCGGTCGCCCCATGACCGGGGTTTACCCGCCGATCATGACCATCAGGACGGCTAGGATTGAGCCACAGCCGCCCTGATCCCTCCCGCTAGGCACGGCATTGTCCCATGCCCTGAGCATCTGGAGCACGGTGAGGTCCACGTCCTTGTCCTCCTTGAGGATCTGGGTGGCTTTGACCGCCTTGTCTCCGATCAGCTTCCGCTCCTCCTCACATCGTGCGTCTAGCCGGTTCAGGAGCGATGCGTACTGGCGCACGAGGTCGGCGGGGAGCGTCATCTGATTGGTGTCGATGAACGCCAAGAGGACCTCGGGGGGTGAGTTCTCCGTGACCCTGATCTCCTGAGCTGCCGAGGGCCTGGAGGAGAGCAGGACGAGCGCGAGGGCGAATAGCGGGGCCAGCAATCGGGGGACCATGAGGCTACCTCCGGACGGGCAGTGCTGTGCTTAAGACAGTGTGTGTGACAAAAGGAATACATCGTGGGACAGCGCACAAGCATCGTGTCACGGATGATTCAGGTGTGTCCGCCAGCAACGGAGAGAGGCCTGGATCATGGCGAAAGAACAGTTCCTGCACATTCGGCTTTCACGGGAGGACAAGGAGCGGGTGGCTCGTGCGGCGAAGGCGAACTACCTGGACATGTCCACCTGGGCCCGCGTCATCATCATGCAGGCAGTGGAACAGGTGGAGAGGGAGCGGAGGGATTCGGAGACCTAGGCCGTGCGCAGCGAGCCTCTATGAGCCAGAAGGCCTGCATGAGGACCCGCCAGATCTACGCCAGATGTGCCGCGTTCTTCAGGAAACCGAGCGTGTCCAGGTCGGTGGCCCAGTCCTTACGAGCGTACAGGGGGATCTTCCAGCGTCCCTGGATGTCCTCGCGCTCAGCCAGCCCCAAGCCCAGGGACGTCCCTCCAGCTAGCCGACCCTCGTACTCGCCAAGGCGAAGTCGAGTCATGTTTGAGACGTGGTAGCCGAATCCTAGGAAGAAGATTCGCCGAGCGGAAGCGAGTTGGGCGCGAGCCTCTTCAAAGGCAGGAGAGTCCTCCTCGGCCTCAGGCATGATGACAAGGCCCTCCAACGATCTCTGGACGGCAAGCGTGTTGAGCTTGTTGTCGTAGCCACGGGCGGGCCCACTGGAATCAGTCTCATCCGCAAGGGCACCGAGGCGGCCATGGACATGGATGATTGGGATACTCTCAAGCACCTTTCTCACGTCTCCCACTGACCGACCGAAGGCATTCGTTAGAGCAGTTGTGAGGAAGAACTCAAGGGACCGGTCGTAGTTGAAGGTGACAAACGCCACCTCGTTCTGGCCGAAGCGTTCGAATGATGTGTCCATACGGCCAAACAAGTACTGGTACCAGTCATCATGCGGCGTCTTAGGGAAGACGACCTCAGGCACCTCCTTCGGAATTAGTGCAAGGGCGATTGCCGCCTTCCCGAGTCTCATGAACTCGGGTCGATGCTCGACAAAGGAATCGACGGACGGTCGAGCGGATTGGCGCAGTGCGTCATTGAACTGCTCCACCTCGCCCTGATTGAAATCGAGCTCCGATAGGATCGGGGTCCAGACTGCATCATTCCAGCGGAGGTTCTTGATCACGGTATCGCGCAATTCTGCACCGGTGGGGAAGCCATATGGCACGCTCGCACCGGCCCCCAATACGAAGACGGTTCTCTGCCTGATCATCTATTCCCCGGCCTCCTCTCTCACGCGCTCCATTCTGCCAAGGACCCCTATGAGCGCCCAAGACTCGATCGGTGTCAGGTTAGGATTCCCTTGGCGATGCTACACCGGAGTCACACTGATTCTCCGACCGCTCAATACCCCCGAATCCGCTTCTGTGGCTCGGAGATATCTCTCCTGGCTTCCCGTGGGTATTCGCGATGTCGGCCCGGGCCTTCCAGCGGGCCTTCTCAGGTCCTTCGTCCCAGCACGAATCCCAACAGACCCTCTGAGCTTCAAGCGGGACGGGGCTGGGCAACGCATTCCTATGGCGTTGACCAAAGTCCTACGCTCGTCCGGCGGACACATTAGTCCAAGCCCGGAACGGCTCAAGATCTGGCTGATCTATTGGACCCAATTCGGGGGGCGGTGCGGTCCGGATCGGGGTCTCACCATCAAGATGTTCTGAAATCCGGAGCCATGCACCAACGCATCATCGCGCACGCGCCCGGGACGGGCTGCGTGAGCGTCTTGTCACAAATACCGCCCCTCGCGCGTTTCTTCAGAGGAGACTAGCTTCGGTCAGGAGGGTGACATGGAACGCGTTCGTTTATTGCCGCTCGCAGGCCTCATCACGCTCATCGCCATCAGTTGCCATGGCGATCCCATGGGACCGGGTTCACCGCCGTCCCTCATCACCGAGTTGCCGCGCAGCCTCAGCCAGGCCGAGCTCGATCTGATCGAAGCGGGCAACGCCTTCGCCTTGAAGCTCTTCCGTGAGATCGATGCACAGGAGGCCGCCACCGCCAACATCTTCGTTTCGCCGCTCAGCGTGAGCATGGCCCTCGGCATGACCTACAACGGAGCCGCCGGCGAGACGCAGCAAGCCATGGCGCAGACGCTCGAGTTCCAAGGCCTGAATCTGGATGAGGTCAACCAAGGCTACCGCGACCTCATCGACTTGCTGTTCGGGCTGGATCCTCAGATCGAGTGGCAGCTGGCTAATTCGATCTGGTACCGGGAGGGCTTCTCCGTTGAACCGTCGTTTCTCGACGTCAACCGAACCTTCTTCGACGCCCAAGTGGAGGCCCTGGATTTCAGCGCGCCCGGCGCCGCAGACGTGATGAACCAGTGGGTGAGCGATGGTACGAATGGACGGATCGAGGAGATCGTCGACGATCCGATTGACCCTCTGACCGTCATGTTCCTGATCAACGCGATCTACTTCAAGGGCGATTGGAGGCATCAGTTCGACAGGGACCTGACGCGAGACGCTCCGTTCACGCTTCTCGATGGTAGCGAGGTCACGACGCCCACGATGTCCCACGAGGATGCAGTCGACGTCCGCACGGGCGGGGACGATCTGGTGAGGGTTCTCGAGATGCCATACGGCGGGGACGCGTTCACGATGATGGTGGTGTTGCCGCACCGTGACGTCTCGCTCCAGTCGGTGGTCGAGGCGCTCGACACGGAGCGGTGGGCGTCGTGGATAGCGGATCTCTATGCGAATGAGCTTTTCGTAGAGATGCCGAAGTTCTCGTTCGAGTACGAGATCAGCTTGGAGGACGTGTTGACTTCGCTGGGTATGGGCGTTGCGTTCACGGAAGCGGCGGACTTCTCCAAGATCAACCCCTTGGGTGGTCTCTTCATCAGCGAGGTGAAGCACAAGACGTTCGTCCAGGTGGACGAGGAGGGCACCGAGGCGGCCGCCGCCACGTCTGTCGAGATGGGATTTACAAGCGGGCCCGGCCGCTTCGTCATCGACCGCCCATTCCTCTTCGCCATCCGGGAGCGCCTCTCCGGCACGATCCTCTTCATGGGAAGGATGGTTGATCCCACTCAATAGCCCGGGTGGTCCATCCCGTGCTCCACGAAGACCTCATCCGCCTCCGATGTAGCATCCACTCAGGAAAGGAGCATCGCGAGCCTCCAGCAGTCCCGTCCAGCCATCGCCGTGCTCCGCGAAAACCTCATCCGCCTAGCCGGGGTTGACGTTTCGGCCTCCGCCCCCAGACCGTGGGATCATGATCTCGTGGCTCCTTCTGGTCCTCCGCTTCTTCACTGGCAGGCTCAAGGCACCCTGTCTCCGTATCAGTCGGAGAGCGGCAAAGCAGTGAAGACCAGGCCTTCTGTATCGTGCAGCTCAAAGCGCCCTTCTCGGAGGAGGTAGAACTCTCCGAACCTGTTCTTAGGGTCTTCGAAGCGGCGACCCGCAGCAGTAGCTATCTCGTTCACAGGGATCCTTCGAGCACTGCCATCGGGGTAAATCTGTATGATTGAGAACCCCTGGGGAGACTGAATCAGGACAAAGGTGGATGCAGAGCCCACTTGGTTGTTCTCCCAGGCACCCAGGAGGTCGTCTCCGTATTCGGAACGGAGTGCCGAAAGCCTCGACTCTGCGCCAGCCTCGATGCCGAGAATGCGCACCACAAGGTCAGGCCTGAAATGGGAGGTGGCCCACCCACCCTCGTCGACTGGCATCCCCGGCAAGTAATAGACGATGTAGGTCCGGTTGAAACTCCGCGAGTCGCGCCCCTTGAGCTCCCACGCCAGTGCTTCGAGAACACTCTCGTCAACAGGATGGCTCAGCCGCACGTCCAAGCTTCTGCGCTCGTCTTGAAACGTGTCCTCGGAAACCACTTCGTAAATGAGGTCCGAGGGGATTGCGGCCAGACTGGGCTCAGAGACCCTCTCCGGACTCGGCTCAGAGACCTCCACCTGGCGCGGCTCCTCTCCATCCGAGACAACCCAGACGAATAGTGCATACAGCACCACTGCTGCGAGGGCCAGGAGAAGATCCTTGACTCGCTTTCTCATTGCCTTTCTCCTCGGGTCCGCAGGCTGCGGTTCGGTGGTCTTTCCCGCTTCCTGTGGTTTCTGGTGTGGTAGATCAGGTCTGATGGGTGTCGATGAGTGTCAGGAGGAGCACGAGGACGAACAGCGGGAACAGCAGTCGGGAGGCCATGGGGCATCCTCCGGGCAGTACTGTGTTCGAGGTAGTGTGTGACAAAAGGAATACATCGTGGGACAGCGCACAAGCATCGTGTCACGGATGATTCGGGTGTGGCTCCTGAAAACAGAGAGAGGCCCGAATCATGGCGAAAGAACAGTTCCTGCACATTCGGCTTTCACGGGAGGACAAGGAGCGCGTGGCGCGTGCCGCGAAGGCGAACTACCTGGACATGTCCACATGGGCCCGCGTCGTCATCATGCAGGCGGTGGAACGGGTGGAGAGGGAGCGGAGGGATTCGGAGACCTAGGCCGTGCGCAGCGAGCCTCTATGAGCGCAAGACTGCCTGTTCCTGCGCAGTGCGTAGGGACGCTCCTTTGGATAGATGCTTCCTTCAGCACCGCTGCTGCTGACTGTTCAGCTCACTCCTCTGCCAACGCTCAGCGCACTGGCACCCCAGGATTTACAGCGTTCGTTCTACATCTAGGAGCGAGCAAGCGCTTGTGATCCCCCAAGGTACGGAGTCCCCTCGGAAGATCCGCCGGCGCTTGAGCTCTCGGAGGCGTGCTAAAGCGATTGGCTCCCCACGCACGAATATCCATCGTGGCCAGGGCGGCGTACGCCCACTCATGGGCCGGAGATACGACTGCAGTCGACCCCATGCCTTCCACGTCCCTCTTGCAGTGTGTCGAGGAGTAGTCCAGATACGCTGGTTAGGCCCCTCGACCGAACGCGCACCGGGATCGGCCCGATTGAGGGAGACACCGTCCAGCAGGGCGTGGGAACCGGGAAGGACGGCCCATGGAGGAGTTGGTTGGAAAGCGGCTGTGTGATTGGTATTGTCGTCCGGCATCCCAACGCCCCGGCCTATCAGCGCCCGCGATTCGCCCGGGCCTCAGACAGAAGCATAGCCCGATCTACCACCTCACCGTTCTTTATGACCGCGTAGATCAATTGCGTATTGCGGATGTCTTGAAGGGGATCACCGTCCAAGACAATGAGATCCGCAAACGCCCCTTCCCTTACGACGCCCAACTGGCCTTCCACGCCGAGTGTCTGAGCAGCGTTCACCGTTCCCGCTCGTAGCGCCTCAAGCGGCGACAGGCCCGCCTCAACCAACAACTCCAGCTCCCAGTGCAGGGCAAGGTACGGCGGCTGCCAGTCGGTCCCGGCGACGACCCTGATGCCGGCATCGAGCGTGCGCCGAGCGTTCGCCAGCATGACCTGAAACAGTTCTCCCGTCCAAGCTTGCGTAGCCCGGCTCTGGTGCCGCCGATCCAACAGACTGACCGTTGATGGCGCGAGGAAGCTCGACACCTCGGGGTCGCTGAAGTCGGGTTGCAGGCGACCGGACTCGAGCGAGAGGAGCGGGGTGCCCGCAAAGGGCAGCGTCCCGCTGACCGTGATGCCGGCCTGTCCGAGTACCTCGAGGATGTCTTGCCGAAACCGCATCCCTTGCCCGTTCCACGCATCGTGGAACATGTGTTCTTTTCGATCGAGACCCGAGGCGACGGCGTGCGCTGGCATGAAGTGCGAAAGGACCGGCAGGCCCCGTTCATGCGCCGAGCGGACCACGGCGGATAAGACCCAGGGGTTACGCCGATTGTAGTGCTTGACGTGGGTGGCGCCCAGCCCCAGAAGGTGATCGAGATAACGATCAAGCTGTTCCTGGGTGTCGACACGCAGGAACTGGGGGAACGCATTCATCGCGCTGGGTACGACGAACCCGCCAGCCGGGAAGATGCGCGGGCCGGCTCGACGCCCGCTTTCTACAGCCTCCAACTGCGCGACGATCCAGTGACCTTCCCCACCCGCGCCTGCGACCGAGGTCACTCCCCAGTACAGAAACGCTTCCGGAGCAAATACGCCCCGGAACATGTGGATATGAGCGTCGATGAGTCCCGGCATGACCGTACGGCCATCGATGTCGAGGACAGCTTCGGCGGTGCCGGCCGATTCACCGCTCGGGCTGATCGAGCGGATCACACCGTCCGTGAGAAGCAAATCCCACAACCCCTCGCGCGGTTCCGGAGTGAGCAAACGGGCCCTGCGGATGAGCAACGTCCCGCTCGAGCGCGGGACCTCGTAGAAGAGATCGAGGGGAAGCCCTTCGTCTCTGCCGGACGCCACGTCGATACGCCTCATCTCTCCGCCACTGACATAGACCAGGTCCCCGTCTGCGGTCCACGACGGGAAGAATACCGCGTTCTGCCCGACGCGCCACTCGGTCGAGCCAGGGGTGAGAGGCCAGACCCAACACTCTCCACGATCCACATAGGCCAGCATCTGGCCGTCGGAAGAGACGGCTGCAAAATCCAGCTGCTCCCACGCCTGCTCGATCGAAAGTTCACGGGGTCCATCGGTCCGACTGAGCATGAGCGTCGTGGACATCGCCCAGGTTTCGGGATCGAAGGAGAGTTGCAGATATATCAGATCCTGACCGTCGGCGGCCCAACCCAGTGGACGCACATCGACGGCCCGCGCGTGAGCGATGGGCCGCGCCGCGCCTCCACTCGCAGCGACGACGTGCAGCGAAGACCGGTACACGTAGACAATACTGTCCCCGGAGGGGTGCCAGAGCGGGCTAGCAACGTGACCAGGCACTTCGGTCAGCTGTAGGCGTGTGCCCGTCTCGAGATTGAGGACATACAGCTGGTAGTCGCCGTGGCGGTCCGAGACAAAAGCGATCTCGTTCCCTTCCGGGGACCAGGCCGGATCGCCAGCGTCGCCGGGCCCGTCCGTCAGGCGCTCCACCCGCCCGCCGCCGGTACGCAGCCAGAGATCACCCAGCGCGGCGAAGGCGATACTGGAGCCGTCGGGGGACGGCGCCGGCCAGTAGATCCCACGCGCCCGAACTCGGTCTCCCGGTTCGTGCAGCTCCGGCCGCTTGCGCGTGTAGGGCTCGGGCCTCAGAGACATGCGCGCGACAAACGGTATCGTATCTCCCGTGCCCGCCGCCGGATCAAGCGTCCGGATCGCGCCACCCTCGGTGTAGATGAGCCGGTTGCGGCCGGGCAGAAAGCGCGGCGCATACGGATATACCTCCTCATCGTCGGTGAGCTGCCGGGGCTCCCCGCCATCTGCGCCCACAGACCAGAGTTGTGGGCTGCCGGAGCGCTCGGAGAGGAAGAACAGCTCAGCGCCCGACGGGGCCCACGAGGGCGCGTGGTCGCCGGGCCCGGAAGTCACCTGACGGATGTTCTCTCCGTCTGGCGCGATCGTGAGGATCCGGCCGTCCGAGCTGAAGGCGATACGATCCCCATCGGGCGCCCAAGCAGGCTCGGATGCCGGAAGGGTGTCCGTCGTCAGGACCTCAGGGTCTCCGCCTTGAGCCGGAACCGTCCAAAGAGCGTCCCCTCCGCGCGTGAAGACGAGCGCTTCACCGTCCGGTGACCAGCTTGCCCACCAATCGAACTCGCCGACGGTGAGGATTCGGGCCGTACCGCCTGTCACCGAAACGATGACGAGTCCCACGTCTGGGCGGGTAGAGGAGTAGACCACCCAGTTGCCGTCAGGGGACCAGCGTGGGAACCAGTGCTCGTCGGGCGGGTCTACGGCATCGGTCAGTCGCCGGGCCTCGCCGCCGTCTGAATCGAGAATCCAGATCTGACCCCAGAGCTGGAGGGCCAGCTCGCTGCCGTTCGGTGAGGGGACCGCCTCCATCATGGTTCCCTCTCGGAACTCCAGCTCTAGTGTCACAGAACTGGGTCCGCACGAAGACGCTCCGGCAGTCAGGCCGAGCAAGCCAACCACCGCCCTGAATGCGTCGCCATACCTCAGTTGGGTCGCCATCTCGGAATCTCCGGCTTGGCGGAATCGTCACTCTGAGACCTTCGACACCAAGGTAGCGGCCAACAACCATTCCGCGGCTACGGTGCCTTTACCGATCTGCACACGAGAGCAGCACGGATGCGGGCGGGGCAGCACGCAGTCTCCGCACTGGGGGAGTAGGAGACCCGTCTACTTGAACATCGTCCGGCTTGGGCGGCTTGGCAAGAAATACGACGGCGCCGGAAGCCCTCTTTTGGGGCATAACCCCCTTTGTGCTGAGCTGCTACGCGGTGGGGGGGGCTATGGAGATTGAGACTCCGGCCACGGGGTAAGCGGTCCACATGGTGGGAGATCAAGGCCGTGCACCCGAGGCGTAACGGGGCTGATGGCCGGTTTGGAGGATGATTGAGCCCGGATTGCGAGCCTGAAGTTGCCTTAGGAGCAGGCGAGTCCGCGGACCCCGGGAGGTGCACTGATTGTCCGACCGGCCCCGAATACCCCTGAATCCAACTTTGTGGTTCGCAGATACCTCTCCTGCCGTCCCGTGGGTATTCCCGATATCCGATCAGCGTGGTCCGGGGGATTCTCCCGGGCGGTTCGTCCCAACACTCCTCCCAACAATACCCTCGGGCTTGAAGCGGGACGCGGATGGGCAACGCATTGGTGAGGCATTGACCGTCCCATCCCCACGCCCCCCTCATGTCGGTTTGGGTGGATCAGCTCTTGGGGGGGGAAGGCCATATCTTGGGTTGGCCCGCAGACCCAGCGGCTGGTGCCCAATCGGGCCCCGGTCGTTCCTGGTCATGCCCCCAGTGCCGGGCTCCGCTCTCGACAGGGCACGAGGGACCGAGCGTGAGGCGACATGCCGCTATTGCGACACTCAGTTGTGTTAGACAGGGGATGCTGGCGTCGTGGCTGTTCCGATGCCGAGCTCATCCTGATCACGTTCGCTCTACTGGAAAGCCCTCGACGCGATCAACTCTCCCGCCGCCCACCAGCGGGCCCAGCAGCTTGGCCTGTAAGGCGGGGACCGCACGAAGAGCCACGTCACCGGTGTATCGGACAGCGTGCATCGTGATCGGCACACCGTCGCGTCGCGCGGCTTTCAGCACCCTCTTGTAGGCCCCTGACCACGACACGATCGCATGCACCTCAGAGATTCCGTTCGAGACCACGTAGGCTTGAAGGACCGCGGGTAGTCCAGCCTTCCACACAGAGTAGGTCTCGTCCATCTTGACGTTGTACGCCTCGATTATCTCGTCGGGACGGAGCAGTCCGTACCCACCGCTCATAATCAGGAACCGGGCATCTATTGGCGGATCCAGGAGCAGTTGCTTCGTGGCCTCCGTGTATAGGTGCCCCGTGTAAAGGGCGAGGGATGTGAGCTGCTTCCCACCGAACTTGTCGGCGTGCCTTGACCTGACTCGACCTCGAAGAGCGATCAGCTGCGTTTTTGCCGGAGCGGGAAGGTCAGCGAGCACGGACCTCTGCTGGCCGAATATCTCCCGGTGACCCTTCTTGGCGGAGCAGCACTGGATCAGAAACAGTCTCATCGCGCTTGTCTCAGAAGCAAGGCGAGGTCGGCGTTGTCGACCGGGTCGTGCCGGAGGTGCTGAACCTGCCAGAGCCCGGATCTTCGGATCCGCTGGTCAGGCGAGTGATCCCCCAACCAGCCAGCCGATCCTCTGCATGCGGTGCATTGCGCTAGGGTACCAATCAGCCGTCCCTCGAGCCCACCGGTGCCTATCCGTTCGACTTCGTCCTCCACCGGCACCCACGCGAAGGAGAAGTCGCTGCGAAGCAGCGCGGTCACCTCGGTCTCCCCCGTGTGCTCGATCACCGTATCCCGTCGGTGCCCGTGTTCCTGTCGTTTCCTAGATGACGTGAAGTCGATGTTCCAGATGTCGAGGTACTCGATGCCCTGTTTGCAGATCCACGCTCGCCCGAGGTTCTTGCGGAAGATGCTGCGGTCTTTGGGCGCGGGCCGATCCGCCTTGATGTCCAGTCCCTTGCCCAGCAGGTAGTGCTCCGAGAGCCGCGACCTGAAGTTGCCGTTTTTGTGTGTGCCCACGCGTACGATGCGCTCGTCGCCCGTGTGTCCGTCGCCTTCACCCGCTTCGAAGAAGAAGTAGATCCCGTCGCGGGGGAGGTCTCGGCGGTCAAACGGGTACGAGACACGTGGCAGGGCGCGTATGGCGTTGTGGACTGCTTTGCACAGGTCATTTGTCATTGGCGAGGGGAGTGCAGTGAACGCATCGAAGTCATCGAGAGTGGCCCCCCGTCCTGTTCCAATACTCGATCGACCGAGAACGACGGGGCGGAGGCCCACCTAACTCCCTGCAACTCAGCGATAACGCTAGGCTGGGTTTCGGAACAGGACGGGGTGGCAGGTTCACGCGCGTGTTAGCCGGAGTTCGCTTCACGGGAACCGCTTCACCGCTGCTACTCTGCGATACAGCGAGAACAACTCGCGAAGCTGCAATTGAGTGAAGACAGCAGGTTTGTTGAGGCCAAAGACGCTACGCCCGTTGATGTACTTGAAGTCAAAGCAGGAATCACCGTCATAGGGTGAGAAGAGAGTCTCCCACATCATTGGTATGTACTTCTCATCGGCTTCACCCAGGATGGTGTCCCGTTCGCAGTTGAAGGTGGGTGACCCCGGGCCTCTCGTGATTAACTCGCCTTTCTCATTTCAGCAACCGGCTCCTGGTCCTCGAGATGAGCCTTCAGGATCCAGAGGTGCC
>SDBT01014306.1_pt1 | contig 12657 bp, 12 predicted proteins | sample 2277101 | NCBI WGS metagenome assembly SDBT01 (sample SAMN10404973, study PRJNA504765) | marine sediment metagenome | isolation source: marine sediment core GS10_PC15, 103 cmbsf | place: Arctic Ocean: Southern Knipovich Ridge | collected 2010 | reverse complement strand
AAATCAATCAGCGCTTCAAGCTGTTATGTTTTCACTGACCGTCACACTCTCAATGATAACATCGTTAACCGGAACATCTTGATGACCAGCGCGACCTGTTGTTTCGACGACTTTGATTTTTTCAACCACATCCATACCGTCAGTAACTTCGCCAAATACACAATAACCCCAACCACTATCATTCGGGCTCTTGAAGTTTAAGAAGTCATTGTCTTTGAGATTGATAAAGAATTGATTGCTGGCAGAGTGTGGATCGTTGGTTCTGGCCATCGCAACAGTCCCACGTTTGTTCTGTTGGCCTTTATCTGCTTCATTTTTGATTGGGTCTTTTGATTCTTTTTGCGTCATGCCTGCTTCAAAGCCACCACCTTGAATCATGAAATCATTGATTACGCGGTGGAAGATGGTGTTGTTATAGGAACCATCTTGAGCATATTGTATAAAGTTTTGTGCCGTCTCTGGTGTGTTTTCTGTATCGAGCTTGATGACAATATCACCAAAGTTTGTATGCAGTGTGATCATTTACTAGTCTCCTATCAGTTAGTTAGCGCTTATTAAACCACGAAACAAGGGATTTATCCAGCCTTACTCGCACAGGTAGCTCTCAAACAATATGGCCAATCTGCTCGGGCACGCCCGTTTCTTCTTTGGCTACAGCTTGAGCCAACGTCCAATCAACGTCTGCTTTTTTATTTTTAATCACTTTGTCAATCATCCCGATCACCGATGACCCATCACTGCTGTAATCACCATCATTTTCTTGCAGTGGCAAATGTGCCTCTAAATAAAGCTTATTATGATCCCAGCCTAATTTATAGGCATTATCAACAATGTTCACTGGCGCATTTAATGCGATTTGCTCATACAGCTGTTTAATGTCTTCTGGGTATAAGCGAATGCAACCTGCGCTACTGCGGCGACCTACACCTTCTGGCTGATTAGTCCCGTGAATTAAATACGAGGGTTGTGATAATCGCAGTGCGTAGTTGCCTAATGGATTTTCAGGCCCTGGCGGCACAACCTTTGGTAAAAACACGCCCTCTTCTGCGCGTGCTTTACGAATGGATGTTGGTACGAACCAGCTAGGGTTCTTTTTACGTTGAATGATTTTCATCATGCCTAATGGAGTTTGCCAACCTTGCCGACCAATACCAATCGGAAATGTTTCGACAACCTTTTTTCCTGGTGGAAAATAGAAAAGACGCATCTCAGCCAGGTTAATGACAATGCCTTTATGTGGCACATTCGGCAAAACATATTGTTGCGGAATAACCAGCACGGTGCCGGGCGCCAATTCATGCGTATTAATATTTGGATTAGCTTCAACTAATTCGTAATAACCCATATCATAACGGCGTGCGACATCCTCAAAGGTTTCATTTTTTCGCACTTCAATTACTTTAATTTTTCCAATCAAGCTATCGCCTTTAGGTGGTAATTTAAAGGTTAAACCCCAAGCCACAGGCGTTAAAAAAATCAATAAAATACTTAATAATAGTTTTTGTTTCATGTTTTTTCCCCATTAATCATTGTTTTTCTTACCACACCCATCTGGCGGCTCACTTGGGCGCCAAATAGAATCACCAACCATGACATATACACCCAAACTAAAAAAATCGGGATGGCGGCCAAAGCGCCATACAATAGCTCATAGGTCGGAAACGTCGTTATATATAATGCGAACCCCCACTTGGCGAACTCAAACAAAGCTGTCGCTACGATCCCACCCACGACTGCATGTCTGAATTTGACCTTACAGTTTGGCACTGTCGTATAAATTAAGCTAAATGCTAGAAATGTTAGAAAATACGGTGCGACCTTAAAAATCAGAGGCTCAAGACCAAAACTTGCTGTTGCATCAGCAAAGATTTTTAGTGTCGTAAAATATGAACTCATCGCGAACCCAACGCCGATTAAGATGGGTAATAAGGTTAGCACTGCCCAATACATCAAAAATGCCTGCACGCCGTGGCGCTTCTCTTTAACTTTCCAAATAACATTAAAAGCTGCTTCCATATTAAAAATCATTAATACAGCGGTAACAAATAAAAATAATAAGCCCGGTGCTGATAAATTAGAGACCCTCTCAGTAAATGACTGCAAATGGGCCTGCACGACACTGGCTGATGATGCAACAAAGTTGCTAAACACAAAGGCTTGAATTTTTTCATTGATGCCTTTGAACACTGGAAATGCTTTTAGCAGTGTGAAGCTTAGCGTCATTAATGGCACTATCGACAGAATAGCTGTATACGCCAATGCGGCAGCGCGACTCAAGCAACCGTCATTGATAAAGCCAAGCACAACAGCATGCCAAAAATGCCAAATCCGTTTAAGACAATTGATAACCATAGGTATTGCTCGAGTTATGAGTGTGATAAAGTTTGACCCGAATGATAAGGAGTAATCACCCAAATGGCAAAGATTCTTGTACTTTATTACAGCCGCTATGGCTCAACGGCGAAACTGGCCGAATGTATTGCCGCCGGCATTGAACAAGTAGATGGCGCAGAAGCCGTGATACGCACCGTGCCTGCGGTATCACCAACTAGCGAAGCGGTTGATGCTGATATCCCCGAATCTGGCCCACCGTATGCGACGTTAGATGATCTAAAAACCTGTGCCGGCCTGGCCATGGGCAGCCCCACGCGCTTTGGCAATATGGCGGCAGCATTGAAATATTTTCTTGATGGCACCAGCAGCCTATGGCTAAATGGCTCGCTATCTGGCAAACCAGCAGCCGTATTCACGTCGACTTCGTCCTTACATGGTGGCCAAGAAACCACGCTGATCAGCATGATGTTGCCACTGTTTCACCACGGCATGCTGATGCTGGGCATTCCTTATACAGAACAAGCATTGATCAACACCCAAACTGGCGGCACACCTTATGGCGCAAGCCACGCCGATTCAATGAAAAATCCGAACAGACCCATCAGTGATGATGAAAAAGAACTCGCGATTGCATTGGGCAAACGCTTAGCGAAAATTAGCCTGCAGCTGATTAATTAGACCCATGTCTGCGGCGGTTTCCTGAATGGTTGTATTAAATGCTTGCGCACGTTGCATCAATATTGGCACACGCTGCGCATCTATCGCACTCAAATTACCGCTCTCTAATACACCACCAATGTATTTGCATAAACCTTCACTCACATTCTGCAATAAATTGAAATAATTCAAACTGTCTTCGACTTCATACTTATCTTCTCTGTCAATTTCAGTTGGCCAATCTTGGGCTATTTCCATTAATAAGTTAAGCCGCTGAGCTATTCGCTCAGATTTTGGCTTGGCGGGTTGAAAGAATTGTTGCGATGGCTCTATAAATTCGTTGGGCTTAGTTAAACAATAATACCCATTGTGATTGAACAGCACATTAAATGGCGGCACTGATTTCCCTGGCATCTTTTTAACTCTAGCCTGTAATTGCTTACATAACAATTCCACATAGGCAGCAGGAACGTCATTATGGCCAGCATCAGTCAAATCAAACACCAACATAAATTGCGCATCAACTCCTTCCAGGTATTCTTGGATTTTGCTTGCATGAGTTAACGCTTTGAATAGTGGGTCAGAGTCTGAAAAATCCACAGACTTCTTTTTATAACTTGGTTTAGGATTAGTCAAGGTTCGTACGGGCACTTTAATATACTTTACCACCGAAAAGTTATTCACAGCATCACATAACACAAAATCGACTTCTTTGCTTTTGTAGTTCCGCTCATTAACCGTACAAATCCTAGCTTGCAAGGTGTCGCCAACACATTGCAAAAAGACACCTTTGCCAGAATGCTTAATTTCGAGATCTGCTTGTTGAAATAATAGCTCTAAGGCGAATTTTGCACCCCCAGCAGGTTGCATTACTGCTGACAATAAAGAGCTGAAACTTGGCTGGTTTTTCGGTACCACTTTTTCACGTTTGGCATCACTTTCTACAGCCACTTGCTCTCTTTCTTCTGCTTCTCCTCTTCGAGCTCGCTTCCTCTTAACTTTTTTTCCAGATGGCGAGTTAGGCGGCGTGTTTTCATCACCACGTATATAGCCTATCTTATGTTTCAGAGGCGATTCAGTCTTGCTTAGCATAAGCATCTCCGCGCTTTATTCATCACCTCCTATGATTGGTTTGTGTTCCCTAAGTGATACTATACACCCGAAACATTAACGTAATATTAAGGCTCAGCGTCACTCGACAATTTTGATGCGCGGGGATGATTACTCTGTGCAAATGCTCAAATCACGTAAGCATCTTAAAGTAGTTTTTTCCGCCAATCTTTAAGTGCCTCTATTGCCGAGTCGTAACCTAATTTGTGTAATTCCTCTACGCCTTTTGTTTCTAGTATACCAAATTCACTCACATCTGGTTTGATGTATAAGTCAATGAGTTTGAGATTATCAGTCGATTTTTGCTCCGAACCCACCATCATGCTGGTTATAAAAATATCCAGAAGACTCGGTGCATTCAATTTCTTATCTTTTCGCAATAGCTTGAATTTATTGGCTAAGATACGTTTATTATTAATCACTGATGGAAAGTTATAATCTTGTAAGCCTTGTACGCTTTCCGAAATATCGATGCCAATGATTTTTCCGGCATTATCGAGGTGGTTATGCATGACGTCTGTTGGCAGATTATTTAATACTGCACCGTCAACCAACATTTTGCTCTCGTGCAACACCGGTGGGAAGACACCGGGTAATGACATGCTGGCTCGTGTCGCTTTCCAAAGAAGTCCACGCTTATGGATGTTGGGTTTGGAGTAAAATAAATCGGTAGACATACAAAAAAACCCAATCGGTAGATCTTCTATACATATATCTTGAAAAATTTTTTTTAAGACTTGATCAAGGCTATTTGCGCTCAGTATTGAAATAGAAGGTAGGGTATATTCACGTAATGCTTTTACTAATCCGCAAAATAACTCATTGGAAAAATCCTTATATTCTTTTGCGCTATTTGACAGTGCGATACAAGCGGCATTGGTTGCACCTGCGCTGGTCCCACCGATAAAATCGATAGGTATATTTGCTTCCAACAGAGCGAGCACAGCGCCCATTTGCGCCATGACTTTGGTTCCACCACCACTTAATACAAGTCCAACGGCTTTCCCGGTAAGAAAGCGTAGCAGTCGCTTAAAGTCTTGCCGATCACCCAGGCAGGTATGATGATGCCTGAAAAAATCGCCTGCAGCTAACCAGTTTCCGGTACCGCTGTAGAGGGTCTTTTTTTCAGGATAGGTTAGCACCAATTCTTTTTTTACTGAGGCAAGTACACTGTCACTTGCAAGTAAACTTTTAGCATGGCCACTATAGGTTACCGGACAACTTGCATTAACAATAAATACTGCTCGGTCAGCACGTTCTAAAATGGCGGCTCTCCAAGGCGTCTCAAGGGATTGGATTTGATAAAAAAGCGTGTCTGCCGATCGCTCGATCTTATCAAGTTTGTTTGCAATTGCGTGATAATCCGTTTCGTCCTTAAATAGGGATTCTAATTCTTGGGTCCGGATAAACCGGCAATTCACAGTTTCATCCAGACAAAACACGAGGTTGTCTATAAAGCGATCGATTTGTACCTCTGGGTGGGCAGGAATTATCACAATATTTGAATAAAAACTATAACCACTTATATACTCAATGGTTGATCTGAGGCGTGTTGTGGTGATTTGCACGAGTTTCATTAAAATGTCTGGGTATTTATGGCAAAGCGCCGAAAAATGCTCTTCTGAGAGTTTAAATAATGTGCTGACACGTGTTGTAGTCACTGTAGCTGAGCGAAGTTCTTCCGAGAGCAGGCCCATTTCACCTACAGATTCACCTCGACTAACTTCACCAATAATGTGAGGTTTTTCATCGGAGCCAATGATGCTCACGCTCATGTGACCACTGACTAAAATGTAAGCACTGTCTGAGGGGCTGCCTTGGTGAAAGAGTATTTCACCCGATTGCAACTGAATCGGCTCGAGATATACTGTCAATGCGTCAATTTCGCTATCAGCTAAATTGGCAAATAGCTGGCATTTTTTAATTATCTCTGGAGTGATTTCAAACATTTCTAGTTTACTCCCCCATGTTTCTAACACGCTTGTCTTCAAGTATAGCAGGAAGACGAAAAATCTGCTGACAATGCCTGTGCGTGGCATAATATTGAAAACATTGCAATAAACTCAACTCTTTACTAGCGCTTTCTGTTTATCCATGATTAAATGCCCAACCAATGTTCACATGGAAGTTTTAATTTACTAATAAGGAGGTTGGTTTGATGCTTAATGGATTGATTAAGAATCGTTTTTTTAAACCCGTATTGGTTCTAGGTGCTGGTGTCCTAATAACAACTATGAGTGTAAATAGCTATGCTGGTGGTTTTCAATTGTTTGAATCCAGCGTAAAAAGCATGGGCAATGCCTTTTCTGGAACCTCAGCAGTCGCTCAAGACGCGAGCACAGAATTTTACAACCCGGCGGGATTAACCCGCTTAAAACATGCGCAAATCTCCTTTACAGGAACATTAATTGATATCTATACGAAAGGTACAGCATCTGCAACACATACGCAGACTCCTCTTGGCTTTGGTCCAGTTCCAGTAACGGGTAGATCTGACTTACGCCCTGGTGGTTTAGCGGTGGTGCCGAGTTTTCATGTGGCTGTCCCAATTAACAAGAGAATTGCCGTCGGTTTTGGGGTAAATTCGCCATTTGGCTTAGAGACTGATTATGAGGATAATACGGTTGTACGTTTTTTGGCGACAAAATCGAGTTTGCTAGTTGCCAGTATTGGGCCTTCAGTTGCATTTCAAATCACGCCTAAATTCTCAATTGGTGGAGGTATCGGTGCTGAATATGCAGATGCAAAGTTAGACCAAATGGCGCCGACACTTTATACACCGGGACTTAAGCAAGAAGCAAAATTTAGCAATGAGGCTGATGGCTGGGCGTTTGTATGGGATGTGGGTGCACTGTATCAGTTTACCCCGAATACACGCGTTGGTGTTTCTTACCATTCTGAGGCTGATCATCATTTGAAAGGTAATGCCTCAATTAAAGGTAATTTTGCCCTTACTCCTGGTGGGAAAGTCAATGGGAAAGGTAAAGTGCGTACTGATCTCACCTTACCGGATAGTGCAAATTTAAGCGTATTCCATCAAATAGATCAGCAGTTTGCTGTTATGGCAGGTCTAACCTGGACTGACTGGAGTGAGCTGAATTCGGTAACCTTGAATTACTCTGGCCCAATTTCACAGCCTTCACAGCCCATTTCACTTACATCAGTGACAATTCCATTGAAATTCCGCGATACCTATCGTGTATCAATTGGTGGCGATTTTATGCCTAACGAGCACTGGACTTTTAGGACAGGTTTGGCTTGGGACCAGTCTCCTGTAAGAGGCACTTCTTCACGCACATTTAGGCTACCCGACTCAAACCGCTTCTGGATTGCATTCGGTGCTACCTACAAGTTCAATAAAAACTGGTCTGCTGATTTTGGATATACGCATTTATTTATTAATAATGCTGATATACGTAGAACACAAAATACATCAGCTCTGATAAATGGCCATATTCCAGTAAACCTAACAGAGCAGGCAACAGGCAGCTTTAGTTCCAGCGTCAACCAATACGGCATTGAGGTCGATTATAAATTTGCTTGATCTAAACTTTTTTATTTTTAGGGTAAGGATTGGGCCATGGATGAGGAAAAAGAGACTATTCGCCGTCATGGTGTAAGCTTCAAAAAGAAAATAAAACGTCAACAAGCAGAATTGCTCACTTTAATGGGTACATGGGAAGGCGAAGGTCGTGCTCAACAAGAGCTCGATGATGACCCTGATGTGACACAAGAAGAAGGCGGCTTTACCCCGCCAACACCTCTTTAATAAATGGCACAGTTAAACGTCGCTGCGATTGCAGCGACGCTTGATCAAGGCGTTCAAGCTGCGTGGATAAATCGCTTAAATCACGCGAATAATGTTGAATTAAATAACGACCCACCTCGTTTGATAATTCCAAACCACAGGCGTTAGCTTTATTTTGTATGACAAGTAATTTATCGGCATCAGATAATGCGTCGATATGATAAACAACGCCCGTGGCTAAACGGGAATGTAAATCTGGCAATTCAATTGTTAAATATTTTGGCGCAACATTAGCTGCAATTAATAAGCGTGTTCCCGATTGCGCTAGCTGATTAAAACAATGAAATAAAGCCTGCTCCCAATCTTTATTGCCAGCAATTTTATCGATGTCATCCAAACATACCAACTCTTGGCGGTCTAATCCTTGCAGAATTTCCGGTGATAAATGTTGCCACCTTGCCAGTGGAATATACGCTTGCGCAGTGGCTTGCAATAAATGACTACGCCCAGTGCCTGATTTGCCATATAAATAAATAAAGCGCTCGCCACGGGCCGCGCTTAATTCTTTTAGTGCGTCAATAATTTGCTGATTTTTTCCCGCAACAAAGTTGGCAAAGCTTGCCGCAGGATTAAGCTTTAAGCCAAGCGCTAACTGGATTGCTGCCATGATGTTTGAATCTCAGCTTGCTGGGTTTGTGCTACATGCTGCTGTGCAGGTGCAGAAGCCGTCTGTGCGGGTGTTTGTGCTTGAGTTTGGCCAACTGTCCAGCGATACGTTAAGGTCGGATGATCACCCGGCTGTGCTGCTGGCGAATCCGGAATCAATTTTTGTTGCTGCGCTAATGCTTGTTGCAACGCCTCTGCGCCACCGGCAACCATCATTTTCACGCTGATATTATTTGGATCAACATTGGCAACATTGACATTATCGACTGGCGCTAAACCACGCAGATATTTCACCACAGCAGCAAAGTCACTTAAACCATCGACATTGCTCACATCGATCGTCACGGGCACTGTCATCGCATTATTTTGCAACACCGCATAACGTGCCGCTAATTCGGCGGACATACGCTGCACACCATCTGTTAACACTTCTTGTGCTGTTGTACCTTGAGTTTGCCAACGCAAATATTGATTGTTCAGCACATACATCCACTCAGCGTCCCAAGTACCATTTGATTGCTGCACCACTTTGCCGGCTAAAATATCACTGGCATGATAGCGTTTTGATGCTTGAATAATCGCTTGTGGATCCAAGCTTAACAAATCTTTTGATGTCACCGAGTTCATATCATTGATATCCATCATCGGTAACAAAAGAGGCAAGCCTCGATTGTTAGCTGACTGAGTCAATGAAACAGCTAGCGGATCATTGTTATCGCTGGCGAGAATTTCGGGTGCCGCTTGATTGGGCTGCACCACAACCCATGCCAGTGTCAGCGGGCGATTATTACCCCAAACCGCCTGATTAGCGGCACGTAGACTGCGTTTGATCGCCTTGGCATCAAACTGAACTTGCAATATCAATTGATTATTTTGATTGAGATAACGATAGCTTTTCACTAAAGCTCTGGCTTGGCTCATTTGCGATTGGATGTCTGGCAAGCTAGCCACGGCGGCGTTACCACTAACTTTTTGCAACACTTGGGCAAATGCTTGCGGCAGCGCTTGGCTGAATGCTTGTTGCGACTGATTTGCAACCGGAATATTGCCCTGATACAAGGTTTTCACCGGCACCGCTTGCGCACTTAAAAATACCAGCCCACTCAACGTTATAAGCGTTAATAACAGCTTTTTCAACATTTTCTCACCCCATTAACAAGCATTTAGTTCATGCCATTATAAAATAAAAGTTTGCAATAACCTAGGTGTATCGTATATCATCATTTTTTCAATAAAAACAATAAACAAGGATGTTAGTGATGTCACAAGAAGATGGCCAATTCCCCGACGCCCCAATAGATCCTGCGCTTCAACGGCGAATGCAAGACGGCTATAGAGCTCTGCGTGAACGTCATGCAGCCGATTTACGTGCTGAATTCGCGCAGTACGAAGCCGCTGACCCGAGTTTAACCGAAGATGCAAGCTCTGACAGTAATGGCTCTGGCCTCGGCTAAAAGGCCCTTTGATTACCGCCGGCATTTTCATCCGCAGGCTGTTGTTCTTGTGGATCACCACGCCACTGTTGCCGCAACTCCGTCTTGCGCTCACTTAGTGCTGTGCATGATTCAATGCACTGGTCATATGCTGCTGCTTGCTCACTGAAAGGCGATTCTGAAAAATGCAACACGCGCTGGAAAAATGTGGTTGAACTCCCCTCACTCAACATTGAATCTTGTGATACGTCATCTAAACTGACCTGATGCTGATGTAACACATTATAAAGATAGCCCACATGAGATTGCGTTTGTTGCAACTGATTATCCATTTGCACCCATTGACTCAATAGCTGACAATTATTTCGTAACACTGCTGTAGATGCTCTAACTTTATTATACAATTTTGCCATGGGCTTGGTTTGCCCAAAAGGAAAGTATTGTAGTATTTCTGCTTCTGTTAGATCACGATTTAATCTAAATAGCGCACGCCCATCTTGATTCGTCTCAGCTATTAATGCTCGTTTTATATTGGCACATAATTTCTGATTCCAATCCAGAACGTTTCTCGTGAGCTTAAACACAAAATGTAAATTTGCATCGTCTTTTACACATGGCCATATGCTGACAATGTCGAGTAATGTTTCATAACGCATTTCAAAATTCATCATATCACCTCGACGAAAATGGAAATACTGAGCTAGCTCATCTCGTAGTTGAGCAAATGTATGCGCATCATTTAAATCATATATTTCAGTTAAAACAATTTTTCCCTCATGAGTACGACACATCAATTGAAATTTAGGTGCACCGTGATTTGCCTCAAGTAGTTTTAATTTCACCACCGTATCAATCACTTTCCACAAGGCTTGTTTGCGCGACAAATCAAGTTCGGATACATCAAAAATAAATCGGTGCTCAACTTCAGGCAACCCAGACAGGCAAGCAGCCGCATTATCCTGTTTACCTTTAGCAACAGTATCAAAAAGATATCCCGCTTGTTTTTGTGCATTAGTCACATTGTCATCCTGATCTCTCCGGTCAGGAATATTTAGTGCTCTTTCGTCCAGTTTAATGACATTTAACAAACAATAAGTTCCATCGGCACCTGGCTGCCTGATCAATAAATCAAATTTCTTGCTCCATTGCTTAAGACCCCCGCATTGAAGTTTAATACGCTGTAGTAAATTTTTCGTCCACTGATATCTACCCAAAGACCAGTTATTAAATGCCGATTGGGGTAACACAAAAACACCCGCACGATCATGCATCAACGCTGGAATTCTCGATAAAAATTGCCCACTGATCAGGTCATCAGATGATGGATGATAAAATTGACAACCGGCTTGGCGCAACAGCAGAGCGGCATTAACGACCGGAATTCTGTTTTGAGCAAAATCAATCATTGCCAATAGATGAGCAGGCTGGGGTGCTTGTGGATCTTGCTGCTCTTCTTCGTGCTCTTCTTCCTCATCTTGTGGCAAGGACAGCGAGAGTGACAATGGTGGCGTATTGTCTGGCACAGTGGCTGTCAACGGTGAGCTAGAAAGCGATAGACTTGGGGAAGGCTCTTGCCTTCGCCTCCGCTTTAGATGTCTACCATTATTGGGGGAGACATTTTCTTGGCTTGCACTCGATAATGCAACACCTTCGACCTCACGATCACGCTTCCCAGACTCAAGAATATCATCTTCGTCTTCATTAGAGTCTTCAATTTCTTCAATCATATCTTCCTCTCTCTGGAGAATCTCAAACCTACGACGCATTGTGTTACCTATATGTTTAAAAAATGGTTATTGTAAGGCCCATCGGGCCGATAGTTTATTGTTGCATACCCATAGCGTTTCCATCATGCTCTGGTGGTGTCATCAGTTGAGACATTTGCGTATCTAATGTGCCACGCTCCAATATTGCTCGATTATAAGCCTGCGCAGCTAGGCATATCGGCGTAGGTGCATAGCGAAAATAAAGTTGATAGTCATTACTGCTAATTGGCTGATTCTTGACAATAGGGCATGCGTGCAATACACCTTCAGTATTAAGGTGGTTTCTTATTTCAGTATATAAACTATTTATCTCTGCATTCTTATCGGTAAAATCACTTGCTTTTAATTTCCACGCATCGAGACGCAAAAGGTTAGCTTGAAGCTGGTCTATAAATGCAATTACCTTATTATAGAGCTGTGCCATTTGTTGATTTGGTACGGCACTAAAATATTCACCAAACAGATCGTCCGGCAAAGCCTGCCCTAACAGCATCATGTTTTGACCCTCTTCGTTGGTTATTGCATGCAAGTTATTAAATATTTCATCACGCAGTGTTAGTGCAAAATTTAATACATTCTGCGCGCGGTTGTGAATAAAATAACCCGATGCACGTGGCTTTACACAGCGCCAAGTACTAACAAAGTCCAACAAGGTTTCAAAACGTTGTTCAAACGGCACAACGGAAATTGGCCTGCTGAGGAAATATGTAAATAACTGATTACCTAAATGATGAATAATAGCAGGATCATTAGGATCATAAACTTCCGATAAAACATCTAAATCATCATGTGTGCGACACAGTAATTGAAACTGGGGCAACCATGCTTGAGTCAATTGTAATTTTTGCAGCGCATCAATAATACCGCGTAAAGCTTGTTGACGAGACTTCCCTGCTCTCCTAACATCAAAAATTACACGATGCTCAATCTCGGGCAATCCAAC
>SDBT01014305.1_pt1 | contig 12657 bp, 34 predicted proteins | sample 2277101 | NCBI WGS metagenome assembly SDBT01 (sample SAMN10404973, study PRJNA504765) | marine sediment metagenome | isolation source: marine sediment core GS10_PC15, 103 cmbsf | place: Arctic Ocean: Southern Knipovich Ridge | collected 2010 | reverse complement strand
ACCAAAAGGTTCATCTATTGGTATAAAAATAAATCCTCTACCTAGTAACTCAAGCCAACAAGTGTATGCTGCTGTGATTTGCTATCTTAGAGACATAAAAGAATAGGAAAATACAATGGGATTAATAATAGAGGACGGAACAGGATCTGGAAACACTGCAAAAGTTACTTCCGAACATAGAATACTTACCCAATCAGTGTCCGAAGGACCGCTAGAAGACGCATCCGCAGAAGGAGGTGCCGCATTTTTCTATTCATCCTACGCTGCTTCAAGCAACGAGGAAGTTATATCCATCAAAAATACAGAATCTACAGAAATATTACATATTACTCGTTTACTATTCACAGCATCAGGTTCCACCCTGTATACAATATTCAAAGTAACTTCGGGTACAGCAGCAGGAACAACACTAACTTATCAAAATCCAAACCTTAACTCAGGTATCGAAAAAAGTGTAGTAGCGTTCGGAAATGCATCAGTTACTGGATCATTGACTGGAAATACTTTATTTACAGTCGGAGTTTCAGGTGCAAACACTCAAGCTTCTGCATTCCTTGAGGGTGCCCTGCAATTATCCAATAACGATGAAATTGCTATCACAATCTCCGCAGGAGTGACAGTCTATGTGACAGTTATTGGATTCTGGCACAAAGATTAATAATGGCTCTTGATACTAGAATCGTAGACGGAGGAGGCTCAGGACAAGTTTGTCGTGTTCATAACCTTGTTGGACTAAAATCCGACCAAGCAGGACAACTTGTACTTCAAGAAAGATTCTTAAATTTCAACCCAGAAGTTCATCCATTCCTAAATGATAACTTTGGAACAGGTATGAACCAAAACATTTCTTTTGGTGGAACACCAGAAATTATTCACAATGGAGGTACGTCTACAGAATGGACAGGAACAGCCCTTTCGGGAACATGGAATTTTGCAGATGCAGGAACAGTTTCTTTGACCAACGGGGTAAATGGTAATGCCGCTAGATTCTCAGAGCCTACAGGATATCCCATAGATACAGATGATTATACAGCAATCACAGGCAAAATTAATCTTACTACATATAATGAAGCTCAAAATTCTATAATGCTCATATTCGACACAGGAGGAACTCCTACTGGTAGTAGCATTGATCTTAATGATTATATAGATAGTGGATTAATTGGAACAGAACAAAATTTTGTTATTCCCAAAGTTGACTTGGGACTAACAGGACAAACGGTAGATGGGTTTACTGTAACTCTTAGTAGAGCCGGGGGACCTACACCTACATTTGCAATGGATGATATCCAAATTGAACAAACGGGAAATCCAGCTGTATTTAAAGCAACTACTCCAGTCGGAACAAGGTTCCATATAGATCGAATTAGAATTTCAATCGCAGATAATGTATCCAGCATTGTAACGGGAAGTTCCACGACATATCCAACAATGCACGGACTTTCTTATGATTCCATATTGGGTGTATCTGCTTTAGCTAATGGAATCACTTTTCAAAGAGTACAAAAAGGTGTAGTACAGTTTGCTGTAACACTTAAACAAATAAGTGATTTTCTTGCCTCAGGTTCACAAATAGTCAATGCTATCAGTGATGGAACTAACACGCATATAGTTTTAGAAGTTAGATTTTTTCATAACATTATCATAGAAGGTGGACTTGATAGTTTTTTATCATTCACAATCAATGACGATTTGTCTGGGTTGTTAGAATTTACTGCTTCTACTCTTGGAGCCATAGAAATATAAAGCTAAATTTTAGCACAAACAGGACATGTTATTTCACCATCAACCTGTTTTTTATCAGACACCCATTGTCCATCACAAAGTTTACGAACATGACCCGAATGCTCTTTGGGTGTCTTTCTCTTGGCTTTTTCACTTCGATTTTTTTTAGAATTAGGCTTAAGCTTGGTCACACGCTCTGCTAAATGAACTCTACCGTTATTACTCGTTACTAAAATCATTCTTCTCCCCCAAAATGTTTATCACTTCTTGATGCACATAACAATCGCCTTTATATGATCCTGTACCATACATCGTAGGACATAATCCAGGCTCCATTTCCGCAACCCAATCTGGCAACAAACTCCATAAAAATTGCTTGTCTTCGTTAGTCATCTCTTCTTATTCCGCCATAACCCAAAACACAGGATTATAACCATCCTTCATAGACGCTCTAATCTCTTGCTCATCGCATTCATCTAATTTAATTTCACCATCAAAAGTAGTTCCTGAATGAAACTGACCAGAACTTAAATCTATACCCTTTTCAGTGTTGTAAACACTTTTCCCAATTCTCTGCCAATCTTCGAAAACCAATTTAATCTTCATCTCTCTTACCTTTAGATATGTCTCTAACATAATCAAGTAATAATTCGATGTCGCTATGAGCATTAGCTATAAATTCACGATCTCCAGTTGATGGATGCAATGGGCATGCTTGAAGAGGATTATCAAATTTATCAGGCATGCACCCTTGAACACTATTTGTATCATTTTCATTAGTACACCCAGTAGTTACAAGAATGGGATTCATCTCTTCATATTGGATATTTCCCTCTAGTTGGGGACCTGGCCACCCCTTGTCGCCACTCCATTTCCATGGACCAGGGGTTGATTTGTTCCAGCGTTCTTGAATTTTGTGCAATCCATGTTCAGTCAACAACATTATTTTTCCTTCAACTAATCACAATATTTCACACCTCATTATACTATTCAGCAACCCATAAAGCAAACAGGATTTAAAAAAGGGGGCGGATCAAAAAGACCCGCCCCACAATCTTATTTAGATTTTTGTTCCTCCCTCCAAATTTCAGCCTCAATTAACAATTCATCAATTTTAGCACTAGAAAATTCACCCTCCACCACATCTGCCTCCGACATAGGTCGTCTAGACTTCTGATACTCAAGCTCAATTAAATTATCAGTCACATACTCATTAAACCACCGATGCTTCTTCGAAAACAATTTGCACACATTAGGCTCAGACATTAAACCTACAATCTCAAAACTAATCTTCTGACCCAATTCATTACGGACCCATTTCCTCTGAACACGATTATGTGGAGCTTTACGAGCCCATCTATTCCATCGAGCAGCATTTGTACGAGCCTTGTAAAATATCTTGTACAAACTCTTTAATTTTGTGTAATCCTCATAACTGTAAGCCACAAAACCCCACCTTGTTTCAAATACTTGCTTAGACATTATTTTCTCCTTCTTTAACTAAATTGAGATTTTTGAACAAAAAACGGCGATCTTCATATACAATCTCTGTTGCCAGAGAGGTATATTGATCGCCAATATCTGGTTCCTGAAAGAGGGCGCAACTCACGCCTTCTTTTTCTAATTTTTCTGCTAATTGAACTAGTCTGCGTTCATCCTTGACTTCGCACAGGACGACGTTAGGATGTACCTACGGCGGTTTAAATGATTTGGGTGAAACTGCCTCAAAGACAGCGTGGATAGCTTGAATGGACTTTTGAGGGGCTGACAGGTCCTTTCGGACCACTACATACATATACGGCTCTTGTACCTACGTAAATCCCATAATTCTTCTCCTTATTAAAGAACTTCTATATTATTATACCACATTGTGCCATAAGGCCCCTGCCAGGAATCGAACCCGGAACCAATGAATTTAGGATTCATCGCTCTGCCAATTGAGCTACAGGAGCTTATATTTTATTACTTTCTTCGGTAACCCAATGAGTTATGTTATATTCTCGCTCAGAACAAGATGGACAAAGGCTTGTAGTATTATTATCGTCTAATTCACAACGACACACACCACATTTCATTTCGCATTCACCACAAATTCCATCGCCATTCTCAATTCCCAAATAATTGCCGCAATCACAACAATAATGCCAATCCGACAAATACGCCATCATCGATCTTCCAATGCCTTATGTCGTTCAAAACACAATGCGTTAAAAATGCTCTCCTTGACGTCATTCGCCATCTCTAGTCTATTATGTCCTTCAAATCTATTAACTTCACACCAAATGTCCGCTTCAGTATTCCTCAAAATAACAGACGAAAATCTTTCACCATGTTGAATTTGTATCGTGCTTGATATTTTTTTGTCAATTATCATCGCTCTCCTCTGCTGCTAGTAATTTATTCGAAGCTACGGTCCTGGATTTGGATCGATCAAATGCTTCTTATCAGTGACTTTTGCAGCCTCATCCGCTCCATCCATATGCTCCTGCTGAGCATCAATAACTGGCCAATGAGCATACTTAGCATTGATTTCAATAAACTCTTCCTGACCCTTAGGCAGTTCATCTTCAGAAAAAATAGCCTCCACAGGACACTCAGGTGGACATAATCCACAATCTATACATGTCTCAGGATCAATCACAAGCATGTTCTTTCCCTGCTGAAAACAATCAACAGGACAAACTGCAACACAATCCGTATATTTGCAATTAACACATGGTTCGGTAACAATAAAAGTCATCTTAGTTCTCCTTTGCGTCTTTATATATACTATGCCAATCTACTTTTAACCAATCTAAATGAACAGTCGGAGGAACGTGTCCCTCTTCTACTTTCACATCGTATGACATACCACCTTCTACCAATATTTTCAAGTCCCCATTTTCAGTAACAGAAATTTGTTTCATTTCCATACCTTCGTTCAAAGACAACATCTTTTCAAGCTCGTGCCTTTTTACATGCAACATTATCTGCTTTTTGATCTTACTCTTCTGTGGCTTACAAATGTTCGGTTTACTTTTCTGCGGTTTACAAGAATGCTCTTTGCAATAGCAATCATCATCACACGGACAAATTACAGGCATCTCATTTGCATGATTACAAGCAATAGGGGACTTACTTATTACTTTCTCCTTCGGCTTACAAGTGTATTCTTTGCAATAGCAATCGTCATCACATGGACAACCCATAGGCACTTCATTTGCATGTTCGCAAAATATAACAGATCTAGTCATCTTTACTCTCCCCTTGAATACGACGCAAACGTTTTACTTCTTCATCGTAATCCAAACCCAATTCTTCCAATAAACTGCGGGTAGAAATTTTACCCTTATCATGAAGTTTCATTATTAGTTGATAATACTTTTGTTTGTCGTTCATTGTTTTTCTCCAATTCAGCTAACTGGGTTCCCCTGATCGAAGTCCATAGATCATCTGCCAAACTAGATATGCATCGCCTCGATCGATTACTTCAAATGGCTTAAATCCATCAAATACTTTATTTGGAGTCTTAAGCCATTCTTCTATTAAATCTTTCGTCATAATCTCACCAAGTGCGTGTAGTAATTCATCATAGCTGGGCTTATTTTTACTTACCATCGCTCTCCCCTGCGACTAAATTCCAATCGCACCCTTCGTGTGGACATGGCTCTTTCTTTCTCTCTGTCCACTTATGACCATTGGAACAAGAATGTCCTGCAATTGTCACGTTGCCATCATGATGATGATAATTTCCATCTTCATCGTAAAAAGGAACACAATAAACAGCGGTGCTTATACCAACTCCAGGCGTAACAATGCTTTTCAATCCGAGCTTTTGACATTCAGGACATTTCATCGCTCTCTCCCCCTGCTAAAAAGTATATGCACACACAGAATCTTTAAGATACGTTATCACTGCAAAAGGTTTCCTACAATTACTACAATCACACTCTCCATCTACTCCTCCTGTCATAGGCAAATAATTTATTGTCTTGCATGCTCGACAAAATAAAGAAAATGTATCATGCAAAGCTAACTGCTTTTCAGTTGCAGTTTGTGTCATATCAATTATCATCGAGGCTAAACTCCCGAGCCAAGCCAAAGGTTAAATAAATCAAATATTTCTCCAGTTTTTTCCGATACTCAGGCTTCAAATTAGTGTTCCTGAGTATAAATGCAATGTGTTTATTAGTTGCAGCAATAACATCTTCAAAAGGAAAACGACAATAAATGTCTTCTATCAAATCTTCCAGTTCGGCTACGCTTCCCTCAATTGTCATCACTCTCCTCCGTGGCTAAAGCATGACTCATTATTTTTTTATAATTCATATGATGCAACTCCTCTCCAACTTCTAAAGGATTGCCTGGACCACTTTTTCCTTTATTCGGTCGTTCCCTAACCACACCGTCATGCTCTAAGGCTAAAATAGCAATATGATTGTATTCTTCTTTATCAAAATGCTCTAACATTTTTACTCGCAAATCTGATGAATATCGACTAGATAATAGTGTATCAATAGCAGTTTGTCGAGAAGTTTCTAATCTTGACTCAATCTGAATTAAAAAATCTTGAACTAATTTTTCAGCTTTATTTGTTAATTCAACAACAAATTTATTGACAAACAAAGTCGTAAAATCAGGATATTCGGAAATCACTTTATTAGATTGGTAAAATAAAGCACTCGTCAACTGCTTTAGCCAATTGTTTGTTTTGTCAACAGTAGCAGATAAATTCGTCATATCATCCGGTAAATAATTTTCTATTTCTTGTTCCATACATTTATCATAATGTAAACTCATTTTTATTCTCCTCATACTCTATTATACTACTTCCCAAGCTGAGATTCAAGCTCTTTATAGCTCGTGTATTTCGCGATTTTGTCCTTTACAGCAGAACGAATTGCATTAATATAAGTGTAATCCCTGTTCTCCTTGTACGCTATCTCGCGAGACATGCGTTTAAGCGTATTAATCGTAGAACCAGATAACCTTATGCTGACAGTTTCATTGTCAGAATTAGGCAAAAATTCAGCACCAAATTCTTCGGAAAATTCGTCATCTGACATAAATTTAAATTGTTTTCTTAAAAATGCCTCAGAAAATGATGGATTTACCACCCAGGTAGGCAGATTAAAGGCTAATCTATTATCGTTGAATTCCGCACCATAATATAACTTAGGCAACATTTCATCCTCTGGTCTTGGAGAGGATACGGAAAGAATTTTGGAATCTAAACGATCAGTTTCAGGATTTCTAAAATCAGCTGTAGCTGGTGTTAAAGCTGCATAAATACGTTCAGGATTAGTGTAACTTGAAACTTCGCTAAAAATTAATGTGTAAATGCGTTTGCCTAATAAACATTCACTTTTAGATCCACCAGCCATGACAATAACACTGCCTTTAGTTTTAGCACCTTTTCCTTTCTTTTTCAATTGCTCTTTGTCATGATCAGTGAGAAAATGAATTCTATCTGTCTCCATATGACCTACTCTGTCCGACAGTTCTGGAAATCGATATAAACATTCCTTAAATTCTGTAAAAAGAATTCTAGACTGATCTGTCGAACAAGAGATTAGCATGATAAAAATAGGATTACCGTGAGCCATTTGATAATGTTTAAAAGGGTCACTAAGATCAAGTAACTTCTTAGTCTCGTATAAGGCAAAAATAGTCGATAAAAAATCCTTACCTGATCGTCTACCTAGAGCTAGAACTAATTCTCGATATTTGCCATCGTAGAATTCATTCAATATTTCCTTTTGTTTTGGAAACAGAGAAATGCCATGTTTACCCCAAACTTCTTCAACAAATTCATTTATGTTCATAAGAACACCTCCTTTTTAGAAGTATTCTTACGATTTTGTCATAATTATATCCTGCAATAATTATGACAAAATTTTCAAGCTCCTGACACGGGCGTCCAATAAGAGGATAATTTCAATAAAAAACGCAAAATAATAGACCAGGAGACTCATTATGCTAAAAATTAAAAATGCCCAATTCCCGCAACCTGCACCAAAACCTATGCCAAATGTCCCAGATCCATCTTGGAAAGGTAATCCTCCTCCAAAATGGGAAAATGACCCACATCCACAACTTGAAACACATGCAACAAAACAAGAAGAAATCGCTCAAAAAATAGCATTGTCTCTAAGAAAACATGATGCATTAACAACCGCATATATAGCCAAAGAACTATTAGCTCATCTAGGAGGCTTCGAAAATGCTGAAGAACTAATAGTAACAAAAATACAAGAACTCGCATATGGAGACGATGCAGTAGAACAGTTAGGTCAAAGAACTGAAGATGAAAAAATGGGAAGAGCAGATGCACGCATGGACCAAATGAAAGACGATAGCTTCCAATGGGATAATCCCTGGTAATACCTGACACGAGCGTCAGAGGTTAAAAGCTATGTCACAATCGCTCCAGAATCACGGAGTTGTTGAACTTTATTTGCAGCCCATTTCTCCCATTCTTTATTTTTTCTATCCTGATCTTTTTGTTCAGGTGATTTTGCATCCTCAATACATTGACGCTCTTCCTGCTTTTTTCTATTTGTCTCTGCCATCATAGCGTGAAACTGTCTTTGTTTCTCTCCATCAACTTCATCATATGTAAGCAACTTTCCATTAAACAAAGCATCAATAATCTCTGATCCAGGATTGTAATCATGCCTCTCTATATAATGAACAACAGACCAAGGAGCACGATATTCTTTGTCTTTATGTTGAATTAAAATACTGCCATTCCATCCTAAATCCGAATCCAATTTGGAATCTTTAGGACAAATTTCACAATTATGATGACCCATGTGTGATATTACACGATATTTGAAGTGTTGATAAGTTTCACCAGTTGAATAAGTTCTGTCGTACATCTCAAAACAAATTTTACGCAAATAAATAATAACTTTTGATTTTAAATCAAAATCTCGCCACCCCAATTTGTCTTTGGAAACTTCACTGCCCAGCCACCCCCATGAATAACGATTTTTTTTAGATTCTTTAGAATCATAATCTACATCAGATCCATCTTCTATCTTCATTTATCGCTCTCCCCTGCGGCTAAATCTCGCGTTGGCACTGCAAACCATCCGCCAGGCCATCCACCAATATCTTTTATATAGGCAGGACAATCCTCCCATCGCACCCAAGTACATTCCTCCATTGGAGTCTCTATCCAACCAATGCGAATCCTCTTCTCACCCAAAGCAGGTAAAACTGTGCAATCTTCACGGATCGGGAATGCCTTGCGGTGAATTTTACGTTCTGTTTTAGTTTTGGTTAAATCAATTATCATCATCGCTCTCCCCTGCGACTAAAACATCCATTATTTCATTGAGTAAAACATGCCGATAATCTCTAATGGCAGCATCCACATCATAAGGGTCTCGCCATTGAGCCTCGTCAAAATACTCATCAATCACAACAGCTATTTTGGCACGAATATCCTCAACTTTCATCGCTCTCCCCTGCGGCTGGCTGATCGTAGTCGGGCGGCAATGCGAGTTTTCTTGAACCCATTAGCTTTTTTACTTCTTCATTTGGCTCCGCATATAAATCTACTTCATAACCAGCCCAGTTTTCCATGCTTTTTGTGATGTCCTTATATTTTTGAATAGCCATATCAATCGCGTATGCTGTCTTTGGATCATTCATAGCAAAGAAATGACACCACTCCTGAAAAGCCAAGGAATTTCTATCTTTGATTGCTTCTTCTAATGAGGTTTTCGTTTTATATTTCATCGCTCTCCCCTACGGCTAAACAACTACGACAATGCCATTTGCCGTCTATTTTTCGCCAACCAACTTTTTCTAAATCCCATGGGTAATTATCATCAAGGTCCAAACAACCATGCTTAAAAATGACGAGTCTCGGTCCCCATTCATAATTCTTACAAGAAGCACAATTGTAGCTAAAACATGCAGAAAATGTGCCCGTACCATAAACATTAGACAGCTCTTCTAATAGTTCTCGGATAGATTGTTTAGTCCTCATAGATTGTTTAGTCTTCATCAAACTTCCCTGCAACTAACTTCCCATGTTTACACTTAAACTTTTCATCAAACAATTTATTCTCACGCCATTCACGTCGTATATCCAAACAAACATTGTGCAACACCGCGCTTAAATCTAACCAGTCCTCACCCATTGTTTCTTTAATGTTCCACTCTTGAAACAAACTTAGATCGCCAAGAATGTCCCACAACATCTTGTTAATTTCACACAAACTCAATTGACACATGATATCATTACGGTCTTTAGAGTTCTCACGCTTTTCAAAATCTCGATACAAACAGGTAGCTACGTAATCAACTATTTGAACTAAATTTGGCGGACATTTTCTGTAAAAACGCACTGCTGTATTCACTAAATATCCAGAAATAGTTGATGAAAAAATCCATTGCCGTTCACTCCATTCAGGATCGTTAGCAAGTCGCTCCCATGTCTCAGGCATATTGTTGATAGCAGCAGCCAATTCATTCATACAGGCTTCATTTAGGAAACCCTCCTCTGTTGTAAGAGGCTGGCTTAACATGTGTATATCATCAGGTAAATTTTCCATCGCTCTCCTCTGCGGCCAAACACTCATTGCATGGATTCAATTTGTCACAAATATGAAAACGTCGTTTCTTTATATCAGATAAACGAACCGTTGGACAAGAAGTCAGTTCACCAGTTGAATACATATCTTTCAAAAGAAGCATAATTGCTGCCGGAAGATCAATTTTCTTTTTCATCGTTCTCCCCTGCGGATAAAACATCATCAGTGATAATCTTGTCACATATTATGCAGTGCCTTATTCCCTCATCATGTAACGGGCAAGTCGCTCCGTGACAACAAGTACATGAAAATTGGTGTTCATGATTTTTATTCATCTCTCTCCCCTGCGGCTAAACACTTCATATACAAATCCGATATAAGTTCGGAATTGGCGGAATTGGCTAAAACATCTGGAGTGAGACCTTTTATAAATTGCTCATAACCATCCTCACCAAGATTTGTTCTAATTTCTTCAAGCTTGTCTACGAACTTACTTGCTAACTGCATTGCATCCATTTTTGATCTCCTTACTCTCTATTATACACCCGACAAGGCTGCTTTTCAAGCTCCTGACGCAGGCGTCCAATAAGAGGATAATTTCAATAAAAAACGCAAAATAATGCATGAACTGGCTTCAAAAATTAGCTCAAAATTCGAGACATCCCTTTCCAAACGATTTTTCACATAAGGAAATCAATCGTAATGTAAAACAATATTGGGATACAGGTGGCATTTCTAGCCATCAAACAAAATTCAATTTTTGGCCCGCATTTCTAAATAAACAAACAAAAGAAATACATTGGGATAAAAAATTTGGGATACATAATTTAGCTGTAATACCACAAAAATACTGGGTAGCAACAGACCCAGAACCAAATCCCTCTGGATACGGTCCTGAGCCAATAGCTGTTGTAAAAATATTTGAAGATGGCTTTATTGATTTAGATTCAGGCAAATTTTATACGAGAGAAGAAGCAGCAAAGATAAATGAAAAAACCTAATTTCTTAACTCCCTGACGCGGGCGTCAGAGTACCGTAAAACATTCCTTGATCCATTTTAACATCATATTCAAGTGCTTTTTATTCTCAAATCGCATACCAAATCTCATAGGAACAAGATAATTGTGATAATCAACTATTACAGAACATGGAGCACCTTGAAGCTCTTTAAGCAAGAATTGAACAGACTCTAAATCTTCAGCGTAAAAAGTAATATAAGGCAAATCCACTGACACCTTCTTTGGTTTGTCTGGATCTCCCTCGCAGCTCCAACGAGTAATAATGCCATTAAAACCATTTAGGAAATCAACCAAGGGAATGATACCAATGTCTACTTCGGCTTTTTTGATAGCGATTTTTCTGGTTTTATGGTTCATCGTTCTCCCCTGCGGCTAAAAAGGCGGACCATTTTTCAAGAGCCATTTCTTCTCTTCAGGTGTTAATTCTACGTAAGAAAACGAATGTCCAGTGACAATAGTCAAATTTGGATCGTTAGCAACTTGTTTAAGTTGTTCCATAACATTGGCAACTGCCAAATCTCCATCCATCTTAGTTTTGGTTGTATCAATTATCATTATCGCTATCCCCCTGCGTCTACACTTGCTATCAAGTCTTCCTGAGCTAACAATAGTTCTTCGTGCCAAGCCTGAGCAGGTGTACGTCCTGTCTCGTGGTATTCTCTAAACGATTCCTCGTCCAGATTCGTAATGCTATTTTTGGTTAGAACAACTATTCGTTCTAGCTCTTGATACCACTCTTCAAAATTGTCAATCATCGCTCTCTCCTGCGGCTAGAGTGTCACAGTGTTTCTCGCACTGTTTGACAAAATTTTCTTGCTCAGGATTTTGCATCCAACTTTCATCTTTTTCGATTTCAGAGCGGATAACAACCAACAATTTATCGAGACTTTTATTCCAGGTTATGCTGTTCCATAGCTCCGAATGCAACTCTTCTCGTTCTTTGTTATCATCACACGCCTCAAGAGCATCGCAGCCCGAGCATGACCCCCAGGCATAAGTAAGATATCCGAATTGATTGTTTTTAGCTTTGAGCAATACCCATGAACTGCCTTGATAACTATCTTCATTCACCTCCACAAGAATATCACCAAACGAAGACACTATGTTTTCATAACTTACGGATGAATAATAATCTCTTTCAAACGTAGACCAATCAATTTTGGGCTTTTTCATTATCGCTCTCCCCTGCGGCTAAAATATCATTTTTAGGAACAACTGATATTAGCATATCATTTTTAGACCAATCAATATTTTGGTTCCCAACTAAAAATCTGTCAAAACCTCTCTGGATAACAGCTTTCCTTCCTAAGTCAATCTGACAACCATCTACTTTTATTTTAACGCTAGTTACTTTTTTCATCGCTCTCCCCTGCGTCTAAAATATA
>SDBT01014304.1_pt1 | contig 12658 bp, 15 predicted proteins | sample 2277101 | NCBI WGS metagenome assembly SDBT01 (sample SAMN10404973, study PRJNA504765) | marine sediment metagenome | isolation source: marine sediment core GS10_PC15, 103 cmbsf | place: Arctic Ocean: Southern Knipovich Ridge | collected 2010 | reverse complement strand
AAATACTATCCTATCAATATTATGAAAGAAAATGATAAAATTATGAAATCGCTGCGTTGGGTAATAAGAGAAATAGTATGAAATTTTCAAAAATGCAAATCTTAACACAAGATATAATAACTCATTTTAAGTAATTTACAAGATATTTTCTGAAAATTGATTTTTAAAAGAAATCACTCAATATCATTTTGGATAGTGTCTATTTAGAGGGAATTAATTTATAAATTAAAACATAAAGTTTTTTTAAATTTATAAGATATCTTATTAACATGAGTGATATTCAGCTACCTATAATTATTACAAAGTCCGATTGCCATCGTTGTATCGAATTAAAAGATTGGATGAAGGAGAACGAGCTCGCTTATGTTGAAAAGGATATTGATGACGAGGAATTTGTACATCAACTACTACATGATAAAAATTTTGTTGGGATGTTCTGCGACGCAGAGGGCTGTGTCGTTAATACACCGGTTGTAATGTACAAAGGAAAATATATATTCAATAAATTATGGGGTATTAGTGGATTAAGAAAGAAGGAAGCCCAGAAACTGTTTAAGGATTTATTTAAGTTGAAGAAAAAGTAACTTTTTTTTATTTTCTTTTTTTTAAGTCTGCTATTTTAGAATTACCATTATATCATTAAATATTGGATTAAATTTTTTGCGAAAACCTTGTTATTATAGATGCTTTTATATTTTCATGTAGATATTAATTGATTATGAATAGTGAGATTGAAAATTTAACTGAAAAGTTTCTGGAAGAAATAAAGAAAACACAATTTTTTTCCAAGATTGAATTTATAGTTTTATTTGGATCTTATTTATCTAAGTATAATTATGATGATAGTGATGTTGATATATGTATTTATATTCAAGATAATGAAAAAAATCTTAATAAAATTCGTTTAAATTTATTAAAAATATTTACTGACTCTTTAGATATACAAATATATCAATTACTTCCAATTTACATACAAATAGAAGTGTTGAAGGGAAAATTTCTTTATATTAGAAATGAAGATCGCGTATATGAGATAGCCTATGAAACAATTGAAGAATATGAAGATTTTCTTCCCTTGTACAGAGATTATATTAATAGGTGAAATAATTGAGAATTGATATGATAAAAAATAAACTAAAAATAATTGAAGAAAATATCGATTTAGTAAAAAAACACATACCTGATAATTTGGAGGAATTTAAGAAGTTAGGATTAATTAAGGATGGTATCTATAAAAGAATAGAAGTTTCAATTCAAGAAATTATAAGTATATGTTCTATTATCAATTCAGATTTAAAGATTGGTATACCTTCAAATAGGGATGAAATAATTTCAGCCTTAGAAGAAAAGGAAGTTATATCGAAGGATTTAGGAACAAAAATTCGGGAATTAAAAGGATTTCGGAACTTTTTAGTACACCGCTATGGGAAAATTCAAGATAAAATTGCATATAATGATATTAAAGAGGGTTTTGATGATTTTACTCTTTTTAAAGATGAAATCCAACAATTTCTGGATTTGTTAAACGAAGATCAAACCACTGGTTAATGATAAAAGCAAGGTTTATTTTGTAATAGTTCTAAAAGTACAGAAGTACTTATTTGAACCTTTACTTTCTAGCATTTTTCATTACGTGTTTATGAGGGATGGTTATTCTCTCACTAATTTGCTTTTCATTTAAATTCTGCTAATCTTTTAACAACTTTTCTAATTGTCCTTAGTCCTTCAATATCTTGTTCAATACCTTCTTTACCTTTATCCTTAGACCATAAACTAGCTCCTAAGTTAGCTCCAAATGCTCCGCCTGATACACTAATAATATGATTTTGTTGGTAAAAATCTAAAATAGACCTTATTGCTATTTCTTGTCCTCCGCTCCGATCACCTCCAACTGCTAATGCCATACCGACCTTATTTTTGAATACTAAAGGATTTTTTGCAACTAAAGCGCGGAAACGATCAAATACTGTTTTTACTTGACCAGATAAATTACCTTGAAATACAGGGGTTCCAAATAGTAGAAATCTTGCTTTTTCTACTAGGGGATATAATTCTTGCATATTATCCTTATGTATACAACCTTGCTTCTCCCGAATACAATAATCGCAATGGGAACAAAATTTAATATTCTTACCCTTAACAGTCCAAAACTCTGTTTCGAAATTAAATTTTTTAGCAGCATAGTCTAAAGCGTATTCCACCGCAAACTCAGTCCCTTGTTTTCTCGGACTTCCACATACTCCAAGTAATAGGTTATTATTTTCCACCATAAAATTCTTAGTTTTTCTATTTTTTTTAATTTAATCCTAATAAAGTTTTAAATTTATAATATATAATAATTATAGATGGATTTAAACAAACCTACTCTCGCAAGAATAAAAGTTAGATTTCCAGATAAATTATGGATCTCAAAAATTTTTAATCAATTTAAAGACATCTCAAAGTTTGAAATCATTAATTTCTTCCCTTATGATTTTGAAAAATCTATAGGAAATGCTCTTATTGAAATATTATACTATGATATTGAATCCATAATAAATGTGATTAAACAACACGATTCTGTATTTGAATTTAGCATTGTTGAGCAAGAAAAGGGAAGAGTTAAGATTAATGTTAAAACAAAAGATCCTTATTTGCTATATGCGGTTATAAAATGTGGTGTACTTGTTGACTTTCCAGTTTTAGTGCGTGATGGTTATGCTTTCTGGAAATTGGTTTCAACACGAGAAAGAATTGACAAGTTATTAACACTTTTTGAACAAAAGAAGATTGACTTTACCCTTCTGAGAATTGGAAATTCTCCATTTAATATTGAAGATGATAAAAATAAATTGAGTTTAGATGAATTAGGAGTTCTTGATATAGCAATAAATTCTGGTTTTTTTGAAGTGCCAAGAAAAATTTCCTTGGAAAATTTAGCTAATAAATTAGGAAAGTCTAAATCCTCTCTATCAGTTATGCTAAGAAAAATAATAAAAAAAAAAATAATGTTTGAAGTTTAACTTCAACTTCAAACATTAAAAAAAAAATAGGTTAATAATCGTTAAAAATTATAGCCACTCTTCTTGAAGAATTTCTCCTTGTAGACTTAGGACTACATACTTTATTGGAACTTTTCGATTAGCTTGTTTAGCTGCTTCTTTTGCTATCGCCAATAAGCCACCACAACATGGAACCTGCATGATTATAACGGTTAGAGTATTAATTTTGGCATCATCAATCAACGATGTGATTTTTTTGATATATACATCTGAACCTTGGTCAAGTTTAGGGCAAGCTATAGCAATAGATTTGCCTTTTAGAAAATCTCGGTGAAAACCACCATAAGAATAAGCAGTACAGTCCGCTGCAAGAACTACATCTGCTCCCTGATAGTATGGGGCAGTCGGAGAGATTAAATGCATTTGAAGTGGCCATTGTCTTAAGGCAGAGGGGATTTTTCCAGAAACATCAGTTTTTTCTTCCGCTTCTTCGAAAACCATAGTATTAGAAGAAGGACATCCACAAGGTAGTGTTGATTCTTGACTATTAGCAACTGTTTTTACTGCATCATCAAGTTTCTTCTCATCTAGGTGCTTCTCAACAGCTTCTTCATCAAAATCTAAAGCGTCTCTTTCAATAATTTGAAGAGCGTTTTCTGGACATTCTCCAATACAGGCACCTAACCCATCACAGAAAATGTCATTAACAACCTTAGCCTTTCCATCGATGATTTCTAATGCTCCCTCGGCACAAGAAATGACGCAATTTCCACACCCCGTACAGAGATCATCATCAATCTCGATAATTTTTCTTTTAATCAGTTTTTTTTGATCTGATACTGTCATAATTATTAGATATTGAGATTATAATATAACTTTAATTTCGAACATGTTCTAAAAACTTGAATAATATAATTTTACGATGCTAACACCTCATTTCTTAAAAAAATCAGGTTAATATTGAGTAATGAAATTAAAGAACTCATTCTAAATAAAAAAGAAAGCATATCTGAGAAAATTATATATTCGGGGATTTCACTCATTAAAAATAATTTCCCTATACACTCTAAAGCTATATTCTTCATTTATTCACCAATTTGCAGGATCATACCAAACCGTTTCCAGATAGTTTAAAATCTGCCATGTGAGATCCTTTATTACAACCGCAGCTCTTTATATAATCAAATGAAAAGTTAAATATTTTTTTTTTTCTTGCTCCTCTTTTAGCTTCCTGAGCCTTCTCTTCTCTAACACTTTTTTTCTAACATCGTCTTGGATTCTCTCCTTATTTTCCCAAAACTCAGGATCTTCCATATTTGCTTTCATATTAGCGGCCATTGCTTCAGCAATTTCCTTTGCGTTTTGATTTTCTGATACTTCTTTCTCTTTCCTATCTTCAGACATAATAATATAAAATGTTTAATTATTATTGTTTTTCAAGTTCTTAAAATATGATTATAAGTAGAATAATAACATTATTTCTTAACAATTATTAGCTCCTGGCTAAAAATTAGCTAAAAATAATAATAACTAAAATAATAATAAACAAAACAAGGAATGGCAAGGAAATTTATGCACAATTTTGATATTTATACACACTAGTACGACAAAACTATAAAAGAATTTAATTTAAATATGAGAATAAACTTCTTAATTATAATAAATTTGGAAAAAGTGTATAAGGCGTTTTTTTACACATAAACAGAAAAAAAGCACATTTCTAAATTTTAAATTATAAAAAAGATATTAGGAGAGAAGCTTATGAGAAAAAATGATTCTAAAAAACAAAATAAAAGAGAATTTTTAGAAAAGTTGTTGATGGTATTTCATGACATTAATAAGAACACACAGTCAATAAAAAAAAGTCTTGAAATAATAAATATTTATAGAGATTTGAATAATTGTTCCGATACATTTGAACCTCCATTTGTACTTTTGGATTAATTGTATTGTAGTTTAAAATAATTTAGTTTTTTTTTTTTTTAATATTTTTTAGTTAAATTTTAGACTATATCTACTTTCATCTGCACAAAGTTAGCTGGTTTAGAAAAAGTTATCACCCTTATGAATATAGCTCAAAACCCAAATTAAATGAATATTCTAAAAAAAAAAAGGGTAGTTGTACGTTTTATAATAACACATCTGTCAAAGATATATTATATTTATATTTATAGATTTTAATTATATATCTGAGAACATTCTAGTCGTATTGAAATGAAGCTAAAAGAAAGAAGAAAAAAAAAAGAACTTTTTCTGAAAAAGAAAATTGAAACTGTAGAAGGTTTAGAGAAGTTATATATGAAATTTACTGAACTTAGTAATAACGCAAAATTCGTGACAGACAATCTTAGAATGATAAATTTGAATTTAAAGAAGAGTAAAAGTTCGACTTTTACAGACGAACTCTTAGGTTAACTTTATTTTTATATTTGAAAATCTTTTGCTTCAATTTATGACAAAAAATTACTCAAAATATTTTTGTTAAGATTACATACTTTTTCAGATAAGTATAAAATATTACGAAATCAATTAGAATATTATGAACGAAACTCAAAATGCCTTCGAGGAAATTGAAAATATCGTAGGAACAAAATATGTCAGCAATTCAGAACCAATACGTTATTCCTATTCAATGAATTGTGATTTTACTTTGCAAGGCATCCCAGACATGGTTGTGAAGCCAAAAAACTCTGAGGAAGTTTCTGAAATCTTAAAAGTAGCAAATAAATATGGTACTAAAGTTATTCCTAGAGGTAATGGAGCAGATTTAACTGGAGGCGCAAAACCGATAGGAGACGGAGGGATCATATTAGATGTTACTCTAATGAATAAAATATTAGATGTGGATGAGAAAAACAGAATCGTTACTGTGGAAGTTGGAATTTCATGGAGTGAGTTGTGCGAGCAATTAAGCAATGTAGGAATTGGATTTTATACTGGGTCAACGGGTCCGGCTTCTGGATTCTCTGCTACTATTGGCGGTGGTCTTTCTAACAATACAGTTGGAGGGGGGGGTGCTGCCATGTATGGCAACGTAACAGAGCAATGTGTTGGATTGGAAGTAGTCTTACCTACTGGAGAGATAATTTATACAGGAGCAAAAGCTAACATTTTCCGTGATAAACCCTTTACTAGATTTGGGTTAGGAGCAGACTATTCAGGTATATTTTTAGGTGATGTTGGAATTCATGGCGTAAAAACTAAAGCTTCTTTTAATATTTATCCGCTTCCAGAGTATAGAGGATATGCAACATATGCAATTAAAAAAACAAAGGAGATGATTCCAGCAAAACGCGCTTCAGATTTAATGATAAAATGGCAACATCAAAGATTACCATTACATGATTTCTTCTATTATTCTCCATTTACTGTAAACCGTTTAACATCAGGAAAGATCGCGAAAGGTTTGGTTAATAAAAGAGTCAAGGGTGGAATTTTATACTATACTACTGTAGCAGATACTCAAAAACAATTAGATTATAATATAGAGAGAATCGAAAAACTCGCTCAGGAAGCTGAATTTGAGAAATTAGGGCCTACTGTAGAGGAGGGAAACATTGGTAAGTGGTTTTATGAAGAAGATGGAAGATGGCAATGGGGTAATCATATGTTTAGCGGAGGTTCTTTATTTGGTTTAGCTGGTTGTTTGAAAAGTCCCACGGAATTATTACCTAAATATCGCAAGATGTATAATGATTGGATAAAAAGAAATTTTCCAAAAATGACTGAAGTTGGAATTGGTGGCGGTGCTGATTTTGTTGCGTTTGGTGTTTATCCCACTTATATCGATATTGCGGGTGGTGCTGGGATCATAAGTACTATCGATAACAGAGAAGGTCAAATAGAAATATGGAAAGATTTCTTAATCACTCAGATAAAAACTCTAGGAGGAATTCATTACTGGATGGGTGAGATTATTGGAAGAAGTTTAGTTGATTCAGGGGCATTAACAGACGAATATTACAATTTCATGATCACGATAAAGAAGGCTCTTGACCCTAACAGAATATTAAGTCCGGGTAAATTCTATCTGACAGACAATTATTAAAAGGTGGAAAATATGACAGAGACAAAAAAATTTAGTATTATTAGAATCTATATAGATTAGAATCTATATATTAACTTTATTTTTATGGGAAATTTTTGTGCAAAAAATTAAAATGCAAAGATTTAAATATTTTCTTTCTTGTGTGTAATAATGAGTTTTTTGTCATAAAAAAAAAAAGAACACAAAACACATATTTCTAAATTTTAAATTGTAAAAAAAAAATTAGGATGGAGAAAAATGAGAAAAAAAAATTCTAAAAAACACAACAAAATAGAAAGTTTAGAAAAGTTAAAAATGGTATTTAATGAGATTAATATGAGCGCAGATTTAATTAAAAAAAGTCTTAAAGTAATAAAATTCTATAGTGGTTTGAATATTTATTCTAATAAATCTGAACCTCCATTTGTGCTTTTGGATTAATATTAGTCTTTTTTTTTATAATTACAAATTTATTGGTATACTTATTTATCTTTTAAAGAAATTTTTACTTCAATTAATGTTGGAATAATGCTAGTTCTTTACCGAAATTTAATGAAAACTTTAATAAAAGATGTATAAGTTAATTCATCTATGAAGATTTTGATTGTAGGCAATGGTGTTGCTGGCACATTTACTGCTCAAAATATTAGAAATCTTGATAAAAAAGTTGAAATCGAAATTTATTCACAAGAAAAATATCCTTATTATACGCGAATAAAACTCCCCGAACTTGTTAGTGAAAAAATAACGATCGATGATCTTATTGTTTTTAAGGAAGATTGGTATAAAAATAAGAACATTAAAACACATTTAGGTAAAAAAATTAAAAAAATCCAACCCAAACATAAACATATCTTTATTGAAGATGGCGAAGAGCCAATATTATACGACAAACTTATCCTCGCTACTGGAAGCATGCCTAATATACCTCCTATAAAAAATGCTGTTGAAATGCTTGGAAAGGGTGTGTTTACGTTAAGAAATATCGATGATGCCCTAGAAATTCGGAACTATATAAAAAACAAAGGGATAAAAAAAGCTATCATAATTGGCGGAGGTTTATTAGGATTGGAATTGGCAAAACAAATTAAAAACTGCGACTTAGAAACGACTGTAGTAGAATTTTTCCCAAGATTATTGCCACGCCAATTAGATATAGATTGTGGAGGCCTATTAAAGAATGAAATCGAAAAAATGGGCATTAATGTTGAATTAAATGCTGCTACTGAAGAAATCGTTGTAAACGGGATAGTTAAGGGAATTAAAATCAAAAATAATCGCAAATTAGATGCTGATATTATTTTAATTCAAGCAGGAATAAGAAATACAATTGATTTGGCAAAAAATGCGAAATTAGAAACTAACAGAGGAATAATAGTTAATCAGTTCTTAGAAACGAGTGTAAATGATATTTTTGCTGTTGGGGATTGTATAGAATATAAAAATCAAACATGGGGAATCATTCCTGCATGTCTTGAACAGTCTAAGATTGTAGCAGCATCAGTAATGGGTAATAAAACCATTGGCTATGAGGGCACCATTCCAAAAAATACCCTTAAGATAGTTGGAATCGATCTTACTTCTGTAGGAATATACGATCCATCCGACCAGGATCTTGTAGGCGCGGGATGGGAAATCTTAAAAGCTATTGATAAGAAGGAGGCCTGTTATAAAAAAATTGTAATTAAAGAAAATCATTTAAAAGGAGCAATTATTTTTGGTGAGAAAGATGCAATTCCTTATATAACTAAAAATGTTGAGAAACTAATTAAAGAGAGTGAACTTAGAGTAGCAATCAACTTATATATTTGGATTTGTGGTGGTTGTGGAAATCACTATGATGAAGCTAAAATGGAATTATTGTTTAAAGATCTACCCAAAGATTGGAAATGTCCTAGTTGTAAGGGACCTAAAAATAGTTTCAAAAAAAAAGAATAATTTATCATAAAAACCAAAAGAAAACTATGTCCTTTAGGGCATAGATGAATTTTGTTAAAAAAATTATTAATCAACATGAGCTAATGTATTTAAATATAAAATTAACCCTTGGAAGATTAGTTTATGACTTATGATTATGCTATAAAAATACGAATCTATCCAAATAAAGAGCAGAAAGAGTTTCTTTCTAAGAATTTTGGACGATCAATTCAATATCATATTTTTCAAGTAGAATATTTAACGCTTGTTTTATTCCCTGATCTATTTTAAAACAAAAAAAATATTTTTGAAAAGAAATCTCATACATCTTTTCGAGAAATTCACATTTTCGAATAAAAGTACGGACCTTATCTAAATTGCTTAATTTTAAAGTTGCCTCTCCTATAATGTTAGGATTGGTATGAAAGATGTCCACTTCAACATCAGTAGTATCCGGATGTACATAATTTTCCTTATCAGAAAAATGCTGTCTAATCTGTAATTTCAAATCATAACCTTTATGTTTAAATTCTCTGTTTATTATGGAATATTCTATTCCTTCTGCAATAACTCCATAACCAAGATCAATGTGATCAAGTCTTTCATGAATTCTTTCAAACTGTTTGTCTTGTTCTTTTTGATGAGCTTCAAAACGTTTGTCCATTGCATCAAAACGTTTGTCTTGTTCTTTTTGATGGGCTTCAAAACGTTTGTCCATTGTCTCAAAACGTTTGTCCATTATCTCAAAACGTTTGTCCATTGCTTCAAAACGTTTATCAAACTCTTCAATAACTTTCTTTATATCTTCTTTAGTGGCAATAACTCCAGAGAGAGCAGTAATTATAGCTCCTTTAACTTGGTCATCTTCCCTAATTAACTTTGGTAATAGTCTTAAAAATTCTTCTTTTTCCATCCACTATAAAACCTCTATTTTCACTATATAAATGAATATTTAAATTATTAAATTTAACTAATTTTTTTTTATTAATATCGCCGTTTATTTCTGGAACCGTTCTGTCGAGTTGATAAAATCGATTTATAGTGATTTATTTCATCAGATTGACTTTTATTTCAAAAATAATTAGAAAATATCTAAATTTATGCAATAATCTTTAAAATTTATTATTAAAGATTATTTTCCAACCTATCTATAATATCGTTTTGAATTGGAGTACCTAAATCGATAAAGGTAGCGTTATATCCTCCAACTTTAACAATTAAATCGTTATACTTTTCAGGATGTTCTTGAGCATCTCTAAGTGTTTCAGTTGATACAACTGTAGGCTGTATTTGCATCCCACCTTTCTCAAAATAGCCCCTCAAAAGATGGTAAAATTTCTCCACATTTTCCTCGCTTTCGAGGTTTTGAGGGTGTATTCGGACATTTAGGGCAATTCCGTTTGTTGCAAGTTGGTAATTTAACTTAGCAACAGAGTTTAAGATTGCGGTGATTCCATTTTTCTCAACATTGTTAACAGGGGAAAGAGAATTTGAAATTGGAGCCGGTGTTTTTCTGCCATCTGCAGTTGATTGTGTAAAAAGACCCTGCATTACATGTACGCCCATGCTGTAGCTTCCAGCATTATATTGTCCTCCTCTAATAGGTTTTTGTTTACTAACTTCGATACAAAATAAATCCCACAATTTATTAGCAAAAGAATCAATCTCTTCATAATCATTCCCCCATTTTTCATAACTGGTTATTAATTTTTGGCGTAGAATCTCTTGATCCTTAAAATTCGTATTTAAAATATTAACTAATTCAGGTAGGGATACTAATTTCTCATCATAAACAACTTTTTTTATAGTGTAAAATGAATCAACTAAAGTAGCAAAGCCATATGCAGTGATGGAAGAAAAATTATATTTGGCTCCGCCACATACATAATCTTTTCCATTTTCCATGCAACCTTTTAATGTAGCTGATATAAATGGATGTTGTGCATACTTCATCGCTTCTTCATCTCCTACTTTCGCAATTTTCACTGACAAATCGATGTTATAATGAAGTTGTCGGACGAAAGCATCGTATAGATCATCAAATGTTAAAAAATTAGAGGGATCCCCCGTTTTTAAACCATCTACCATCTTAGACAATTCACTATATCCATTATTTAAAACTAGCTCTAGCACACCGGGTAAATTTAAAAACATTCGCCCTGTTGCCGCGAAACTATTTCCTTGACCCGTTGGTTCTACACATCCAATAATAATATAATCTCGAGCATCTTCTAATGAATAACCGGTTTTATTTAAGGCAGGAACTAGAATATCATCATTATAAAAAGCTATACCTGAAGTAGATTGAAATACTTTTAAAGCTTCAATGAAAAATTCTTTTGGAGTGTCTTTGTGAATTCTTATTGACAAATCAGAAGTAATTGATTTAATATTTTTATAAGCTTCAAGAAAAAGATAGGATATTTCATTTGTTGCGTCTTTTCCGTCTCGATTTATTCCTGAAATTGTAATAGTTTGAGTGTTTTGACCTAAAGCATTCGCAACGGCTGTAAAGTCTGTTGGTAGATAAGTTACATTCCATGTTAGTTTTAAATTTAACTCTTCGATCAATTCTAACGCAAACTCTTTCGTAATTCTTTTTTCATCAACTACATCTTTTTTATAGTAAGGCCATAGAACTTGATCTAATCTTCCTAAGGCAACAACACTTCTTTGATAAATAATATTAGCAATATTTTGTGTGAAATAAATGAATAAAACAGCCCCGTAAAATGTGTCAGGGGGATTCTCGGTAAATTTATCCAGCATTTCAGATATTAATTCTAGTTCTTTTTTTCGCTGCTCATCTTTTTCCATTAGCGCCTCATTTTGGGAGAGTTTTGAAAAGCGCCCTGCAAATTCAATTGCTCCTTCGTAATAAATCTTTACAGCTTCATAAAAGTTATATTTTTCCTGATATAAGTGATCTTCTTTATTTAGTTTATTTCGAAATGACTCAGATTCTTTTATAATACCCTTAAATCCTAATTTTAACAGTTTTTCATAACCCATACCCAAGTGGCCTTCAGTAGTTCCCCTTTGAATGGCTACATTAGGGGCGATAGATGATAGCATACTAGATCCCGTTATTAATTTTTCGCCAATAAGCCGTTCATTAATTCTATTGCCAAATAACGCTTTCCCATTCCAAAATGGAATTAACTCTAATAATTCATCAATATCTTTATCTTCAATTATGAATGGTTGTAATTTCCTCTTTTTAAGTAATCTATAACCTATCCGTTTTCTAAGGTTTTTATCAAATCTTATTAAATTTATAGAAAGTTTTTCACCTAAGTTCTTGCTTGTCTCATTGCCTACAAGCAATTCATCATCTCTTATAAAAATAGTCATATTCCTTAATGTATGAGCTATTGCTTTTGCTTTTTTGATAATTTCCGATTCATCTTCATTATTCTTATATATTTCTGTAAAAAATCTAAATCGCTCTATACAAAGTTCATAAGGACTTGTCAGAAGATTTTCTTTGAGTTTTAGAGTTCTTTTCATTCTAGTTTCAGTTATAATTTTAAAATCAACTTCCTAATTGAGAATTAAAGATATTATATATATAACAATTAAATTAGTGGTATTAACAATATTAACATAATTAAACACATTTATAATATCAACGACAATAACTAATAACTTACATTTAATGTAGAAAAAAAATAAGTATAAACTCAATGTTTATTATTATTATTTTTTATAAACTGTCTTCCCTCGAATTATT
>SDBT01014303.1_pt1 | contig 12659 bp, 16 predicted proteins | sample 2277101 | NCBI WGS metagenome assembly SDBT01 (sample SAMN10404973, study PRJNA504765) | marine sediment metagenome | isolation source: marine sediment core GS10_PC15, 103 cmbsf | place: Arctic Ocean: Southern Knipovich Ridge | collected 2010 | reverse complement strand
GCCTTCGTTGCTAATTCGTCCACAGATGTGGTCATAGCATATCACCTCCCAAAAGAATTGGTTGTATGTTACAATAGGTGGACTATAAACGCAAGCGCCATTCTATTACTACAGCAATCAAAAAATGAAACCTGCTATGCTTAATAATGAGAACGGTATGAATAAAGCTTTGATATGGAGCGTTCTGTGAACTGAATCTATATTTTTCATGGGCTTTAATTTATATTTCTACTATTATTTATTCTCAACAAGCGATACTCGGGTTCCATTATTTATCCCGGATATTTATAAAAGATCCTCTGATCGATCCTTTGATATTTGATATGTTTTTAAAATCTGCGGCTGTTCATCCTTTACTTTTTCACGGTCAAAACCAATTATTTTTTTGCTTTCAGTCTTAAAAATCACGTATTGTTGATCTTTATTGTTTTCAATTATATAAACCAATTCCCTCAGATTTTTTATCTTTTTATTATTTACTTCAACAATACGCTCATCTGTATAGCCTTGATATCCGCTATTTAGCTCTGATTGGAGTACCTTGCTTATTATAACAACATTTTCACCTTTTACAGTCGGTTTCTCATTTATGGTGAAGTTAAGTAAATTGATAGGAGCGTCGGCTTTCCACTTTTCCCCCCATGTATTCAGGTAATCCATACTTAGAGGACAAAACACTAAGCCACCATAAATAAAGTAGGTAGGTCGCACATCATACCGGAATCTGGAAACAAGATAATTATTGCCCCAAGCCGTATCCAGGGATATGTTAATTTTGTGTTTATTACCGTTTCTAAGCAATGTGAGTTTAAGGTTTTCACCGATTTGGTGCTGTTGTATGTAATAATTTAAATTTGTACGTTCTTTAGGTCGGAACTCTACTGTACAATCATCTGCAATATCATGTCCTGCAATTGATATAATTACATCACCGGGGATTATTTTTCCAGCAGCAGGAGTGCCGGGAATAATAAATTTCACCAAAGCTCCGGATATGTTATTTTTGACATTGAAAATATTCTTTAGAGTTTCATTTTCCAAATTTTGCAAACCAACACCAAGTTGAGGAAAACCATCGTAATGACCATCTTCGACATCTACCAGGAAGTGATCAATGACTGGCACTGGCACCATATATCCTATGTTTTCCGAGTCCTCCAAAGACTGCATCACAACTCCGACAATACGATCACCGATTATAACTGGTCCACCACTATTACCGGAATTAATAGCAGCATCCAACTGAGCCGCTAACAGTCTGATCAAACTATGAGCATAGCGTTGATGTTCGATCCTGGAAATTACACCAATAGTCGTGCTTAAAGAGTCTCCCCCTTCAGGAAATCCGTACACAATGACTTTGTCTTGTACATCAGGCAATTCACCCAGTTGTATTGGCTTTATACCTTTGAAAAATGCAGGGTTATCAACAGTTATTAGTGCAAGATCTGCTTCATGAGAAACAGATACCACTTTTGCTGTATGTTTTTTTGATTGACCGTAAAGCCTAACTTGAAGAAAAGTCTGATCACTTACAACATGAGCATTAGTTAGTATAAGATTGCCCTTTATAACACATCCGGAACCACTGTAAGATTCTGAGCCAGACATGTTCCAAGGGTTGTCATAGTCAGGTGTATTTTTGACACAGTAGATTTTCACCATGGATTCCCGAACGTCTGTAGCAGCAATACTCAAATTGTAAAAAAGAATCATTATTAAAAAAAATACGCAAAACACCTTTAATAATTTTGTCATAAATTTATCTCCATCTTATAAAAATATAGGCATCAATAAAGTGGTGTTTCAAAACATCGGTGAATAGAAACAAATCACCATGACATTTTCTTTGTCGGGGAATTTGTAAATAACATTAGTTATTTTCGAGCTTCCTTTAGATTCAAATGCTTCAATTCTTTTCACATAGGGAAAAGAGCAAATATCCTCCGGAATAATTTGCGAATTACACTGACTCTCCTGATCGATTCAATCAAAACGAAATTATTAGAGATTTTTTAATATATTGTATTGTTGGTAATAAATATGATTTTTCTCTAAGGTTATATGTAAAATGAAGTTTTATTCTTTTCGATTCTAATGGAATTATATATAACAACGTTTTCTCGTTGGCAGAGGTTACAAATTCGGTCTTTAATGTCACTAATCCATTTATAGAATCAAGTGATGTAGAATAGGATATTAATTTTGTATTTGGACTTAACTTTTTCAGTGTTTTTTCAGTCGCTAACCTCCCACTGTAATTTCCAAGAGCAATATCATCATCAGTCATGTTCAACATTTGAGCTTGCGAAGGACTTCTGGAATATCGAACACTCAATCTCATTGTTGCTGATGCTTGTTTGTTAGAGTGGGTATAGCAATTAGCGGCAATGAGTATTTCATTATTACCCTGCTTAACCCCTGAAAGAATTTCTGTGTTCGTGTCTAATTGATCCATCAGATTATTAGTCATAATAATCCAATTCTTAGGAATTTTTACTTTTATGCCATTTTTAAAAATTAATTCTTTGAAATTACTCTGGGCAATCACAGTAACGCAAAAAGCAAGATATATAAAGACAAAGACCGATAGAAATACCTTTTTCATTTCACACCCCCCGTCCATGTTGAGCCTTGCTGGGCATTATTGGTTAGGTCTTTTAGGAAATCGCCTACCTCTGCCAACATTCTTTCTTGAATTGTTTGGCGGAAGCGGGAAAAAACGATTAGGAAACTCCGTTGACTACTGCAATAATTTCACAACCATTATTAAAATTATTATTCCAAAAATGGTTGTTAAGCTTATAACGATTCCCAAGATTGAAAAAATCTTCTCTTTTTCCTTTTGAAATAAACCGATAATTCCTAAACCAATGGGGACTATATCGAAAATAATCCAAGCAATATTCAGGAACATAAACCTAACAGCGGCATGTATAACAGTTTGTTCATCAACTCCCGGATTAAAATATATCACTCTGACTGTGAATATGAACGAACTCAACATCGATATGCCAATTATCAGGGAGATTATGAAGGACACTATTCCCCAGCCCGAGTGTTTTATTCTTTTATGATCTTCTTTGATCTTTTCAGTTACATCAATCATTGAATTTTCCGACAAATAATCATCATATATAAAATCCTCAGGCAAAATTTCTTCAAATTCAGTTTCGAGAACGCATTGCGATACCTCGGGGTTATACCTTTTTTCTTGCGAATTAGTATTTGATGAAATCAATTTAAATAATCCTATTTCTTTTGATGATGGACGGACGACCAGAAATTCGAATCCAATGGCAAAGCCAAATGTAAGAAGCAGAACTGGGATGCCTGAAAGATTGTAACGACCAATGAGCCACAAATTGAAAATGAGAACCGCACCACCGAATAAACGCAACTTTGTTGATTTCTTCATCATGTCTCCTCGTCTATTAAGTGTCAAAGTCCAGGACATCGATAACCCCAGGCTAACGGTAAAAAAGGTCATGACATAGATTACCCAGGTATTAAATCAATTTTGTACAGCATGAGCAGAAAATCATCATGTGCGAGAATGGGCCCCTAAAAATGCTCGTCGGAGCACATGATGATTTTTCTGCGGTTTTCAAGCACGATAGACCTTTTATAGCCTTATGCATTAGAACCAGTGGTCAATTTGTAATTCTTATTGTCGGAGCTTTAAGATTGGTTTTTCCCCATCGTTTTTTATTTTTAAAATCCATCAACAGTCGCTTACCAGTCGTATCATCATCGACAATAAATATGGGTTCCCCATTGATTTTTATTCCAGGGTATAACTTATGGGATTGCAATTCATGTTTAGGAGGAAGGTTTTCTTTGATAAATGAGATGAAATCGTCGATAAATTCAGACCAAACCATAGTCCAAGGGCTTTTTATTTCCATATTAAATATCTCATACCGAACCCAATGATGAGCAATGCCGGTTAAATATCAAAAAATAAATGTAATGAAAAATATCTTAAAACCGAAATCATCTCAAAACGCCTCAGCTTTAGGCACCTGTTCCATCATTTTGTTCAGGCATTCGTTTTCTTGTTTTTGGATATCAATACAACCCCTGTACCAAGTAGAAAGAATATAACAGACAAAGAAAGCGGGTATTTCAGTGGGATAGCAACCCTCTTTGAGCGAACAACACTACTTGGTATATCAACCCTTCCGTCCATTGGTAGATCTTCCCATTCATCCGAGGTTATGTCGCTTGCGGCAATTTTATTTGAAGAATAATACCTTTCTTTGAGCACGATCTCCATTCGAGATATATTGCCTATAAAATTCAGCTTAGGGTGGTATCCGGATGAAAAGAAAATGCTTATGAATAGAATTCCAACCCCTACAAGAATAGTAATGACGCCATATTTCCTTAGTAATTCTTCCGACCATGCATTACTGTCTTTTTTAGAATTGGCAGGGGGAGACGCGGTATCGTTTACCCACCGCATTCCTTCTTCTCTGGGTGCATCCATGGTGGGCGGGTTGGGTATGCGGGCGATTTTTTTAAAGATAATAAAGAATGTTCCAATACGGTGAAACAGTTTCATATTTGATGCTGGCCGGACGAGCAGATACTCGAACCCAGCGGCAAAGCCTAATGTAAGAAGCAGGACTGGGATGCCTTTAAGGTTGTAACGGCCAATGAGCCACAAATTGAATAAGAGAACCACACCACCAACTAAACGCAACTTTGTTGATTTTTTCATCATGTCTCCTCGTCTTAGAGCCCAAACCCATACCACGCCGACAATAAAAGCCGCACGATATTAGGCGTATGTGTTCATTGCCATTCGTTAGAGGCGTTCACGGAGAAATATTTCCGAAAGGTTGATATCCTCCATTAAGGCTTCCTCCGACCCAAATAGCGAAAATGGGTTTATGTTCATTCTTTGTAGATTTTCTATAAAAGTCCGTCTTTCGGAAACCGAAATAATAAGTTTCCATAGCAGATCCTGACTATTATCCGTTCTGGCCACTACTGCTTTATGAGGGGCGTAATGCACCAACCGGCCTGTGCCTTCAGTGCAGATCGTATACTCGCTCTGTTGAAGATAATGCCTTCTGTGTGTTGTAACATAAGGACCAAGATGCTGAATAGTTGGAGCGTCTACATCACCAGTTTTCATTCCAGTTTCAGATTCCAGATACACGAAAACTGCAACATCCTCTACACCTTTACGCGGAGGTGCTGACATCGCAAAGTGTGCCGCTACATATGGCGATTTAGTCCAGTCTAAAAGTGGGGATGGAAGACCATGGTGTCGAAGATAAGCTAAAAATGAATACCCTGGTAGATTTTGGAAGGGTGGGTAGGGTCCATCAAGCCATTTATCAAACTCTTCACGAGAAGGAATCATCCACGATTTTCCTGTAACCGATTCAATTTTTGCCTTGATGACAGAGACAAAACGGAAATACTGGCTCACGGTTATCTCACGTGGAACGGCCCTTTCAAGTGTGGTTTCAAGCTCATCGTTTGAATTTGATTGGCCGCGGTAAAGCAATTCTGAAACCGACATCGTCGACCATTTGGCGTTGGAATCTCTTTCTTCATGCAGCGCCTCTACCTGAGCGACAAACTCACTCCATGAATTGATTGTTATAGTTTTCATGTCTTTTTCTCTAACGGTTTAATCAGCAGCGCGGCTTTTTGCGTCCGCTGAATTTGCAGGTAGAGGTCTATCCTGTATTCAGCGTATTAATCCAAAACTCCCCTTTTCGAATAAGCTCATATGGATCAATGAGATTGTATTTAAGGTAACCCTCGAAACACGAAAGGCATTTCCGGCTGATCGCGGTGAAGAATTCAATTGGATATACGAGTTCCCATCTTTGATTCCAATCTGCGCCGGATCTGTTCTCTACCCCTGAGATGTAGAACGGCTCATCTCTGTCAAGCACGTCCCAGGTGAAACCAGGGGCGGAAAGTTCATGAGCAAGCGAACACCTATAAGCATAGAAAAGTGACCCATGAGTCAGTTTCTCAAGTGTCACGCCGGAAATAGGCTCTTTGTAATCTTTCCCTTGAGGCCAATGCTTACCGACCTCTCCAATGAGTGGATCTTGAGATATGGGAATTACCTCCCCATCTCGCCATAAGCTGAGCTGCTGTTGGACGTACTCTCTAAGGTCTTGGAACTCAGGCTCTGGAGACTTACGGAGAAGCTGAGAAAGGTGCGTAAGACAGACTCTGTCGAACGCTTGCCAGTTCCCAAAGGCTTTAAGGAATGCCAGGTATCTGGCGCGCGGGGGCTGCCGTGGATATGAGTATCGTGAATAGCGGTCAATCAAAGCTGCAATTAGAAGTTTCTTGTATTCATAGAGAGGCAACGGACTTTTGTCTGGTCCGTCTAAACTGAGAATCTGATCTATTTGGTGCCGACCGTACTCGATGAAATTTTCCACTTTTTCGATAATTGTTGGCATGAAAATACCCCTGTTGTTACTTTCCCCAAAGTATAGAGTTTTATCCATTGTCCCGCAGTATAAGAATGCAGAAGAAAGCCCAGTTTGGCAGAAACAGTTTGAAAAGCTTGGACGATACGTTTAATCAGCGGGATGATGGATAAAACTTTGTTGGACTGGGCCGCTCTGATCAGCAGCTAATTACCTATCATTATCTATGGGGATTGTAAAGCTGTGATTCTGCATCAGGATATGTAAAATATCGAAGGTTTTAACTCTCATCGATCTAAAATTTAGTTCATATAAACGAAAAAAGCATCAGGACATCCAAATTTATTTGCATGAGGCATATCATAAGTAACTTCCGGCAACTCCCGTGAAAGACCGAGCAGTTCCTGGCAACTTCGTAAATTTTCACCTTTGCAATGGTTTGCAAACAGACTGTAATGACTGTTCCGCCTCCGGCTGCTCAATGGGGTTTCTGATATCTACTACCAAATCGAAAGCATAACAGCTATTCACAAGCGCTTTGAACCCGCGGGCAGTTTACAGATGTGAGGTCTTGCCGGGGAAAACCAACTCATTATTTTCATAGGCTTTATTTAAATAATAGATGTATTTCCGCCAAAGTACGGCAATTGTGCTCTTCTGCTCCCTTCAGCCTTCAGTCTAAATAGCTTCAACCTGACTAAGTGAGATATATATATCAACGCCTGATTCATTTTCTTCTGGGAGATACTTTGAAACAAGATTTCTGAAAACCCAGAAAGGGATAAGGCTATGCAGTCTTAATTCTTTGTAAAAATACGATATAAAACTTAGGGGTAAAAATTAAGATATGGGAGAAGGTAAAACTGAGTGGCTAATTGTCATACAATTAAAATATATTTTTGATATTCAAAGAAAAGTATATCCAAAACTCGCAACATAATGACCCTAATTACTCTTAATTGGTTTTGCTAATTTTTTCTTTTGTAAGATAAAAAACTGTAAAGGCCACGCACATATCAATTAAAGCGAGAAAGCCGACGGGGACGTTTTCGTTATAAATAATTGCAAGTATAAAATAGCCAACAAAATGGGTCACAATCCATGCCAATGCACTCAGCATTATTCTTTTCCACATTTTCATTTATTCCCCTGAATTCCCCTCTTCATTTCTGTATGTAGCATTCCCTTAGTTAATCACTTAAGTATCTTTACGTTCGTAGAAAATCGAAACATTTCCAATTGCCAATAGGAATAACCCTTTTGAGCCTCGTCTGTTGTCCTCCCCGTTGCACCACATGTAATTGTCCAAATTAATCCTGGAGTTGTGGCTGCTGTAATAGTTGTGCCGCGAAACCATATCTCTCCAGAGGGAGTTCCAATGCTGTATTGAAAGTTTATTAATTGAGATGGGTGTCCAGAGATAGTTGCAACGCATGTTTTAAAAACTTGAACATTATTAAAACGAGCTGACATCTGTGAAGCCATTACTTTTGGATCCAGACGAGATGACATCTGCTGATCAAGGAATGATTGTGGTTGATTTTTTATGATAGGAAGCTCCTTAACAATGACAGCACATTCCGCAGAAGGCGTCCCGGGAGGAGCTACAAATTTTACACGAGAGTTTCCTGTTGAGGTTGGTCGCTGAATCCATGAAGTCGGGGGAACTACCGAAAATGGACGAGGAGAGTTGTTAATTATAATAGTCTGTGCAGATACTTGACCGATGGAAAAGAAAATTAATCCAGCCACACTCAAACAATAAAATATTCGTTTCATAAGTGAGGTCTCCAATGTAAAATTAATAAGCCGAACGTTTCGGCTTACTTGACAGCAGGGGCTTCTAAAAACCGAAGTAAAAGCCTCTATGAATGGGTATATAATAAAGCTATATTTAACGCCCCGGCTTCTGCTGTCAAGTACAGCCGGTTAGCCATTATTTGTACCATATTGCGAATCTTTGCGAACTTGAACTAGAATTTTTCCATTCGGATACTACACTAATGGCCGCAGGTAGATTTTTTGCTACCGCTAAAACAACATCACACCAAGGTTTTAGAGCGTTTACTAATGCTAAATTTCCTGATTTCAATTGGCAATAGCCAAGATTCCTTGTTTGATACGATTGCCTAGTAGATTCAAACTCCTTAGCAAAAACCATTTTTCGAAGTATATCAGCTGTCTGAGGGCTATTTAGTCCAGCTGTTAGCGCCATAATCACCGGATAATCCTTATCTGCCCATAGCCTATTGTTTATTAGATCAGCGATCTCTTTTATTCCATGACCATTTTTTGTTAACTTTCTATCTCTAGATTCTTTTGCAGAGAACAGCTGAGATTCTATTCCAAGGTGTTTTAATGATATTTCGAGTGATTGAAAAAGAGTAGAAACAAATACCGGAATAACTTCTTGATTTCCATTTAGAAAACTTTCATCTTCACCCAAGATTCTCTCTGCACTCTTGGCATATGCAATGGCTGCTTCTTGCAAGTTAAACATATGTCTGACTCCATATTCTATGGCGATTGTGCTGACCTGATGGGGTGAAGCGACAGCGTAATCCCATTCAGTATCCAGCACTTGATTGGGCACTTGGCTAATAAATTTTCATATATGCTTTACACTCACCATAAAAAACAAGAGTATCAGAGCTTGAGAGGTCAAGCTCCTCTCCAATTGGTGCGACTTCAAAGGCTATTTTATGAACACGGCTTAATTGTGTAATTGCAGCAATATCATCATACTTTTTAATCCCATTTGAAATTATTTCTGAAACAAGAGCATTATTGGCTGAAAGTCTGTAGTAGACAAATGACAGACCGAGAAAGTCATGAATTTTCAGAATATAATCTTCGTTGCTGGATATAATATCCTCAAGTGTTCCCTTTACTAAGATTAGACGATCATGATTTTCATTTATAAATCTTTCGATTTCAAACATGAAAAGATCTCTATCATCGGATGAAATATGCTTTTCTATGTTTGATATCGCATTATGCGATTTCGCAAACTGAATTAAAGCGTTTTCAATATCCAACGCCTTAAAATCTCCTTTATTTTGATCGCTATTTGAGCAGCTAAACATGAAAGATATAAAAATTAGCATACTCAACGGTAAGAATAGTTTCTTCACGATGTTCACCTCAATCAACGTCAACATGCCCTCCCATGATTCTAACCAAAGGGATATCCTGACGTACAACGGTCTTGGTTTTTAAGTTTTTGTAAGTAAAAGGAACTGGAGTTTTTAAATAAATTAAGCAAAGCAGGATGGCAATAATGCTCAATAAGAAGCACTTTACAAATTCAAATATCATAGGATTAATTTCTAGTATTCTTTTCATCATTTCCCCCACCTATAGATACTCAAACGGAAAACTGACTTGACTGTGGAAGGCGCAAGCCGCTCCATGTCAGGCCCAGCGTCTGGTTAAGACAAAATTCAGCCATGTGAAAAGATCAAACAGGCCAAATCTTACGAATTTGGTCTGGATCAGATAGTATTTCGCGAAAAGATGCTTCTAAAATGGATTTTCGTATTGTCAGACGCAAAATATCCTCCATTTTCTTATATATTTCCTTCTTTTCAGGTGTTGTTTTTCCAAGCCCTTGACCGTGCGATAAAGAAGATCTTAATTCGTACATATCTTCTGCTTCAGCCTTATTGATAGTTCCCGCTCCTACATCTATTGAGAGCTTCTGAACTCTCTCGACAAACTGTCTTGTAGATTTATGGCGATCCGTATGAATCAGGACCTCGATACCTGTTGCAATTAAGGTCCAACGTAAGTCTAATTCATAAGATCTAAACGCATATTCAAGGTACCACATAGCTCGTGCAATTGGATCTTTAAGTGGTTTGTTTTCAAAGGCTTCTATAAGCTTTTTAAGATCTTCTGAATCACTCTCTGTGAGGTAATTAAAATCTGTGTCTACTACGAAGGCATGAGAGCCCGGACCGGAGACAGAGCCAGGAATAATTTCACTGGGGCTACCGTCTTGATTTGTGATAATGCGAGCAGCGTACTCAAAAGAAACGCTGGTCGGGTGTATTATCCTAGATAATGCGCAACAAATCTGCAAACGCTGGTCGGAATCCCACTTGAGATCATTAACTCTTGGAGGATTATTACGTATGAAAGAGTAAAGCTGGCCGAACTGGCGAACTGGATTATGATTGTATCCTGTTGGTATGCACGCTTTAAAAATCCTATCCGATAGCTCCATAGAAAGACTGTCTATGCATAGATCTCTGGAAAGGTCAAAGCGGCCCTTTACCGGTTTTCTGATAGGATCAATTCCGGTATTCGTTGGGTATATTACAATGTCAGATATCTTTTCACAACACATTTAAAATTCACCATATATCTACAGCGAGTTTTTCATTCGGCTTAACCGATTTAGCTCACTTTCGCCTGCTTTTCGGCGTCAAGTGGTTTCGTTAGGGAGCGTTTTGCACCTGCCTGATAATTTCTTCATCGTAAAACTCAAGTGGAACATTGGTTCCCTGCCAGTAGCTTGGCCAATAGGAAATAACCCCACACGACAACAATAAATCAATAATAAGTGGTGGCCCATCCACGTTAAACCCATTTGGATCATCTGGTTTTGCGCCCATACGCTTTGCCAAAACATACGCAGTTGCCTTGAATCCTTGATTTTCCGGCATGCGCGTTGGTGGGCAATAATGCTCTCCTGCCCGATCAATGAACACCAATGTGTTGTCAGGTGGTACTACACTCCCGGTGTCAATTACAAATCCGAGTACAATAACTATCATCATAGCAGTGCCGATTTTGGTAAGAAATGTTTTCATAGCTGTTATAGCTCCCTAACTGCTAAAATGAGCTGACATAAAATCCGCCTAAGCCTTAGAATTCACACAAAATCGGCTCGGCTTTTGTGGTCAGCTCCATTTTTTTGTTAGGGCCTCAACGTAAAAACATAAACGAACCAAGGATTTTATTGAAACTCGGCTTTAGAACGTTAAAACGCGATCTTGCTTCATTTGCATTGAATGATGATACACCGCAATTCAATGACCAAATTTTACCCGGAGTAAACGTCAAAACGACAATTTGTTTGCGCAAATACTTACCCTCAAGGGTTTCTAAATTTGTTTCAATAACACCAACTATAGCTGGAATATCGATTATTCTGGCGATACGACTTTCGATTACTCGTACCTGAGAACGCGGCAAACCCAGGTATTCGGCCCAACTATCTTGGTCTTGAGGGAGCGATTCAACTTCACGGTTAAGCTCCTGTTGACTTATGCCTCTAATTTCTGAATTACCTCGAACTAAGACATTACAGTTGCCAGGCCCATCAGAAGGATTTACAGAAAATTTTATATTCCGGCCTTTTGGTTGGACAACTACCCAAGAAGGAGGATAGCTAATTCGAAAGCCTGCTTGATTGTCTCGGTACACAGGCCATAAATTAGAGTTTTCCTCTTTAGGTTGTGCCCAGATCGACATTGGAGAAATAAACAAAAGTAAAAAAATAGGAAGATAATACAGTTTGAATTGGTGGCAGCTTAAGTATTTTTTGAGCCAAATCATTTTTTAATATCTCCCCTTTTTTTTGATGATGGACGGACGACCAGAAATTCGAATCCAATGGCAAAGCCAAATATAAGAAGTAGAACTGGGATGCCTGAAAGATTGTAACGACCAATGAGCCACAAATTGAATATGAGAACCGCACCACCGAATAAACGCAACTTTGTTGATTTTTTCATCATGTCTCCTCGTCTATTAACCCCTAACAGTGTTGATAAATATAAAATTTCTCGATAACTTAGGACTATATATCTGGAAAATATTTCCACGTATTCTTATATTAATTTAAGCTACGGTAAACATTTTCCTTGATTTTTTTTAACTCTTTTATACCATAATATTCGGTTTATAGCGATAATACAATGAAGACGGTCTCGTAAAAAGCTATTTTATGCCGCTTTGCGGTACTGCAACTAAAAACTACCTTCCCGCACCTGATTTTTCTTGAGCCCTCCACGAAGTTTCACAATATGTTCTGGTGTTACACTTTCGTTTTCCGGTAGAGGAACATCTCCTTTCTTCCTGCCCATCTCAGCAGCGCTTTTCAGCCCCCTTGATGGCTGTTGAATTGTCACTGTAATAATCAAACCAGGGCAGACCATATTTCGTATATTCCTTTGCTGTAAATGGTACAGTTGGAGGCACCTCACCGGTAATTGCTCGCCAGATTAAAGAATT
>SDBT01014302.1_pt1 | contig 12661 bp, 14 predicted proteins | sample 2277101 | NCBI WGS metagenome assembly SDBT01 (sample SAMN10404973, study PRJNA504765) | marine sediment metagenome | isolation source: marine sediment core GS10_PC15, 103 cmbsf | place: Arctic Ocean: Southern Knipovich Ridge | collected 2010 | reverse complement strand
CTGAAACACCACGCCCCATTCAGGGTCGGAGGGACGAACGCGCGGCTCACCAAAAACCATGAGAATCAATTTCGCGGCACTCATACTCAGCGATACCCCTCCTCACCCCAGCATGACGATGACGAAGGTGGATCTGGCCGAGATAGAGGACCCGATTCCGGCAGTTTACACCCTCTGGAAGGGACGAGACTGCATCTACGTCGGCCACTCCCAGCACCTGCGGGCGCGGCTCCGACAGCACAGCGCGGACAAGGACTGGGACCACCTGGAGTTCTACCTGGTCCCGGACAAAGTCGATCGGCTGCGGCTCGAGGGCGTCATGATCCTCGCACTGCGACCGCTGTTGAACAAAGGACTGCACCTTGGCCTCTCACCCGACAGAGTCTGGGAACTCGCCTGGTCTCAATATGCTCGTCCCAGCGGCGCAAAAAGACGAGGCGCAACAGCAAAGCCTCGCCGCGCCGTTAAGAAAAAAGCCAAAACGAAGGAAGCTCGGTAGGGCCCTACGGCGCGCATGGCAGACAGCGATCAACGTCACCCCACAGGACTTGGCGAGCTACAGCTGTTCGCACGACGACATCTTGGTGGCGGAGGCCCTGGCGACGGGAATGATCACCCTGGCCGAGATCACGGACCTGACCAAGCTGCCGGCCGAGCGCGTGAGGAACATCCTCATGACGCCTGTCGCAATGGCCTGGATCTCTGGGCAATGCGAACGGCTATTCAAACTGCGACGCGGTGTGGTAGATGCAGCCCTGTATGCCCGTGCGGTTGCGGGGGACACTGGTGCGATGAAACTCTACTACGAGCGCACCGACGTCTTGAGCAGGCAGCCGCAAACCCAGATCAACATCGGCCAGATAAACTACGAGACCCTCAGTGACGAAGACCTCAGTACAATCCTCGCCGGTAAACTTCTCTCACCTGAAGGCAAAGTTATCGACATTGTCCAGGACGGACCTGATAGCGATGCTCCAGGCCCAGCGGGTGATGCAGGAGAGGATGAAGGCGGCGCCGCTGCTGTACTACCACAAGCTCCTGGTAAAGCACAAGAAGCAACAGCAGTTCTTCAACCATCTGAAAGACGGCCGCCGGCGAGTGGCATTCTTCGGCGGAAATCGGTCGGGGAAGACGACGGCGGGGATCCACCAGGCGATAGCTAACTCGATCGGCTTCCGATACTGGGAAATCCCGAACCTGGAGCTCACAGAAGAGGGCCTCCTCCCACCGCGCGAGTTCATCCCCACAGAATACTGGGTCAGGCGGCCTGACGGCGTCCCAATACGGGTGCCGAACCAGGGCCTGATCATCACCGGATCCAGCCGCCTGCGCGGCATTGGCCAGACGATCTGGCCCTACCTATGGTCGCAACTGCCGCCGGCCTGCAAGAAGCTGACACGCGTCCACAAGGGCGCCCAGGGCGTGCCCGACACCATCGAGCTCTGGAACGGAAGCGTGTACATCTTCGCCACCGAGGAGCAGGACACCATGACCCTTGAGTCCTTCATCGCGGACTGGGCATGGTGCGACGAGCCGATCAGCCAGGACAAGTACAGCGCCATCTGGGCGCGGCTCACAGACTACCTGGGGCCCTTCTACTTCACCCTCACACCATTGAAGGGGAAGTGCGCGTGGCTCCACAAGATGTTCGTCCAGTCGGCGCCGAAGGACACGGCGCGCGTCATGGTCAGCCAGTACGACAACCCCGGCCTTACGGCGGAGATGATCGAGGCGTTTGAGCGAGATGGAAACTTCACGGAGTCGGAGAAGCGCGCCAGGATCTGGGGTGAGTTTGAGTTTCTCGGAAATCGCGTCTTTGAGGAATTTGATCCCAAGGTTCACATTGTCAAGCCCCATATACCCGGACGGGATTGGGTACATGGCATCACAGTGGATCCCCATCATAAGCGCCCGTGCTTTATGGTATTTTGGGCCTACAACCACGACTCCAACCAGTTCGTCTTCTACAGGGAGTGGCCCGATGGACGCGAAACCAACTTCTTCTCCCTCCGAGGAGGTGGCCGAACGCCGCAAGAATACACTACGATCATGCGCACAACCGAAGCCTCGATCGAGCGGCGTATCAGCATTTGGCGCTGTGATCCTCGTTTTGGTAAGGCGGAGCATGTCCGACACGGAATCAAAGAGCCGGCCTGGGTCGCTCTCATGGCCGAACAGGGGATCCAATTCGACGCCACGATCCCCAACACCGCGGAGATCGAGTACGGCCACCAAATCATCAACAAGCTGCTCCATTATGACAAGAATCACCCGGTGGGTGGCTCGAATGTTCCGAGGCTCGTCATAACGGAGGACTGCGTTAACTGCTGCGAAGCAATGATGAACTACGCCTACCGGGACGACGGGGACCTGGAGATGGGCCTGCACCGCAAGGTGAGCGAGGAGTACAAAGACCCCGTCGATGCGATCCGCTATACGGTCCTGAAGCCCGTGTTCGACTTCGGCAGCTGGGGCGGCTACAGCCAATTCACCGAAGACCAATTAGAGCGCGAGAGCGCCGACGACTACTACTAATGCACACTAACGATCCATTTGACGCGGTAAAATCACTACCGCCTCGTATACCAGCGGAACAACGATAATGGCCAAGAAAAAGAAAGAGACCTTCGTCGATCGACGCAACCGACTGCTCAAGTCCAAAGGCGGCCAGATCAAAGAGAAACCGGTCGGTCAGGCCATCTCCGGCGGCGCAGACCGCGGCGGATTGGCGGGGCGGATCATCTCGAAGAAGCGGAAGAAGTAATGCCCAAGCACACCACGGGCAAGCGCGCAACAGGACCGAAGCCGAAGAAGCGCCCCAAGAAAAAGTAATGTCCGACAGCCGCACGAACGTAAACATCATCAGGATCTTTGAGGGGCCCCGCCACGACAAGTTGGAAGCGATATGGCGTTGGTACGCTCGTATGCACGCGAACCAAATGACCCTCCATGTGTTTGACAACACAAAACTCCGCCTCCCCCACGATCGCGCTTACGAGCGCATGTGGGTTCAGGAGGAGAACAGGCCCGAGCAGTTCACAATCTTCACAGAATTCGACTTCTTGCCAGGCGCGGATTTCTTAAACGTGAAGCCGGCCTCGATTCTCGCAGCGGAATACTGCACCCGCGACCCGTCAGATCATAAGCTACAGCAGCGCGGAATTCCGGGTGCATGGTTCGTAATCGCAGACAAGCAAGCCCTCAAATACCGCCCCGACTTCCGGAGTGGCGGGCTCTTCAACGATCCTTGTAATGACCTCGATGCCGAACTGCTCGACACCGAGGACTGCTGGCCGCGGCACTACGGTGTCAAGGTCACCTTCGAGAAAATGGAACGCTACCAGTCCGCACTCGGCCTGAATTCGATACTGGACATTGGCACGCACCTGTTCTGGTCGCGCCACTACAACGATCCCCCGCATTGTAAGTTCGGTGGATTCGAGCTGCAGCCGATTCTTGATGGGGTTGACACCGCCATAAAGGACTTCGTCGCATGTCAGTAGTTCTCTTTCTGGACCTGGACGACACCGTCGTCAAACAAGGCACACGAGAGGAGCTCCATCCAGGCATCACGTTTGACCTGGTACGGGCGCGCACGGCGCTGTTTGATGTGTACTTCTTCTCTTGCTGGGCCTTCACACAGAGCGACATCGACTGGCTCAAAGAGCAGTTCCCGCTCGCCAAGGGGTTCATTCGGAAGCCGTTCGCGGATGAGTATCGCTTCATCGACGACAAGCTGAATCAGATCATGTCCGGTAAGGAACTGTGAAGAAACGCATCATAGTAACAGGCGTCGACCGCAGTGGCACCTCCTGTCTGGCGCGCGTGCTGGACTGCCTGGGCGTGCCGATGCAGTCGCCCGGCGAGAAGGCCCACTTCAACGAGACTATGAACCCGACGGGCTACTACGAGGAGCCCCAGGTCAACGAGTGGCTGCGCGCGGAGCAGTGGCCAGAACTGCGGCGGTATGTAGAGGCCCGCTACGCCGCTCCGTTGTGGGGCATCAAGGACCCACGCCTGTGTGTCCTGTCCCGAATGGAGCCGTTCCTGAACTGCTTCAGACACGACGAGGATATCCGGATCGTGGTGACCCAGCGCGCGGCCGTGAACATCCTCAAGAGCTGGGATCGGTGTGGCAAAGAAGGCGCGTCGATGAAGGCCGTCTTCGACATACAGGAGGAGCTGGATGCTACCCTCGCTGCCGTCGGATGCGTCAATCCGGTGATCGTGGACTACGACGCCTTGGTCATAGACCCGGGCAGCATGATCCACCACATCAACACAAAGCTGGGACTGTTCGCCAGTAATACTCAAAAACAGCGTGCCATTGACAGCGTAGACCCCAAGCTGAGACACTTCGTATGACAGACCCGCACCTCGGTGTAATGCTGCTGGCCCACAGGCGCCCCTGGTTCCTCCCGCTGATCGTGGAGCAGGCCCTGTCGGAGTTCAAGTCCGTGGTGGACATCACCGTGGACGCGCCCAGCGCCGACGTGGTCGCAGTGGTCGACGAGCTGTCCCGGAACTCCCGGGTCCGGGTCTTCGAGGCGCCAGTGCGGTGCCTGGCCGGCAAGGAGAACTTCATGCAGGTGCGGCAGTTTCAGCTGGAGAAGATCCAGGAGCTGAAGCCGCGGTACGGTGTGATCTGGGACGACGACCACATTATGGAGCAGCCCCAGGAGGGGCGCTTCCAGATGGCGCGCAACTACGACCTGATCTACGCGACCAAGCGCTATGTCTGGGACAGCCTCGAGTACTACAACGACCGAATGTTCACGCATCGCTCGGTCTTCTTCTTCAAAATGCTCGAGGGGGATGTGTTCCCACTGGACAGGATGATCCACGCCCCCGTCATGGTCCACGACAGCGACGACAGCCGCTCCATGGATCTGCAGTCGTTCCTGCTCGACTACGGCTACCTCTGGGAGTCCGAACGGGAGCGGGTGTTTCGCACGTACGCACAGGCGGGCAAGATCGACGACTCGACTCGGCCGCTTGTCCTGCCCCCGCAGTTGAAGAAAATCAAGCCGAAGCAGTGTAAGAAGGGCTTCTGGCAGAAGCGCATCGAAAAGGAACTGGAATGTCTCTGTCCCGTCAAAACCCCCTAAGTACCGAAGTCCTCGGCCGCCTCGAGTCCGAAGACCTACACGAGCAAGTCAACAAGCTCGTGCTGTCCATCAACAGCGCGATGGACTCACGGACCCCGTGGATCAACAAGCAGGAGCGGCTCCTGCGGCAGCGGCGAGGAATCCGGCAGAAGAAAGCCTTTCCGTGGCCCGGCGCGAACAACCATAACTGGCCCCTGACGGACGCTATCATCCGGCGGTGGAAGCCGGGCATCAGCTCGCTCATCCTCAACGCCGACCCCGTCACCTATTTCCACCCGACCAAGCCCGACACGATCGAGGCTGGGGTGGACGCTCAGAATTACTACCACCACCAGTTCCACCAGATCCCCGACGTCACGCAGAAGTCGCTGCTGTTGACCGACTGGATCGCCCAGCACGGTCGCGCCTACACGCGCCAAGGTTGGGACTTCCGCACCCGCAAGGCGTGCCGCGTCGTTCGGGCGGACAGTCTGTTCCCGAACGGTCCCCAGGAGGCCCACGAGGCCACTGTCGCCGCGGTTGAGGCACAGCGGCAGCAGGCGGAGCAGGCCGTGCAGCAGGGGCAGGCGGGCCCCGAAGTCCTCGAAGACCTGCCCGAGGTGCCGCCACTGGCGCAGTTCGTGCGGGAGACGATTCAGGAAGAGTACCAGATCGCCATCAATGAGGGCGAGGATCCACCCATGGAGGCGCAGCAGGTCGAGCAGGCTGCCACAGCGTTCCTCCAGGGCGCCAAATTCGTGAAGTTCTACTACCAGATCATCGAGGCCGATCGGCTGGCCTGGGAGATCTGGAATCCTATGAACGTCATTATTCCTCCACGGGTCAAAAACCTGGAGGACAGTGAGTATGTGGTCTTCATCCACCACATGAACTCTGACGACCTCCTCCGCAAGGCAGCGGATGGACATTTCGACCAAGAGCCGGCTCGATTCATGGCGCAGAAGCTCGAGTCCAAGGCCGGCCGCGGGAACAGTTCCAACAGCGAGCGCAGTCAGCGCGGCATCGACAGCTTCCGCGCCGTCCAGGATCGCAGCGAAGGGATCAACCCCAAAGAGGGCGACATGACCGACAACACCTTCGAGGTGTGGGAGGTCTTGTGTAAGCTCGACATCGACGACGACGGCATCAAGGAGAAGGTCGTCATGTGGCTCGTCCCGGGCGAGTTCACCGGCAACAACAGCGCCATAGCCATGCAGGGCGTGCTCGCTATGTACCCCCACGCCTTCCCGTTCGAGGAGTGGAACGTGGTGGCATTCGACTTCGAGAAGTCGTCCGACCGCCCCTACAGCTCCCGCGGCGTCGCGGAGATGGTCAGCGTCTTCCAGGCGATGGTCAACAAGCTCCACAACGCGCGGCTCGATGCGATTCAGATCATACTGTCGCCCATGTTCACCCTCGAAGCCAGCGGGCCGACGGAAAGCCTCCGCCGCAACCTGCGCTTCATGCCCGGCATGATCATCCCGTTGCCCCCGGGCGCGGAGTTCAAGGCCGTGCAGACCCAGGCGACGGATATCCTGCAGTCCCTGACCGAGGAGAACTTCACCAAGTCGCTGGCCGAGCAGTACATCGGGGTGTTCGATCCCGGCGTGCTACAGAACCAGGCGGCCGAGCGCCGGACGGCCACCGAGGTCGAGGCGGTCCTGAGCCAGGTCAACTCCATCGCGAGCTCCGACGCGTCGCTGTTCCAGGCCAATATGGCCAAGGTCCACCGCCAGCTGTGGAAGCTCTTGATGGACTTCGGGCCGGAGGATGTATACTTCCGGGTGATGGGAGAGGACCAGCCCAAGCTCATGACCAAGGCGGAGATCGACCACGAGTACGAGATCGTACCGGCCGGCACGCCGATCAACACACAGAAGCAACTCGTGGCGGCTCGCGCGCGTGAGGCGCTGTCGCTGTTGTTCCCCGACACCACGGGGCTGATCAACAAGCGGGAGCTGTACAGGTGGTTCCTGTCGACGATCGACAACAACATGTCCAAGCGGATCCTGCGCAGTGAGCAGGACGCAGCTGCCATCCAAGCCATTGTCCGGGCGGCCAACGAGGAAGCTGAGGAGCAGGGTGAGGAGCCCGGGTTCACGAGTTTCTAATGTCTCAAGCGACATTAAATCAGATCGCGCGAAAGGCCGACGGATACGGGTCACAGCACGCCATGATCGGGCAATTCCTCGACTCGGTGGGTGACGGTTCGGGTGTAGTGCAGGCCACGGCAGACCTATCAGGTGGGGAGATCTTCTTCATTCAGCCACCGGCGGGCAAGATCTTCTTCATTCAGCCACCGGCGGGCAAGATCTTCCACATCGCGCGGATGCTGGTACATATTGAGGACTCCGGTCCTACGAGTGCGGACGACTATGGAGGCATCTCGGCCCTGACCAACGGCATTGTCGTCCGATGTCAGAACGACACCGGAACCATACTGAACCTGACGGGCGGCTTGCCAATTCAGACTAACGGTGCCTGGGGGCGCGTTTGCTTCGACCTCAAGTTGGACGGCTTCGGCGCCGGCAACGACTTTGTCAACGCGCGCTGGACCTTCGAGAAGTCCGGCGTGTTCTTGGAGTTAGTCGGCGACAACAATGATCGCCTCGAGGTCGTATTTAGTGACAGCTTTGTTGGACTCGCCTCTCATACGTTCATGGTACAAGGACATATCATCGGATGAAATTCAAGCCGCTACCCATTGAAGCTGAGATCATGGCCATGCCAACCGAGCAGGCCAAGATGGATCACCGCTCTGCTCTCGTGGAGTCACTGATCCGCCACCCAGCATTCCAACTCATTGTGTGTCTCTTGAGGGACACAGAGCGTTTGGCGTTGGAGCAGTTACGCAAGAACCCTGACGCCCAGGTACAGTTTCTCCTTGGGCGCGTTCAAACGGTAGACTACCTCCGGCAGGCGATCAATGGACTCGTCCCGGGACAACCAATTGACTGGGCGGAAGAGGAGCTCGAGGAGTTCATGCCGCTCGACATCGCCGATTTTTAAGGAGCCGTAATGCCACCCGACACCAGTTTGTTTCCCTCATTGTACGGGAATTCGCCAGGAGAGGCGGAAGTCTCGCAGGATATCACCGACACAGTATTGCCGCTGCTCTCAGCGCCCGCACCAGCTGCACCAGCGCCAGCCGCGCCAGGCGCACCGGCGCCTCCTGCGGACCCACTCGCAGAATACCCATTGGCGGACGCCTCCGTCGATGTCTCGACCATCTCGCCGGTGCCGAACTATGATGTTCCGGGGCAGCTCCCTGCCGCCGGTCCTGGTGTGGCCGTCGTGGATGGTCAGCCGCGCCCACCGCAAGAGACGCGGCGCCGCAGTATGAAAGACAGAATTTCGAGCCTGATCGGACAGCGCAACGCTGAGCGGGAAGGACGGGGACTTGCTGAACAACAGCTGGAAGCCATGACGAACGCCCTGTTGAAGCAAGGTGAAAAGTTGGACCAGTTTGTTCGAAGCGGACGGGCCCCCGCCCAGCCTCCTGTCGTAGGTCAGACCGACCCCATTACCGGCGAGCCTGCTGCCCCGCAGCTCGGGCACGCCGCGCCGGTCACATCGGACGAGATCAGTCAGATCGTCGCCCGTGAGATCGGCAATTACGATCAGCGCCTGCGAACGGCGAACGACGCAAATGTTCGGCTCCAGCTCGTCCAGGAGGAATCCTACGAGGCGGCTGTTGAGGATATTCCTGCTTTGGCAGACCCGAACTCCGCGGCGGCTAAGACGTTCACCCAGGTCTGGGCTCGGTCCCCACTCCGATCGCTGGAGGATGGACCGTACCAGGTGGCGCTGCAGGTTGCGGGCTTGATCGCAGAAGATCAGGCTGCCAACCAAACCCTGACCGCACGGAAGCGTCAGGCGTCAATCAACAACCCACAACCGACTGCAACCGACACCCTCGGTGAAGGCCAGAAGGTTGCGCTGACGAAGGAGTATCAGCGCATCAGTGGGCTCATCCGGGCCGGGAGCAAAGATCCCGACCTGCTTTTCAAGTTCCGCAAACTCGGGCGTGCGCTCGGGCGAACGGCCCCAAGGAGATAATCCACTATGTCCCTCGTTACTTGGCAAGAGTTTACTGCCGGAGCCCGTCCCCAGGGTGGTTCCATCGTCGAAGATCTGCGTGACTTCATCGAGAATGTCTCGCCGGTCGATCGCCCCGCCCTCGCGCGGTTCCGCAAGTCGCGTGTCAACACCACTTTCGTTGAGTGGCAGGAAGACACGCTGGCCGCTCGCGCTCTGAACGCGACGGTCGAAGGCGCGGCCTTCACCAACCCGGCTCTCACGACGCCTTCGCGGCTGTTCGCGCACGTCCAGTCGTTCGCTGACTGGGGCCGTGTGTCCGACGAGCAGCGGCTCGTCCAGCACGCCGGACTCGATGACATGATGACCTACCAGGAGAACAAGAGTGTTCAGACGGTCATGAATGACATCGAGCATGCACTCCATCGTGGTAGCTCCGTCACCGGTGCGACCAGTGCGGCCCGTCAGTTCCAGGGTCTGCTCAACATCTTCGGCGGCGAGACCTTCACTTCTTCGTCCGGCACCACGCTGACGGAGGAGGTGTACGGTGACTACATCCAGTCCTTCACGGACAACGACTTCGACGTCTTCCCGACGCTGACGTTCGTCAACAGCTGGCTCAAGCGTACGATCTCGCTCTACTCCACAAACGTCACGCGGAACGTGAACGCGTCGGAGAAGATCCAGATCCTCACCATCGAGCGCCACAACACCGACTTCGGGGACACCTTCGTCCACTACAGCCGGGACCAGCTTCGGGCGGCCACCAAGACCGCGGAGGGTAACTCCCTCGTGATCCTCGACCCCAACTTCTTCGAGACCGGGTGGCTGCGTCCGCTCATCTCTGAGAGACTCGCTCGTGACGGTCTCCGTGACCGCTTTCAGGTCAACGCCATGATGACCCTGATCTTCCGGACGGCTAAGGCCGGCGGCGGGGCTACAGGCGTGGTCGCTAACATTTAACCATAGGGGCCGCCTGGAGGGAGCGCTGATGCAAAGGCGACGTGCCCGCGGAGGGCGGCCCCGCCCCTACACTGTGGAGTCTATTTAATGAGTCAAATTCTCATCAAAGATCTAATAGACGCTGTCGATAAGGTGGACAGCAGTGTAGTGGTTTTGAACTCTACCACAGCGGATGTAGAAACTGCTGTAGTGGCTGTGGAAAATGTTACAGCGGATGTGGAAGCTGCCGTAGTGGCTTTGGAATCTACCACAGCGGGTTTGGAATTTCCCATAGAGGACAATCTTCCATCTAAAACTACTAATGATGGAGATCGTGCAGATCTTATTGGATTTAGTACGAATACTTTGTTCGGTACTCTTGTTTCCGCTCCCGGAGTAGGAAAACGTATTGTCGTCCACGAGGTTATTGGATTTGTCATAAATAATTCATCTGCTACGATTCTAAGATTCTTTTCCGCTGCCATAAATATGTTTGCTTTTGCTGTAAAGGCGAGTGATACGGGAAACTACAATTTCAGTTTCGGGCCTCGGGGTTATCCGTGTGATCCAAACGACGCGTTCACTTTTTTCTTTTCTACGACGGTAAGCACACATGAAGCTCATGTGCTTTATTCGATCGAGGATGTCTAACCATGCTCGTTAAGTTACTGTGTTGGTTCAGATTTCGCGTACTGTACCGCAAATGGATCGAGACCATCAACTTCTTGTTGTCATCGTCTATCGGACGGTATGTTGAGGCAGCATGTGGTTCCTCAACATCAGAAGGAATCAGTGAGTTGATTCCATCTCCTGGTGTAGGACGGCGCCTTGTCATTCATACAGTGACTGGGTATGCTTCCAGCCTCAGTGATCATCCGTTGTTTCTGTGCTTCCAGTCCGGCGAATATCAGAGATGGGAGGCGCCCGTTAAGCCCCATAGTTTCAAAAATTACGATTTTAGTTTTGGTACCTATGGTTGTCCACTGGGAATAAACGAGCCTTTCGTGTTGCGTAAAACAGGGGAGTTGGGTTCGCAGCATGTCTGTGTCACCTACAGCACAGAGGTGACTCTGTAATGGGCAAACGCCGCAAGCAGTTCAACAAGACCTCAGTCCAGTACGACTTCACCACCAACACCGGCCGCTTCAAGCTGCTGGTCGACGTGGTCAAAGCCTACGAACAACTGTACCCTGGCCGCTTCCGCTTCTACTTGAACCAGTTCAAGAAGCTCAAGCAGGTCATGAAGCCCAAGGGATACACGGACGCCAAGGGCAGGGAGGTCTGGTCGGACAACATTCCGACTGAGCCATTCCTTTTCGTACAGTCTGTGATCCCCAAGTTCGGCTCCGACCCGGAATTCCCGGGCGACATGAATCTACTGAAGAAGGCGTGGGAGGATTTCGTCTGCACGCCAAACCGCAAACATCTCAAGCACAGTACACTCTACACAGGAGGACTAAATGGCCCGCCGCACCGCCGCCAAGAAGAAGACTCGGAAAAAGAAGAAGCCCTTGATGACCAAGGGAGACCTACAAAAAGCCATCGACTCGATCGAGGCAAAAACTGGCCGTGGCCAGGAGCCGGAGAACATCCCGCTGTCGGTGACGATCATCACCAAGAGCGATCCGACGCGACTTAGGAAGTGCATCGAATCCGTTAGGCGCGCCTTGATCCGGCCCGGGGACGAGATCCTTGTGTTGGATACTGGCACGCCCGACAAGGATGTGCTTCAGGAGAACCGCGACGTCTGTGCCGACACCGGCGCCGTGTTCTTCCACGAACACATGTGCGTGGACGTCACCCTTCTGGTGAAGAAGTGGTTACCGGATTGGATGGAAACGTATAAGAAATCGGGTATCTCCAATGGGATGTTGCTGTCGTTCGCGGACGCCCGGACCCATGCCAGCAAGCTGGCCAAGTACCCGGTGCAGTTCTGGATCGACACCGACGACATCATTGAGGAGTCCATACCCGGCAAGCTCCGGTGGACGATCGACCAGCTGTTCTCGCCTGAGGGCCTGAACGGCAAGCAGGCCGACAGCCTCTTCCTCGAGTACAAGTACGCTTTCGACAAGTCCGACGGCTCCTGCATCACCACCCTCCGCCGGGAGCGGTGTGTGGACACGCGCACCTACCACTGGGTCGGCCGTTGCCACGAGACCCTGATCCCGATCGACAACAAATGGGACCAGATCAAGGGCGGGGCCATGTTCGACGACATCGGCGCCTGCATCGTCCACGACAAACAAGAGGAGGACGCCCGGCCGACGGACATACGGAACTACATCATCCTCCGCAACGAGTACGAGGAGTGCTTGGCGGCCGGACAGCCAATCGACCCCCGCACTGTCTTCTACCTGGGCAACGCCTGCCGTGGCCTGGCCATGGACGGTGAGGCGATCGAGTACTACCAGCACCTGTACGACAAGTCGGGCTCCCTGGAGGACCGCTTCCTCTCGATGTACTACACCGCCATGATCTACCTCCACGACCGCTGCCGGCGGCCGTTGGATGCGATCGACTCCCTGTTCGTTTGCCTCCGGCTGAAGCCGCGCGACCCGCGGACCCACTTCGGCCTGTCACGGTCCTACTAC
>SDBT01014301.1_pt1 | contig 12661 bp, 6 predicted proteins | sample 2277101 | NCBI WGS metagenome assembly SDBT01 (sample SAMN10404973, study PRJNA504765) | marine sediment metagenome | isolation source: marine sediment core GS10_PC15, 103 cmbsf | place: Arctic Ocean: Southern Knipovich Ridge | collected 2010 | reverse complement strand
GAAACGAGTCGATCCGCAACCAGTTCGAGTTCGTGAAGATCTGCTGCGATGTGACCGAGCTGGATCTGACGGACTTTTTCGAGAAGTGGGGATTCTTCTGGGTCGAAGAACTTACCGTGAACGATTATGGCAAATACAATTACACGATCACGCAGCAGATGGTCGACGATACCAAGTCGTATATCGCGCAGAAGCAGTACAAGAAGCCGACTGTGGATATCACCTTGACCGAGGAGTGAGCATGGCGGCATTCCTCACTCTGTAGGTCAGGGCTTGCCCTGACACAGCGGAACAATGACACGCAAGGCGGAAAACGTCAGGGCAAGCCCTGACCTACGGTGATTTCTGCTTCCCGAATTCCCGGACACAACCATCACGGAGTCATGCAGTGAAGATACGGTCTACTTGTTGGGTACTTCTGTTCGCACTCGTTCTGGTCCAGTCGAGTCGGGTCCACTGCGACGAGATCCCGTACGGGACGGGGAATTGGGACTCGAAGGCCTACGGCAACCACCGGGCGGTGGTGCGGGTGTCCGGTTCGGCAGACGCCGTTGTGGTCCGGATCCCTTGGCGCAGAAGGGATTCGCACCCCAAGAGCAAGATCCTCGTGGTAGACGCGACGACGAACCGGCCCATCTCGAACGTCTACCGCGGCCCAAGCAATCGCGAATTCGCCGACGTGGTCTTCCAGCCGCCCAGCGGGCCCGGGGAGTATTACGTCTATTATCTCGTCAATGAGATGAGCGGCCACAAGTATTACCCGACGGTCGTTTATCCGAAAGCGAGCCAGACGGCCCAGACGCCTTGGCTCGAAAAGCATGGCCTGCCGAAGAAGCCTTTTGCCAAGGACGCCCTGGCGAACCTTCCTCGCGCCCAGGTGACGCAGTTCCAGGCGATCGACGAGTTCCACAGTTTCTATCCCATGGAAGTCGTGGCCACCGCCGACGAGGTTGCCGGTTTGCTACAGAAGCATGAGGACGCCTTATACCTGCTCTTTCCGGAAGACCGCCGCTATCCGATCCGCATGACCGAAGACCTACCCCGGCGATGGGTCAAGGCGAGACCGCAGCCCATGTTTTACGCTCGGGCGAGCCGGGGTGAGTATTATGCGTTCCAGATCGGCGTGTTCGCTTGCCGGTCGGATGTCGAGAATCTTGCGGTTCACTTCGGCGATCTGAAATCGGTCGACGGCAACGAGACCATACCGGCCACGCAATTCACATGTTTCAACACCGGCGGGAATGATTGTACGGGCAGCCGTTTTGAAAAGCAGTGTTCGGTCCCCAAGGGGAAAGTCCAAGCCTTATGGTGCGGCGTGCAGATCCCGCAGTCAGCCCGGCCCGGTGAGTATGTTGCCCTGGTAACTCTCAAGCCTGAAAAACTGGCGAGCCGTCAGGTCGAGGTCCGGCTTGCGATTTCCCAAGACGTACTCTCCGACGCCGGGGACAGCGAACCTTGGCGCCATTCGCGGCTGCGTTGGCTGAACTCTCGGCTGGCGTTCGACGACGAGGTGGTCGCGCCCTATACGCCGCTTATGGTCGAAGGCAACGCCATCCGGTGCCTGGGAAGAAAAGTAACCCTCGGTACAAGCGGACTGCCTGAAGGGATTCAAAGCTACTTTGCCCCGGAGATGACCCGGCTCCAGGCGAGCCCTCGGGAAGTCCTGGCGGCGCCTATCGAGTTGATCATCACCGACAGCGAGGACAAAGCGTGGGCTTGGCGGGAACAGCAGATGGCCATTTCCCAACAGACCGCTGGGAAGGTCGCCTGGGAAAGTCGCGGCCGCGCCGGACCGATCTCGCTGAAGTGCGATGGCCGCATGGAGTTCGACGGGTGTCTCGATTTCGTCGTTCAACTCAAAGCCGAGGAGACGACCAACCTGGGTGACATCCGCCTGGAAGTGCCCCTGCTGAAATCCGCGGCCAAGTACATTCTTGGAATGGGCGTCAAGGGCGGCCATCGTCCCTCCGCGTTGCAATGGAAATGGGACCAGAAAAAGAACCAGGATTCCGTCTGGCTGGGAGACATCAACGCCGGGCTGCGGGTCAGCTTTCGAGACGAGCGTTACGAACGCCCCTTGAATACCAACTTCTACCTGCGCAAGCCGCTGGTGATGCCGCGTTCTTGGTGCAATGACGGCCGCGGCGGATGCGATCTGATCGAGGTCGGTGCGGATCGCGTGTTGATCAGGGCTTACAGCGGCCCGCGAACGCTTTCGGCCGGCGAGAGGCTCTATTTCAATTTCAGCCTGTACGTCACGCCCTTTCGACCGATCAACCCTAAAGGGCAATGGGCCACCCGATACTATCATCGATACAAGCCCTTGGACGAGATCGCTGCCACCGGAGCGAATACGATCAACGTGCATCATGCCACCCAGATCAATCCCTTTATCAATTATCCGTTCCTGCGGCCCGATGCGATGAAGGGCTATATCGACGCGGCGCATGCTCGGGATATGAAGGTCAAGATCTACTACACGGTCCGCGAGTTGTCCAACCGTGCCCCGGAACTCTTTGCACTGCGCAGCCTGGGCGACGAGATCTTCTTTCCCGGCGAGGGAGGCGGGTTTTCCTGGCTGCAGGAGCATCTCGACTCGAATTACATCGCCGCCTGGTATGTCCCCAAACTCCAAGATGCGGCCATCATCAACAGCGGCGTGTCGCGCTGGCACAATTACTACGTGGAAGGGCTCAACCGGCTCGCCCAGAACGTCGAGATCGACGGCCTGTATATCGACGACGTGGCCTTCGATCGGACCACTATGAAACGAGTCAGGAAGGTGCTGGACCGCAATCGCCCGGGGGCCATGATCGATCTGCATTCGGCCAACCAGTTCAACGTCCGCGATGGTTACGCCAACTCGGCCAACCTCTACATGGAGCATTTCCCTTACATCGATCGCCTCTGGTTCGGCGAATACTTCGACTACGACAGCCCGCCGGAATTCTGGTTGACGGAGATCTCGGGCATTCCGTTCGGCCTGATGGGCGAGATGCTCCAAGACGGCGGCAATCCCTACCGAGGCATGCTCTTCGGTATGACGGCCCGACTTCCTTGGGCCGGCGATCCCACGCCGCTGTGGAAGGTCTGGGATGATTTCGAGATCCACAACGCCGAAATGTACGGATTCTGGGCCCCGTCCTGCCCGGTCAAGACCGATCACCCCGACGTACTGGCCACGGCCTATGTCAAGTCGAAGGAAGTGCTGATCGCGATCGCAAGTTGGGCAGGCGAAGATGTTCGCGTGCAGCTTGAAATCGACTGGGCCGCGTTGGGGCTCGATCCGGATCAAGCCGTACTCGAAGCACCTTTCATCAAGGATTTCCAAGAGCAAGCCCGCTTCCGACCGGCAGATCCCATCCCGCTAAAAACCGGCCGCGGCTGGCTCTTGATCCTTACCCAGTAGCTTGTGAATTGGCATGGTTATGGGGCCTCGATTTGTTGGACGGTTGGCGGTAGCGCGACGCCTGCGGCGGAAAGAGCCGTGAACGGCCCTGAAAGACAGACGGTTTCCGGACGGCTTGCTTGGGCCGCATTCGTGACCTAGGCTTGCGCAGCCCTCTCTTGCGAAAGGAACGGTCAACCATGACACTCATCATTGCGGCGGCCATGGTGTTTTGCGTGGCCTTGCGGTTCTGCTATCCGAACCCGGTTACCAGATCGCTCTCGGCGATCGCGTTGCTTGCCGGGGTCATTTGTCTCGTTGGATTTCACCCCGGCGGTAAGGCGTGGACGCAGGCGAACATGCAAGCGACCAGTGCGCTCGAGTTCCCCTGGCCGCCGCAGGTCGGCGAAGCGTATCCGGATCTGAAGCTGGTCGATCAGGACGGCAACGTGACCGCGTTGTCGGAATTCCGGGGTAAAGTGATTCTCCTCGAACCGGTCGGTACCGCCTGCCGTGCCTGCGTGGCGTTGGCCGGTGGCCGGCAGTATGGTGCGTTTGACGGTGTAAAACCGCAGGAGGATCTCGAATCGATCGAGACATATACGGCCCGGTTCGGTGGAATCGAGTTGGACGATCCGCGGGTGGTTTTCGTTCAACTGCTTCTGTTCAACAAGGACCTGCAGGCCCCGACCCCCGCGGAAGGCCGCGCCTGGGCTCAGCACTTCAAGATGCAACGGCCGAAGAACCAGGTGGTGCTGGTCGGCGATTCCACGCTGGTTCGACCCGCCAGCCGCCAGATGATTCCCGGCTTCCAACTGATCGATAAGAACTTCATCCTCCGCGCCGACAGCACCGGCCACACGCCGCGCGACAACCTCTACACGAAGCTCCTGCCGATGATCAAGCAGTTGGCCGATGAGTAGTGATCTTGGTGTTCTTGACTTAATCGTCCTCGTACTCGCGAATCTCTTCCATTGTTGTCCTCAGATCTGACAACTTGACCAGCCATAGGTTCTTAAACCGTTTAGGAATGTCAATCACGATCTTAATGCCACCATCAGGCTGTTCCATCGCCATGTATTTATTCGCGCATTCTTGAACCATGCTGATTTCACTGTTCATCATGTCACTCCGGGGCTGTTAGGGGCAAACTTTGGATGTTCTAATTCAACCGCATTTGGCACATAGCCGGACGAATGCGGGGACGACAAGAAATAGGTCTCACGCAAAGGCGCGAAGGCGCAGAGAGAGTGAAAGAAACTTGGTCTTCTTAGCGTCTTCGCGCCTTTGCGTGAGACCTTCTTCAAGTTGCCGTAGATCGATTGTCTTGCTTCAAAGTCGGTCGCCTGACTGAACACTATTTCGCGTGGGTCTTCGTACCTCGACCCACCCTACAACAAGCCTTATTCCTTGACGGCGATCGGTTTGGTGTAGTCGCCGATGGAGTCGAGGCAAACGTCGCCGGCGGGCGTGGGCTCGATTGGTGCGATGGGAAGCTGTAGTGTATCGCCCATGAACTGGGCCTGCTCGAACCGCTCGCGGCTGAGCTTCTTGCCCGTCTTGGCGAAGAAGGGAAACAGATCCTCGCCCACGGCAATGCTCATGTCTTCGATGCTTTCTTCCCAGGTGAGCTTTCGCCCGGCGTCGTCCTTGAAGCGTTGGCCTTGGACCCAGCGCCAGCGCGGATACCAGGTCGGGCCGTAGCGGTCGTCGAGCTTCTGCCACACGTACCAGATCGTCAGCCGGTCGTGGCCCGTGCTCCATTTATCCAGATGCGCCTTCTTGAAGATTTCGGCCGCGGTGGTCTGGCTGCCGTCGTATTCCTTCTTGAACACGCCGTTGCACCCGCGATTCGGACCCTTGGCGCCGTTGTACTTAGCGATGATTTTGCCTTGGAACCATCCGGCATGTTCCTCGCCCTGGTTGCCGCCGAAGGGATGGTTTGCCGCTTGGCAGGGTCCGGACATGGTATGGGCCTGTTCGTGGCCGAAGATGCTGCGGATCCCGTCGGCACTGGTCGAGATGGTCGAGGCTTCTTTCGGCAGATAGGCATTCACGGCCCAGCCTCCGCCTCCGCCGCTGCAGAGGATCATGTACATCGGCTGATCGGGCTTCGGCGAAGGGAGCCATGCATAGAGGTCTGCGGTGATGGCCGTGAAATCGTTCTGAACCGTCTCCACAAGCTTGGGGATCTGGTTCTTGCTATAGAAACAGACGATTCCTTCGAGCCGTTTTTCGGATTCCGGATAGATCCCGCCACCGCCACCCATGGCCATGGGGAAATGCTTGTCGCCGTCGACCGGCGGCGAACCGGCGGCAGCCCACTTGGCCGCATCGGCCAGGGCCGTACACTTCTTCTCGACATCCGCCGGGTTTCCACGATCAAACCGATACATGCCCGAGGAGGCAAACAGCACGATCCGGCCTTTGCCATAAGTACGCCGTGCATAGATTGGTTTGTCGGTGTCGCCCTTGAGCACGATCTGCCAATCCTGGTTGACCTTCAGCAGGGGCCATTTCCGGCCTTCATACACTTCGGCGCCGGCCAGGATCGCTGCCCCATACTCGCCCAGCATGACGTTCAACGACCACTCTTTCCCACTGGCGTCGTCGCGTACCCAAGAGCCGGAGACGACCAGTCCGCCGCCCTCGGCAATGAACCGTTTCAGGGCCTGTTGCTCCTCGGCAATGTATCCCGGATCGTGTCGTCCGCCTTCGGTCAGCACCACATTGAACTTCGGCGCCTTCCACCACGCGAAGGGCAACACGCCATGGGCCACCGGAATTCGCACGCGGCATGGCGAGCCGGGCGTGAGCACCGAGTCCAACGTCGCATGGCTGCCGATGGTCCGCAGGCCCCGAGCGTTTAGGTGACCTCCGAGCGTCCACAGCGTAAAGAAGTCGCACTTGTGCGCCATGTCAACCAGCACGTTAATGCCCGTGTCGTCCTTAACGCGCAGTTCGCGCAGCGGATACTTGGCCGTCGTCTCAAGCGGCAGCGTCTTGCCGGCCTTCCACCAAGCCTCGATCTGTTGAACCGTTTCGGGGATCGAACTCGGATCGATCGCCTCGCTTCCTTTCACGTGATGCACCCATTGCACGAAGAAGAACGAAACAACCGCCGACAACAGAATTCGCTTACTCATTGAGGTGACTCCTTGTAGGGTGGGTCGAGGTACGAAGACCCACGCGCTGATACTAAACTAATACGGATTCGAGGGCATCATCTCCCAGGCTTTCACACTGGAGCACTTTGCCCGGCCGCCGGTTGCGAACAACACCGTGCCGAGACTGTCGTCGCGACCGGGATACACGCGCCGGCAGATCGCCTGCCGATCGTTGGCGTAAACCTCGACGACCGACTTGTCGACAAAGACGCGGAGCGTCAGCGGCTCGCCGCCGCTCAGCCGAAGTGGCGCCCGCTCGACGGCCCGGCGTCCGTCCACACCGCTGCGGGTCGAGTCGAACACAAGCTGCTTCGATTCGGCGTCGTAGTAGAGAAGCGTTTCTTCCTCGCCACGGGCCGACGCACGCACTTTGATGCCGACCCGTTTGGCCGTAAACGCCGGGTCGATCGTGATCTGAAGTTCGCACGAATCGCCGATCACCCCGTCGAGCTTCTTCCTATGGCCGTCGGCCAAGGTGATGTTGTTCCACGTCTTTTCGTCACAACGGAGCATGGCGAGCTCCTTCACGGGCCGCATTCGCAGCGTCCCGTCTTCACCCAGCCAGAGCGAACGGGGCAGCCCGTAGACACCCGACCAACCCTTGGCTTCTTCGCCGGCCGGGTTATCGGTCAGCCATGACCACATGATCTGCCGCCCTTGGCCGTCGATCAGCGCCTCGGGTGCGAAGTACGTATTGTCGATCCAGGTCATCCGACCGTGGTTGTTAGGGATGAACTTGTCGTTCTTGGTGTCGTAATCGCCAACGTAGTACTGACAGCCCTTGTTATGACTGATGAACAACAACAGGTGCTTGCCGCTGGGCGGTCCGCCGTCGGGACTGCCGGGCAACGGCAGGAAGCTCGGGCACATGTTGTCCTCGCTGGCGTCGGTCCACTCGGGGTTCCGCTCATAGAATTCGCCCTTATAGGTCCAATGGGCCAGATCTTCCGACTCGAGCAGATAGAGATGATCGCCGCGAAAGTGCTCCGCCGAATCGGGCTTGCGACCGTATTTGTTCAGCACCAGCAGATTGCCGGTGAGGATGTAGTACTTGCCGTCCTTCTTCCAGAGGTTCGTCGGATCGGCCGAGCCGTAGATCAGCGGGTTGCCGGTCTGGTCTTTCGTTTCGGTGATTCCCCATTCGGACGATTTGATGACCGGGTTGGCGTCGAGTTTCTGCCACCGGTCGTAATGTCGATCGCTGCTCTTGGCGATCCCGATCCCTTTATCCCCCCAAAGCATCCAGTAGGAGAGGTAGGCCGTGCCGTCGTCGTCGAGGAATCCCCCGCCGCTGAAACAACCCTCGTCGCCGTTGCCGGGACCGATCGCGTCGGGATGGTGTCGCCAGTGGACCAGGTCCTTGCTCGAGATGTGTCCCCAGCAGAACCCGCTGCCTTGTCGGGCGTAAAGATACATCAAGTGATAGCGGCCGTTGGCATAGAAGCAGCCGTTCGAATCCCCCGGCCGCCCGTTGTCCTCGGGGACACAGAAGTGATAGCCGGGTCGATAGGGATCTTCCAGCAACTTCTCGCGAAACAAGCGCGTCGATTGCACGACCGAGGGCGGCACGGGATCGCTCTTGAACCATTGGGTGGGGATTTCGGCCGTGTCTTCCTTGCCGTCGATCGTCGCAAACATCGTCGCTCGGCTTCCGCCGAGAACGAGGCATCCGTCCTCGATGGTCGCATCTCCGGAGAGCTTGACTCGATTGAAGCGCCCCGCCTTGTCGTAAGTGCCCGTCGTGGCGAAGTCCCACCATGCCCACGGTTCGATCCCGTCGATTGCTTTACCCGGCCGCATCGCAGCGATGGTCGCCCGATCGAGCGGCTTGTCGTAAACTCGCGCGTCGCGGATACGCCCGACAAAACACTCGTAATTCTCCAGATGTCGCGGGCCGAACAGGATACCCGTCTTGGGGCCAAACGCATATGGTTCACCGGGCATGGCGTACTTGGCGTACAATTCGCCGTTGCGGTAGACGGTCACCTGCTTGCCCTGATAGACGATCGCCATTTGCACGAGCTGGTCCGCCGCGGCGGTCTCTTTGGGCCAATCGGCCTGCTCTTGGTTGGTGCGGCTGTAGCCGTTGCTGCCGGGCATCCAGACTTGCGGCTGAAGTTCACCAAAGACAATGCCATCGAAACGATCGATGGTCGTGTCATTGACTGTCAACGCCGATCCGCCCGCCTGCGTAAGGTTCGCCGGCGACGCCCAAACCACGAGCGTCTTGTCCGTCAACCGCTGCTCGTCCGCTGCCGCGGGAACGCTGGTTGCCAGTACCACGGCCGTAAACGCCAAGAGAGCGAGCAAGACAATTCGTTTCATGGGAAGGCTCCTTACGGGGGTGTTGCAAACAGGGTGATGGTTCACGGCCCGTCGTAGACTTTTTCGCCGCGGCGGATGGCCTGGCGGTTGCGGGCTTCGATTTGGCGGCGTTGGGCGTATTTCTCCTCGCGACGCTGGTCCTTTTCACAAGGCGTGAAGCCCGGCATGTCGGCTCGCGGGCGCGAGGCCAGCATCTCCTTGCCCGACTGAATGATCGCCAACGCCTCTTGATAGATCGCGTCGTTGTGGTCGGTGAACTTCGCCAGACAGGGGCTTAGCTCGGGACGCGCGAAGCTGAACTTAGGGCCTTGGTTGAAGTTGTGGTATACCAAATGGAGCTGCACGCGGGTCAGTTCTTCCAGCCGTACCAGTTGTGTACGGTCCAGCGGCGAGCGGCCGGAGAGGCTTTCCGGATAAGCGCAAGCGTAGGTCGGATAGTAGACGCCGTTGAGATCGAGCCAAGTGGCGATCCGGTCGAATCCTTCCTTGTTAAGCTTGACATCCTCATGGCCTGGGAAGTCGGGCGTGCGGAGCACTTGCATCAGCTTGCTGGCGTGCGATCCCCAGGAGCGGGCCGGCTGAACCTCGGCCGGTCCGGCGCCGACGCCGCCGACATAGCCTTTCCGCCACAGCTCGTTGTAGGCCGTGTTGAAAGTGATCGTCCGATCGGGGGCCAAGTTCAGTTTTTCGCCTGCCTCTTGACCGTAATCGTGGCAACTGACGCAATGCTTGTTGAAGATCGGCTGCACCTCGGCCGTGAAGCCGAACAATCGCGGCGGGCCGTACCAGCCTTGCAATCGACTTGGCGGCCGCTTCAGGGCCAACGGGGTTTTCTCGCCGATGGGCACGGGGGCCGTGCGGCGCTCGTCGTGGCAGCCGACGCAGCCGGTCCGCTCGCCCGACTGGACGACCGTGCCGCTGCGCATCGACTGGACCATCTGGCCGTTGTCGTCGAGCAGTTGGAAATAGACGAACGTATCGGCCGGCACGACGAAATGGGCCGACCCGTCCGCCTCGACCGGCACGCTGCCGAGGATTCGCTTGTTCTCCAAGCTGTGCCAGTTCATGCCCGGGGCCGTATAGCCTTGGCCGCCCCAGGCCCCTCGGGCCCAATGTCGCTTCTCGGGCGACTCCACCACGCGCAACTGCTTGACCGTGCCGCGCTGGACGCCTTGCATGTGCGTGCCTTGGTAGACATCGGCCACGAAGAACACCCCTTCGCGATCTTCGAAGTCGCGTCGCGAGGGGATCACCGGCGGTCGCGGTCGCGGTTTGATGGGCATGGCATCGTAGCAGCCGGGACCTTCCTCGACCTCTGGTCGGCGGACCTCGCTGTGCAACAGGATCTCGTTGCCGAACAGGTCGATCAGGTAGATGCCCGTCTTCTCGCCGTCGCCGATCATCCGCGAGACGAGAAAATACTTCTCGGACAACGGCCAGGGATCCTCGTACTTGATCTTGACCGAGTGGGCATGGAAGTCGCAATCGAACGGTCCGCCGGTCCGCACCGACTCGATGGCCTCCGGCGGCCAGGTTTGCAGCATCGGTTTGCGTCCGTCGATGCCGAGGCGCCGGTCGATGATTCCCATGGCCCCCCAAAGCCGATCGTGATGCGGACCCAGCACGCAGACGATCCGCTGCGTGTCGGGGATCACGTGGGCGTTGAACACCGCGCCCGGCACGGCCGTGTTATTCCCCCAGTAGACGGCCTGATTGGTGCCGTCGGGATTGACCGTCCACAGCCCGTGGGCGTCGCCGAAGTTGCGGTCGACGTATTCCCAGCGGGCATAGAGAATCCGCCCGTCGGGCATCAGCTCGCTGTGGTTCTCGAACAGCGTATTCTTGGTGATCTGATGGATGTTGGCCCCGTCGCCTTCCATGCGGAACAGGTTGGCCGCGATGTCGCGGCTGCACATGTTGTATTTCGGTTCCCGGGTCGACGAGAAGACGATCGAGTCGTCGGGCATATAGATCGGGTCGAAGTCGCTCACGCCGGAGGCCGAGGTCAATTGTCTTAAGTTGCTGCCGTCGACGTTGATCTCCCAAATGTGGTAATCCTCGTCGACGTTGCGGCGCATGGCGAAGACGATCTTCGTGCCGTCGAAGTAGACGTCCGGGTCACGGGCAATCCCCTCGGGCACGTCGATCAGCGTGGTGACCTTGCCTCCTTGCGCGAAGTCGATCACCTTCATCGCCCCGCCGCCTTCGAACAGTTTGTTGTGCATGAAGCCGCGGTCGGGATTGAACTCGTCGGTGTGAAACAGCGTGTCGATCGCATGGTAATGGCTGCTGTACTGACGACGAACCACATACAGGATCGGCCGGCCGCTGACCAACGGATTGGCGATCAACGCCTCGCGACGGAAGGCCTCGAATTGATCGACCAACTCGGGCAGTTGCTTCAAGGCCGCCGCATCGCCACCGGCGACGCCCTCTTCGAGCTGTTTCACGCGAGTCTCGTATTGTGCAAGCCGCTGGCGATATCCGACATATTGATCAGGGAATGTTTCCGAGAGATCCTCGATGGCCGCCCTAAGAGTCTCAATGCCGATCCGGCGCAGGGCCGCCTGAACTGGCTCGAGCTCCAGAAAATCGAGCCCGAACATATGGCCCTGGGACTCCGGGGCCGCGCCGGTGATCTCGACCTCTAACTCGTGTTGGCCCGCCGACAACTGGACCGCGCCCAGGACTTGCCTCTTTATGACAACTTCCTTGGAGTAGAAGTCGATGGGCGGGCCCAGCTTGTGCCCGTCCAGATAGAGTTGATGGATACCGTAGTTGAACGCCCAGGAGAACTGTCCTGCCAGAGAGTAGACGCCGGCAGCTTCGGTGGAGAATTGCATCTTCAGCCGGTCGCCGGGCTTGGCGTCCGTCCACCACATCTGCGCGCCGCCGCTCCAACCCAAGGACGCGATCTGTGGGCGCACATTCCCGCCGGTTTGCGAGAGAACTGCAAGAGCCTCCCCTTCAAGCCGCTCGGCAACCGCCCGCGTTGCACTGGCCGACACGCCGGCGACAATTGCCGTGAAACAAAGGACTCCGAATGCAACCGCTTTCATGTTCATCCTTTCCTCATCTCGCGACTTGGCCGGGAGATTGATTACACGGACTGATTCCCCCACCCTGAGAGGGCAACCCCGAGTCTATGTGTCCACGGCGCCTTTGTCAAGTTCGACCCACTTCGTCCGGTTGATCCCCGCCGCTTGTCGTCCCCGCTCACGATTGATGAACTGAGGGCCTCTCGCCTGACGCCGCGCCGCAGTTCATCTTTGGCAGAAGAAAGGGGTCAGGCTACTTTTTCAAAAAGTAGCCTGCCCCCTCTTCCACTCGAAGTTGGGTTAGACGGCCGAATAGGCCTTGTCAAGCAATTTGCTGCCGCCATGCACTCGGCAGGCACTTGGAGACTTAGGAATCATGCAACACTATTCGGCTGCTAGCAATTCCCCGTACAACTCCGCGTATTGTCGTACCATCTTCTGCACGGGAAACTCCCGATGGATGTGCTCCCGGGCGGCTTGAGCGTACTGCTCGGCCAACTCGGCATCGTCGAGTAGCCGGTTGGTGGTTCGGCCCAGGGCGGCCCGGTCGCCAACGGGGATTAGACAGCCGATCGACGCGTCGCCGATCACCTCGCGGGCGCCGAAGATATCGGTGGCCACCACGGGCACGCCGACCGCCATGGCGCGGATCATCGCTTTCGACGGCCCGCCCCGGGCAGCGGTCGACCAGAATACGTCGAAATGGGGCGTCAGACTCGAGATAGCCCGGCTCGGGGCCAGAA
>SDBT01014300.1_pt1 | contig 12662 bp, 20 predicted proteins | sample 2277101 | NCBI WGS metagenome assembly SDBT01 (sample SAMN10404973, study PRJNA504765) | marine sediment metagenome | isolation source: marine sediment core GS10_PC15, 103 cmbsf | place: Arctic Ocean: Southern Knipovich Ridge | collected 2010 | reverse complement strand
ACATCCCTATTATTACAGCCCAGCGGCCAGGCGCCATAGGTGACAAAACACTACGAACCCATTCGTTTTCAGCTGCATCACTGATAGTGACAAGATATCCACCAAGAGCTTCTGCTTTACTTTTGGCGTCAGTCCATGAAACGCAGTCAATAACCGTATAGCTGTGGCCATTCGCCGGATTCACTTCCCACTCATAGGCAAATGCTGGTGAGATTACCAGCAGAGCTAACAGTACTACAGATACAAGCGTTTTCATTTTCCGAATCCTCCCTTGTCTCGAGCACTTCGTTTACACTCAGTGTAAACTTGTCGAGAGATTTGTGTTGTTCAGTTTCTTTCCCTATAAAATTGCTCTGGCCTTCTTTCATACTGCCATAGATTGACTCGCTATCCATTTTTCAACAGGCTTAATCCAAGAACCATGCCTGAAGCATTCAATATAATAATCCTTCCGGTTCTTATCGAGCCAGACGCACATCAAGACGAGCGATGGACCTTCTCCACGTGAAACAGTTGTTTCTGTTCCATGATTATCATAAGAAACATGGACATATATGTCATCTTCCAGATGACGTATATTGGAACCTCATCCACCCCCTCTATGTGCTTTAACAATCCGTTTAGCGAACTTAATCACCTTGCGGTTTTTACAGACATAGAGAACAAGAGCTGCCATAAAGAAAAAAACACATGCTCCAATACCAATCAGTAATTCCATTTCGCGTTTGCCTCCTAAGTTGTCAACATTCAAAACTGCCTAAAATATACCAGAAAACCAGCGAAAAATCAACCCTTCGATAAACTCAGGGTAAAGATAATCTAACGGCTCAATGACTGAGCCGTTAAAAATTAACAAAAAACCCTCGGATTTCTCCGAGGGCATACTCGTTAGTTCTTGTCTAGGCTATTCTTCACCACCGTGCCGCTGAAGTAATTTAGCTACATTGCCGTAGCCACTCTCGATTGCTACGCGAGAAGGTGTTTTGCCAGAACTGTCTTCGGCATTCACCTTTGCCGCCTTGTCAATCAGCAACTCAACCATCTCGCAGTGGCCATTATAGGCTGCCAAATGAAGAGGTGTTCTGCCATCATTTCCTTCAGTATTCACCTTTGCTCCCTTAGTAATTAGTAATTCGACTACTTTGCGGTGGCCATTATAGGCTGCCAAATGAAGAGGTGTTCTGCCATCATTGCCCTTGTAGTCGATCTTTGCCCCTTTACTAATCAGCAACTCAGCTATCTCGTGATAACTATTAGAGGCTGCCCAAAGAAGGGGCATTATGCCATCATCGCCTCCAGTATTCACTTTTGCTCCATTGGTAATCAGCAACCAAGCTATTTCGCAGTTGTCGTTCACGATTGCTATGCGAAGGGGTGTCCTGCCGTCATTGTTTCTGGTATCTACTTCCGCTCCACTGGCAATTAGCAACTCGGCTATCTTGAGATGACCAATATTAGTTGCTATGTAAAGGGATGCCCACCCATTATTGTCTTTGGTATTCACATCCGCCGCTTTGGAAATCAGTAGGTCAACTACCTTGTAGTGGCCATTATATACTGACCAATGAAGGGGTGTCCATTCATTATTGTCTTTGGTATTCACATCCGCCGCTTTGGAAATCAGCAACTCGGCTGTTTCGAGACGACCATAACAGGCTGCCAAATGAAGAGGTGTTCTGCCATCATTGGTTTCAGCATTCACCTTTGCCCTATTAGCAATCAGCAGTTCGGCTATTTTGGAAAAGCCAAAAGTGGCTGCAATGTGAAGAGGCGTTTTACCATCATTGCTTTTGGTATTCATCTTCGCCCCATTGGCAATCAATAACTCAACTACTTCGTAACAACCACTAGAGGCTGCACGATGAAGAGGCGTTCTGCCATTACTATCTTTAACATCCACCTTTGCCTCATTGGCAATTAATAGCTCGACTATCTTGTAACTGCCATTAGCGGCTGCATGATGAAGAGACGTGCTATTATAATTGTTTATGGCATTCACATCTGCCCCATTGGCAATCAGTAACTCAGCTATCTCGCAGTGGTCACTAGAAACTGCCCTAAAAAGTGGAGTAAAGCCAGAATTGTCTCTGGGTTCCTCGGCAATCAGATTACGAACCTGCCTAATATCACCTTTTTGGATTGCTTCAAAAATATTCACGACTTGTTTCCTCCTTTTTGTTAAGATACGCGATGTTTTCAACGATACCTCGTAGCTTACCATAAAAAATGGGTTTTTGTCAAGAAATAGACTATTTTTTGGTCTTAGCAAAATCAGATATTTTTCGATAACAAAAACCCCCGGATTTCTCCGGGGGATGTAAAAGGTGGTTTTATGTTCTAGTCCCTTTCGGCCCGCGTTTCTTCTAGAAGGCTGGTGTGTTTGCCTTGTGCTTGTCGACTGGCAATTTCTGCGTCAAGACGACCAGTTGATTTTCTCCTATTGTGTTCTCTGTCAATGTCCGAAACCGGTTTGCCTTGTGCTTTTCTTCTGGCTCGAATCGTTAGGAGCTCCTCCGTGCTTTTCGTAGAGTTATTCGACATTTGTATCACCTCCTCCTTTTCAGAATTCCAAAGATAGTGATTCCGGAAAAAAGAGCAAGAATGCTCGTTGGTTCGGGGATGGGTTGTAAGGAAAGATCTCCATCCATTTCAAATGCCTGTTTTGTATCGTTTTCTGAAACGCAGTGCAACGGATACAGTCCCGTAAAGTGCTACCGTAATTACCACCATAAAGACAGATTGAAGCCAGAAGGGATTCATGGTAGTAATCCATAGGACGATTAATACTATCAGAACCAATGAAGCAACAATCACGATCCACCAATTCGTTCTCTCTAAACTATTCATTTTCTTCCTCCTGATTGTGAACGTTCGAAAACTGCCTACAATATATCAGACAATAGACAAAAAATCAACCCTTCGATAAACTCAAGGTAAAAATATTTTAACGGCTCAGGGTGTGAGCCGTTAAAAATCGAACGGCTCACTGCAGTGAGCCGTTGGGGATTTGTAATAAAAAAGCGTCAGGAAATTATTCCCAACGCCAAAAAGATAATTCTCACCAAGACTATTTAAAGCGCATACTGGACTTCAGAGCGCTTTTTGTTCGGCCATTTAGACCGTCAAGACGTCGAATCACTGCCTCATTGCGCATTTCAAGAAGCCACGTCAGATACCTGCATTTTTCCTTCTCCAAGTCCTCCTCACGAAATTTGAACAAAATCGGTTTATACGGTTGCCAGCCTGGACTTGGCCAGACAATCCAAAAACATGAATCGATAAGATTGAGATCTGCCACATCTACTATTTTGTCTGGATCTCGAGAAAGCATAGCGCACAAAGCCTCAAACAAGACATTATTCAGAGACAAAAGGGCGTTGTCTGACTCGTGCGGTCCAGTGACAGTAAAGATATTCTGCTCATCATTATCCCTCAGCCTTATCACTCCTGCGCCAGACACTCTGTCCTGATCCAGTTCCAAAAAACGAAGTGGATTTAAGGTCAATTCTACTCTTGGCTTATTTTGCATAGGATTAGATAAGCTATTTCTGGACGGATAGATTAGCCAACCTAGAAGATAACCAAAAGTATCATAGTCATGACCAATAGGAAGAATCTCAAAAATTGGCATTCCTCCCCAACAGTTCAGAATCTTGACATGCTCTCTACCCACTACTACAGAATTCCCGTGTCCGGTATCACTTTGTGCATCAGTCATTTTTTTAAGGCCTCCTCGGCAAAAGTAGCTGGTCTTAGGCTTCCAGCGGCCATAGCCAATTTATAACATAAATAGCCATTTAATCAATACCCTCAACGGCTCACTTCAGTGAGCCGTTGAAAAGTATAACAAAAACCCCCGGATTTCTCCGAGGGGATTGGGTTTATGTCTTAATTAAATGTTACAACTTACTTGCTGAAGCAAGAATCTACTTAGTCATCTTCACGTCCTGGCAATTCATATCCAGTACTGCCAGTTAAGTGAGGATTTATCGTTCCACTTGAACGAGAAGTCTTTGGTGGTTCTTTGTAAGAAAGGTTACTTACAAATAAACATAAAAATAATACAAATACTAAGCTAGATATAGTTATTATGCACCATTGATCACTAATAAAGGAGCTTAATACCGCATGTAATAGAAATCCACCTATCAACAGGAATGGAGAAAGACAACCAATTGTTGTAAAAGCATCTGAAATTGCTTCTTTTACTTTTTCATACAAGTCGGTGATTTTCTTAATCATCTTCATCGCCTCCTTTTCAGAATTCCAAAGATAGTGATTCCGGAAAAAAGTGCAAGCAGTGAAGTCGGCTCGGGAACGACTTCAACAATGCCTACTGTATCTGGACGAGCTGGCTCATAGTGCCATGTATCGTTCCAAAATGATGGAATTTCATCCCAATCATGTTGGCGAACATACATTTTGGCCCAGTTCTCAGGGTTAGCGTTTCCGTAGTAATCATTGGGTTCACCAGTCGTTGTTTGCCAATGTGTGTAATTGACCTGTTCATCTGAAGACCAAACCCAACCTCCTGCTGGTTCTGCTGACCCTGGAAGTTGATATAGTCCTATCCAAGCTCCATATACTCCTGATGTTGTTGCAGATATAACATAGTCAAATACCCAGTCCTGTTCTGCTTGACTACGAATAGTCACGAGGTGTCCACCGAGAATAACTGCCTTGTCTTCTGCATTAGACCAAAACGTATTGTTGTCAACAAGTGTGTAACGATGTCCGTTGACTGAGCTTGTTACCCAGTCATAAGCAACGGCTGGCGAGATTACCAGCAGAACTAATAGTACTACCAATCCAAGCGTTTTCATTTTCCGAATCCTCCCTTGTCTCGAGCACTTCGTTTACACTCAGTGTAAACTTGTCGAGAGATTTGTGTTGTTCAGGTGCTTCCACCTTCGCTAAGGCTTCAGTGGACAGGTCCACTAAATTGCCTATAATATACCAGAAAATTAGTTAAAAATCAATAGATATATTACAATTCTTTTTTAATCTGTTTCCAAGTAACTCCACATTCTTTTTCTATTTCTTTCAAAACTATATACAGCATTTTTTTATCCAAATCATATTGTAATGTTATAGTTTTTTCGTTCTTCCAGATTATTTTATAATGACTTCCTTTCCCACCACTTGTGTCTATATCAAAACCAAGGCGTATTAATGCCTTGGTCAATTTACCTCTCTTCAAATCACTTGGTAATTCACTAAGCGAGGGCATATTCTTCTTTTTCTTTAGTACCAACTTTTTTTATACTGGCCTCTTTTGCATACGATGACGGAATACTAAAAGAAGTGAGAATGGCATCTTTAATATTATCATCAAGTTCATGAATATTTTTACCAGATGTTAAAATAACTCCATGTCTAAAGTTGGTGCTTTTTGCAATAATATATCCATTCTCTTTAATAAATTGGAATTTTATTGGATCATTATTTCTAAAATACTCACTTACTTCATAAAGCCCACGTGGAATTGTAGATCCACCCAAGATAAATTTTGTTGTATAGTCCTTAATAAGTTTAAACATTTTATATATATAATATACACTTTTATTACAAAAATGCAATGTTTCAATATATAGGGTGGTTTCCATGGTTCAACAAGTTAAAACAAATTTAAAAGGCATTATCTCCTTATATTCAAGGTGTGTAGAACAGGTCTTTCGAAACCTGTTCTCAGCTCCTTTTATAACAGGTATAAATTATAAATTGAGGTCTAAACTATCCAAAAATCAATATATTCTAACGGCTCAGGGTGTGAGCCGTTAGAATTTCAAACAACCCAGGGGGTGGGGCGTTTGAGGTAAATTGAAATTAACCTGAAAATCCCCCCCCAGCCTATCTTTGACATTTCCGGATATCGTGAGTACTATTGACTTTACAAAATATATGTGCTATACTGTTCTGGTCATCATATCAGAGATGATTTCTTTGAGTGAGACAGAACAAATTCAGATGAGGTGAGAAGATGGAGTTGCTTAAATGGAAATGGATTTTGGTTGTTCCTTTGCTTGCAGTAATTCTAACAGTATTTGCGGTAATTGCGGCTAATCGTCAATCGACACAAGACCAGAAATGGCAACAGAAGTGTCGAGAAAGAGTAGAGGCATCCGCTTTAAGCCACTATCCTTCGCGTGAAGCCGGTCGTTTCATGCTAGAGTATGGAGCAGCTAGTTTCAGAGATACTTCGGCGCTTAGCGACGTAAGAGACTTGAACTTTAAGTCTACTATGGCTTGTATCTGGATGGGTTTTCCAATCGCTGTTTTCCTAATCATTGGAGTCACGATTGGAGTGGTTCACGGGTTTTTTGGGAGCGCAGACAAGCTCCTGATAACTCTCATATCCATTTTTGCTGGCTCTCTTGGTACGGCATTTATGGGCGTAATGTGGGCGGTTTCAAATCCGCCATAACCATCAATACACGTTTATAGCGGTCCTAAGAATTTAATATTCATAGGGCCCTTTTTTTATTTTTTAACGGCTCAATCATTGAGCCGTTAAAAAAGCGGAATTAAACCATAAAATGAGAACCATCCCTTAAAACTAGCCACATGGTTGACAAACTACTACTTTTGTGATATTATTAGTCGTCCTAACAAGAGAGTAAGGAGGATTGGAATGCGCTACAAATACCTATTTAACTGGGTGTTAGGCGATGGCCAAACAGGAAGCAACGAAGTTACCCTGGAAGCGCCGGTTGAAAAAGAGCATTATCCTCAAATCGTGAAAGCGCTTGAGAAAACGCTAGACGACCAATTTCGGGCTGAGGTTGGTGCTGAGGAAGAAGCTATTCTAGTCCACACCCCCTGGGAGCTAAAGATTACCAATGTAGAACTTCTGGAGGAGATCCCGGTTGATCAAGACTGATCGGCCAAGTCCCATTAAGTATCGACCCCCATAATTGTAAAGCAGATTATCGGGGTCGTTTTTTTTATAGCTCTAAAATCTAACGGCTCAATGATTGAGCCGTTAAAACTTAAACAACCCAGGGGGTGGGGCGTTGAAGATAAATTGAAATGAACCTGAAAATCCCCCCAGCCCTCTTTTGACTTGCCTGTCCAACGGGAGTATTATTGAAGTGGAAAATTAATAATAAAATGAAAGGAGAAGAATGAACGAACAACAAATTCAAGTCAACATTGACAAAGATAAAATTGATGCCAAATATTGCGATCAAGCAATGATTTCACATAATCCATTTGGCTTTAGTTTCGATTTTGCTCAACAAATCCCGCAAATGAGAATGATTAAAATTCTTTCAAGAATTGCTATGAGCCCAGAACACACTAAAGCTTTTTCGGAAACTATTGCAGATAATTTGAAAAAGTACGAAGAAAAATTCGGTGAGATTGAATTAACAAAGAAGATGAGAGAAGAAACACTTTCACCAAAAAAAATTGGTTTTAATATTGAAAAAGAAGAAAAATAGACTTGTTTATAAAAAATGGAATCTTTAGTAAACTTTTTTAACACAACATTCTTTGTAGCACTATCAACTCTTTTGATTGGAGGGATCGCATTTTTTTATATATTAAGCAAAGAAAAGATGCTAAAGAAGACGCCGCTAAAATTATTATCCAAGAAATTAGAAGAGCTGAGAAAATAATTGATGATTACAAACAGAACAAAGCATTTAAATTTACAAATAGGATTATAGCAACTAATAGTTGGGCTAAAAATATACATTATTTTGTTGATGATTTAAATGTTGACGAATTAGATAAAATTAGTAACCTATATTCAATGGGAGAATTCCTAGATTCTGTTATAGAAGATATTTATGAATTTAAGTTTGAGGAAGCTAAAGAACAAATATTTCGACCAAAAATGCCAACACAACAAGCTCTTCCTCGCATGGAGAATCAAGTAAAACAAGAAGATAGAAAAGTAATATTTATGCAACAATATTTAAAACCATATTGGCAAATTTTAATGGATGAAATAGTAATGGAATACGAACCAATTTACCACTCTTCAATAATTCAAAAACTAAAAAAAATAGCAAAAATAAAATAAAATATGTTAATGTGATAGTTCTCCAACCAAAAATCCCACCAAATTTTAAACGGATTCAGATTTTGGATTCTTTAAATAAAAAAAGTTCCGCGGGCAATCAGCCTACGGAACGTGTGACGCGGAGATCTAGATAAAACTAGGCTTGAAGGGCAGAACACTGCTGTTCATGCCTCTAGTGACACGGCGCTCGAACCTTTCATGACCAAGCGCTCTTATAAGTATGTGCTTGCTTGGTTCTCCGGGAATGATTAGCTTCAACGGATGTTTCGGGTGCCCGCTGACACTGTTACTTGTTGCTTCTACTATCTTGCTAGTTTCATCCCTAGTCCAGGCCACACCATCGGTTTTCGTGAGAATTGTGACGATCGTATTGTCTCTGACTCTTTGTCTCTCCATCCCAGCTAGATCGATTCCTTCCATTCTCAAACCTCCATCTAACAGATTATGAACTCACTATCAGCCTATTTTATACATTATACCACAAAAAAACGCTCCTGTCAAGCTAAAACTTTAAGTTCTATTTCCCTTGACCCCAGCACAACTTCCTTACTGTAAAACGGACTTCGTCCAGTTATTACAGTGCATAGTATGCGGGGTCTGCGCCCTGGTGACTATCAGGGCTTGACTTTTGAGGGATTTTATGGTATTATAAGATATCTGGAATTCTGAGAAAGGAAGTGATTATGATGTCCTCTAAACAAGAACATCCTGAAATTCTAGAGGGTGAGGTTTTTCTGACGAACGCTGATGAAGGAGCATATGCTGCTATCAGCTGGAAAACAAAACGTAGAGGAACTGTAGCATACGACGATAAAGGAATGCCAATCGATGATAGAACATTCCCAGTTTTCAAGAACGCCTCGGAGACCCATATCTAACCCTCTTTTTATTTGAGCCACCCGCAACCCGCCGGTGGTTTTTTCTTAACAAAAAAAAGACGCTGACTTGCAGCCAGCGTCTGTCATTGGTGATCTCAATGTGGTGGGCGGATTAACCGCCTATTTTGAAGGAGATGATCATAAGGCCGATTGACACAATTCCCGTCATGATAGCACCGTGCTCTTTTCCTCTATTGCTGAAAAAGTAGGCCAAGATAGAATAAGAGAACAAAACAGTCCCAGCATACCATGCGAGATTTTGAAGAAATTCCATGATTGTCCTCCCAAAGGAGACTATTGTATCAGGTATGGCTACCTGATACAACGCAGGGCATCCGCCCTGTGGCCCATATTCAGGGGAAATAGCTACCTTAAGAGTTCTAGATAACTATTTCTCCGGAATATCAGCCCATTTTATGTATTATATCACAAAAAAGGCCATTTGTCAACCCTCAGCGGAATACCCCGATGGCAAGCATCGGGGTTTGACTATTTATATAATATTGCTTCGACTTCGCTCAGGGTAAAGACTCTAACAGGTATAACCTTAAACGGCTTTAGGAGCTCAATTTTTTTGTGTTAAAAGTTCTTTGGAATTTACATTTTACTTTTTTTTGTGATATATATTAGAAAGTGAATGTTGTAGGAGGGGGACGATGACAGATGAATTCGAAGTTTTGTCAGATCTGCCTCTTGCAATAAAAGGGGAGGCAAAAAAGGTACTTCATGATCTTTGCTCGTCGGAAAGAGAATGTTGGCTACAAAAAGGAACTTTGGGTATTCTTTTTCTATTAATCAAAAAGGGATCGGATCAAGCAAAAGAGTTAGTTCTGAAAAGGTTGGAAATCAAGAACTTGATTAATGCAAATCTTAAAATGTGGTTTGTTGATGGGCATGACCGGGATGATCTTGAACAAGAGATGAAGACAGCAATACTTCAGGGCGCAGTCAAATATGATCCGGTTCGCTTCAATGTACCACCTACAAATTACGCTGGGTTTTGCATTAGATATTGTATAATAAGCCTTATCAACGCTTCAAGACGTTTTAAGCGGTCGCCGGGTGCAGCTGTTCTGGCTCTTGAAGATTTAGCTTTTTTTGAGGGACGTAGCTGGGAAGAAGTAATCAGTGGAAGTGAACTTACTTTAGTAGATTATGAAGGCCTAGAAGGGGAAGTAGAGACATATGCTTTAAGGCTGAGACTATCAGCTTTTGAGAAAGATGTTCTTCGATTAAGGGCGCGTGGCCATACCTATGGTGAAATCGCCGATAAGTTAGAATGTCGCAATAAGTCAGTTGACAATGCTCTTTCCAGAATTAAGCTCAAAGCAGAAAAATATATGGGTGTTTTGAGTTTCTGACATAATTTGATCGAGTCAATCAGAAAGGTTCACAGAGAACCTTTCTTTTTTAATATTAATAATAATAGATGATTGTATAAGATCGGATTAATAAGTGGCCTGTTCTCAAACAGGCAAAAAATCTCCTTATTCCCTTGACCCCAGTATAACAAACTCTAATATTCCACTCGAATTATTCATTCGTGTTCCATATCGGGTTTGTATACGGGGTCTGCGCCCTGGTGACTATCAGGGCTTGACTTCTGAGGGATTTTATGGTATTATAAGATATCTGAAATCCTGAGAAGGGAGGCAACTAAGTGGAGATAGCGGAAATTGCCCAAAAGGCGATAGGATTGAAACTGAGCGATACGAGAGATAAGCACTCTGAGATCCACGATTCCATTCAGAGGCTCAATTTGGATGAAGCCAACACTCTCTCTAAGCTCATTGGCTTGACTGACCGCAAAGATGCAGAACATTCTACAAAAGACCCCGACGATGCCCGCCTGGGTATCCTTTTGGCGGTCTGCCAACGAAAGGTTGAGCTTTTCATCGATGAAGTCCTTACACCCAAGAGTGATAGGGACCTCTCCTGGTTTCTGGAGATCATGGAGATAGTCTTCCCCCACGTTTGGCTAATGTCATATGTCGCCAATCGCTTGGCGGAAAGAGCTACTGAACTCCCGGATGACGCAGTGGGTAAGTCCAACCTTTGCGCCATAGCATCAACAGCCTACCTCGTGGCTGGTCTCGGCTCATGGGAAGAGCTCCACGAATACGGATAGAATCCTATATCCCCACAATGACCCTGCTTTTTCAGAAGGCAGGGTTCTTTTTTTATAGTACAAACAATAATTCACAAATCTCAACAAATTTAGCAGACACTACCTCCTTATTCTCTTGACTTCTGGAGGATTTTATGGTATAGTAAAATATCTGAAACTCATGAGGAGGAGGAAAGTCTGTCATGTCGGAAGGCAAAAAGACCTTTGTTATTACAGTCCATCTTCTTGAAGATGATCCTATTAATCAAGATGTCAACGGCACAGAAGATGAGATCAATGAGATGATGTCTACGATAGGGGGTCAAGGTATACAATTTGAAGGCACATACTATCCCCCCAGCGCAATCAAGAAAGTGACCTACAGATTGAAAACCTAGATGAGGAGGACGACAATGTCAGAAGAAACATACACTCCAGGCGAAAGGGTCAAAATCGAGCCAGACGACGAGAATGTGCTATGGGCTGATTTTGTTCGTACTGGAAAAGAAGACCTTGGGGGTCTTGGTCGCGAAGTATCATTCGTTTATGTCAAATTCGATAACGGAAATGAATCTGGTTTTCCGGCTTCAGTCGTGAGCAAGGCACAAGTCCCACAAAATCAGCTATGACTATCCAAGAATCTACGCCACCCGCAACCCGCCGGTGGTTTTTTCTATATGTCTAGAGTCATTAAGGCCTCAAGCAGGTTAATAAATATCTATTAGGTTTTTATTGACAAAATAGTATTTTTGTTCTATAATTTATCTATCTTGATCTTCAAGGGGGAACAGAAAATGTATCCATATACGCGTAGGAAGAAGGTATTTCTGGTAATCCTTACGTTGTCGATTGCTTGTTTGATAGGCATACCGGGGTTTGTGCATCTTAATAACAGAAGCAGGCAGGTAGGAAGTATGCCGGAGATTGTAACCGCATATTCGGCACCGAACATTGAAATGGCAGAACAAGTTAACTCGACAGTTTATCTTGAGCATGGACGATTTATCAAGTATGCAAACAAAGCAATCAGGACTTTTGTTGTTGGAGAACCAGATGGATGGAGAGGACAAGGAAAGATGCAGTCCTTCTCGGTCTTTGTTGAGATACCTGGCAGCAATACTCTCTATGGATCTGAATTACCAAAACCAAAAGGAAATAGACAGTATTCTTATGTATTGGAAAGGTTCGAAATCGACAGATTGAAAGATTGGGACACGATTAGGATAATATGGAAACCATATTGCAGAAAAAGTCCTTATTATGCTGTTGGTTTTTACTCTGGATTATTCCTTCTTCTCGCTGCCATTGCCGGGTTCAGCAAGACTCATCCCAAATCATCGACAAAATAAAGCCAGTTCAATCCTAATCACAATTTGCATCCATTCACAAAGCCGTTGGCACCAAGTCAAGCGGCTTTTTTCTTAATTAAAACGTTTGACTAAATATCATTTTTAGTGTAATAATAGAGACACTATTTGAAAAGGGGGACAAGAAATGTGCGATAACACTTTCCATCTCAATGAGTCCTTTAAACCAAATATCTCATTGAGACCTGTGGCCAACATGTTTTCAGTCAATGTTGGAACTGGCCGTGAATCACCGCATTCGGAGCCGTGTCTATGTTGCAAAAAACAGCTTTCTACAAATG
>SDBT01014299.1_pt1 | contig 12663 bp, 11 predicted proteins | sample 2277101 | NCBI WGS metagenome assembly SDBT01 (sample SAMN10404973, study PRJNA504765) | marine sediment metagenome | isolation source: marine sediment core GS10_PC15, 103 cmbsf | place: Arctic Ocean: Southern Knipovich Ridge | collected 2010 | reverse complement strand
AGAAAGGAGAGGCACAAAGCTGCTCAGAAGCGGAGGAAAGAAGTTAACAAACAGATGGCGGACTAGTCAACAGTAGCATCTCAAAATCCACTTTTTCCTTGACAAGGTCAGACACAATATAATCGCGCTCTTTCATTAGCAGGATGGCCTTCCTCGACCTTTCGGGTGTTTGAAACATATCTGAATATACACAAGAGACTCGGACAAACCCACATTCTAAATCGGGTTACAAATTGGGGATATAGCAGCCCAACTGAGAATGAACGTCTCTGCAATGGGTGATAAGCAAAAACTATAGCTTGTCACCCATCGCTCATTACATATTGCCCCAAAAAGAGATTAAAATACTGCTCCTGCTTATTCTCTCTACTGCTTTTCCCTGAATTGCTCTAATAGCTCACGCTGTTTCGATGTTATATACCTCGGTAACGATACATTTACTTTGACAAACTGATCACCTCTCCCTGCGCCATCTCTTCTCTTGACACCACGTCCTTTCATTCTAAGAAGCGCACCCGGTTGTGTTCCGGGTGGGATCTTAAGATCAGCTTTTCCATCAATTGTAGATATTCTGAGAGTGATGCCCAGTATTGCCTGGATAAAGTCGATAGATATATCGCAGTAGATATCATCGCCTTTACGCTTAAAAAAGCGATGTCCGATGATTCTTGGGATGATATATATATCTCCTCTGGGCCCACCGGCCACTCCTGGTTCCCCTTGTCCGGGAACGCGTATTTTCATCCCATCATCCACGCCAGGTGGGATTTTTACAGAGATTCTACGCGTTTGCTGTACCTGGCCTCTGCCATTGCAGGTGGAGCATGGCACTGATACTATCGTTCCACGACCATAGCAGCGCGGACATGGATGACTCAGTGCGAATCCGCCCTGAACAGATTGAACCATCCCTTTACCGCCACATTCCGGACACTTTTGCGTCTGAGTGCCAGGTTTAGCTCCGCTGCCTCTGCATGTAGGACAATCTTCCTCCCTATCTGCGGCAACAAATGTGTCCCAACCAGAGATGGCTTTCTCAAAGGGGACATCCAGTTCAAGAGTGATATCAGCACCACGGGTTGGGCCATGCCTACTGCTGCGCACACGCTGACCTCTATCGAAGATGCGGGAGAATAGGTCGCCCAATCCGCTAAAATCTTCAAAGCCCGATCCTGTGCCTCTGCCAGTTCTTCCACCGCGAGAGAAATTGCCTCCCATATCACCGAAATTGAAACCTCGCGTTGCAGCTTCCTGCAGTTGATCATACTCAGTGCGTTTTTGTGGCTTACCCAAGACATCGTAAGCTTCCTGTATCTCTTTGAAACGCTCTTCTGCCTCCTTATCGCCTGGATTCTTGTCCGGATGGTATTTCTTTGCCAGCGCGCGGTACGCCTTCTTGATCTCGTCAGCGGAGGACCCTTTTTTCACTCCCAGAAGCTGGTAATAATCTTTTTTTGCCATCTTTATAGTTCAAAAATTATGGATGTTCAGAATATTTGAGGAGAACAAAACGGTGTTGAAATTATCTCATGGAATGTATACTGTGTCAAGTGTCTTTTGCCAAAGAAACAACGGGATATGGAATCCGCCTTTCATCCATTTAATCTTTCCAAGTCATTTCAGAATGAAGATATTCATTGAAAAATCCCACCAGATATGGGATAATACTCAAAGGATTCTCCACACATTTCACATAACTATGTATATGCACCTTCAGGCCGAGAGCTAAGAAAATGCCTCTGGTAAAGCTAGATCACGTATCAAAATCCTACGGGCCAGACCTCGTTTTGAGTGACATCTGCTGGCAGGTCTCTGCCAATGATAGAGTAGGACTTGTGGGCGATAATGGTACTGGAAAGACGACCCTCTTCAATATAATAGTGGGTGAAATCGTGCGATATAAGGGTACCATCGAAAGCGCGAAGAGAGCGAGAATCGGTTATTTGCGTCAGGAGCCGGAGTTTGATTCCCAGATGAAACTGAGGGATGCCATTCGGATGGCCGCGTTCAGCCACATGCACGATCTTGAACAGGAGATGGAATTCCTGGCAGATAAGATGGGGCAGATGAACGCAGAAGAAGATCCCACAGAACTTATGGACAAATACGCTCTGCTTCAGGAGAAGCATGAATCATACGGTGGATATGGCTATGAGCACAGATTGGACTCGGTATTGGGTGGACTTGGTTTCACACAAGCCGATTTCCAACTGCCTGTGAGTGCATTGAGTGGTGGACAGAGAGGACGGTTGGCGTTGGCTCGTCTCCTTTTGGAGGAGCCTGATCTCTTGCTATTAGATGAGCCTACCAACCATCTTGATCTCGCTGGGACAGAGTGGCTGGAGGGATTCCTCAATAGTGGGTACCACGGAGCAGTGGTCGTTGTATCTCACGACCGATACTTCCTGGACAAAGTGGTAACCAAAGTGGCAGAACTCCAGAACTACCGGCTGGAGGAGTATAGGGGTAATTACACAAAATATCTCTTTCTCAAGGAGCGGAAATTGCTGGTACAGCGACGGCAGTATTCGCGCCAGCAAGAGGAGATCGCGCGCGATGAGGATTTCATTCGACGCTATAAGGCGGGGCAGAGAACCAAAGAAGCTAGGGGCAGGGAGAAAAAGCTCAAACGTATGGAGTTGGTTGATAAGCCCCAGCTTCAGACAAAGAAAATAAAACTTGATTTCACAACAGATCTGCGGGGCGGAGATGACGTCCTTCAACTCAGATCTGTTAGCAAACGATACGGCGACAAACTCCTGTTTGAGAATCTAAATCTGGACATATATCGGCATGACAGAGTCGGGATCATTGGACCTAATGGCATTGGGAAAACGACGCTCCTACGCATGATCCTGGAGCAGGAGGGACCCACTTCCGGAACTGTTAAAGTGGGTCATAACCTCCGGGTGGGCTACTACGATCAGGAACACGAAGGTCTGAATCTGGAGAACACGGTACTGGACGAACTCTGGGAACTCCTACCGAACAAAACGCAGGGAGAGGTACGTTCCTATCTGGGGCGATTTCTATTCAGCGGCGATGATGTATTCAAGTCAATGAGCGATCTCAGCGGCGGTGAACAGAGTAGAATTGCTCTAGCCAAACTCCTTCTGGAGAATGCGAACTTCCTCATACTAGATGAGCCGACCAATCACCTGGATATAAGCTCTAAAGAAGTGCTGGAGGAAGCTCTGCTGGAATATCCGGCAACCATGATCATAGTTTCCCACGACAGATATTTCCTAGATAAGATCGTGAATAGAATTCTGTTCATGGAAGAAGACAGAGCTTGGCTCTGGACTGGTAACTATACAGAATACGAGGAGTGGAAGCTGGAGAAAAAGGCGGAAGAGGCCGCGAAAGCTGCTGAGGAGCGCAAAAAGGTCGCTGAAGAAAAGAAACGACGCGCAGCAGAGGAGAAAAAACGTGCCTCTGCATCGACCAAAAAGAAGAAGAAAAAAAAGAAGCCGCCCAAAAGATGGATTGGCGTCTGATACCAAATACCCATTCATAGTAAAGTGGCACCCAACCGCTAATTCAGCGAAGATCCTTTCATCTTCCATAACATTTCTGTGTATTCGTCGATCTACTTCAGGGCGGAAACCACGACTTTGATCCTGAACTTTTTGGTGATCTGGATCATCTTAACGAAGCGGGAGCGACGAAGTTGACTCAAGTGTTAGAAATAATCCGGCAACATCACGAAGGCAAATAAACAAGGGGAAATATTGTAACATGAAGAGGTTAATGCTCCTTTATGTACTCGTGCTATACTGGCTGGGAACTTTTGCGTTCACTACAATTGGGGATGACCCAGTCACCGCCTTTACCCAATCTCTTGCTGAGAAAGTCGCACAATCAGAAAGCCAACAGAAAACGGTTATTCAAGGGAAGGATGGATGGCTTTTCTTCGTTCCCGAACTTCGATGCCTCAGCATTGGACAGTTCTGGGGAGATGTGGCGGCAAAGGTCAGCCGCGCATCAAAGCCGGAATATGCAGATCCATTATCCGCCATTCTCGATTTCAAAGAGCAACTGGATAAGGCAGGAATTGAGCTTCTTTTCGTTCCAGTTCCTGCGAAAGCGGCGGTCTACCCGGAGATGCTTATAGAGTTTGCATCGTCGTCTCGAATCGACCTTTATCACTTGGATTTCTACAAAATACTGGAACAGCAGGGGATACAGGTGTTGGATTTAGCTCCCATATTTCTGGAACATCGATCCATTGAGAATGAGCCGCTATACTGCAAACAGGATACACACTGGTCAGGTCAGGCCTGCGCTCTGACAGCGCGACACATCGCTGAATACATCCGTGGTCGTCAATGGCTGGCTGATGTTCCAAAGCAAACATATCAGAGTGAGAAGCGTACTGTCCAGATCACAGGAGATCTCTGGCGAAGGCTGGGAGATGCAGACCTCCCGAAGGAGCAGTTACAACTCACCTTTGTGGGAGAGCAAACGGGAAAAACACTTGTGCCGGTAAAGCCGTGGCGAGACAGCCCGGTTGTCTTGTTAGGAGATAGCCATGATCTTGTCTTCCACATCGGCGGAGACATGCACGCAGTCGGCGCAGGGCTGACAGATCATCTTGCACATCAGCTTGGTTTCCCGGTGGACCTGGTGGCATCACGCGGCTCAGGAGCGACTCCATCGCGCATCAGTCTGGCGCGTCGTCGTGATAATATGAAAGGTAAGAAACTGGTCATCTGGTGTCTCAGTGTTCGGGAATTTACAGAAGCCGGACAGGGCTGGCGAAAGGTTCCTGTAATAAAATAGGAGAACCCGCAAATGGAAAAATGATTTTCTTCTTGATTTTCACAAGAGAATCTACAAACGTGTTTACGGACAATGATAGTATACATCCCAGTCGAGATATTTGTCAAAGGCTTCGTAGAGCACGTCCGCCTGGGAAGATTTGCTGATAGCGACGTGGTGCTCAAATCCGTTCTCGCAGATGAAGTAGAGTAATTCCTGCATGTTCTCGATTTTCAGCACACCGCGTCCGCCGAAGGTTTCCAGGGGATCATCTGTGAATTCGCCTTCGCCTATGTATGCCAGTATCTCTCCCGCCACATCGTCCGTCGACATACGGGCAAAAGTCATGGGGCCTGGCGCTACACGTCCAACACACGCTCCGTATGCGTTCTCCGCTCCTACGGTGCCGGCGATTATGTCCTGATAGACCATCTCTGGTTCCTGGAGCAAGCTTCTGGGCCAGTTGCTACAGTGAAAAGCAACTGCTTTGTCTGGATCATCGCCGTAGTTGTTGTTCCAGTCTGCCAGCCCGCTGGGCACGCCAGATGCCAGTTGAAGAGCATACATAGCCACAACGCCGCACGCATCCACCTCACACGCGCTGGGTACCAGGCTTTCGCTCATCATGCTCATGACGGTGCATGGCACGATACCGTAGTTCTCTTCCACGGAAGTCCAGCACTGAACAGCGCTGGCGTCCAGCCGATTCTCCTCCATCCAGTTCTCTATCACCACAGCTAATTTCGCCATTCTGACGAAGGATTTCGTCGGCACGCCTTCTGCATTGATATAGGATTTGACGCCGTCAAGTTTGCTCTTGACCGCAGAATCATCGTCACCCAGCTTCCATGCGAGGCCGAATATATCCGACAGGTCAACGGTTTCAACGGTAATGCCATACGCCTGAAGCAGTTTTTCGCTGTATCGGACTGTATTGAACGCCGGGGGCCGGGCGCCTATCGCGCCTATACGAGCAGTTCTCAATCCGCCGACAACTCGACATACACCGGTAAACCACCGAAGGTCTTCCTTGAACGCATCGGAACCAGGGGATACCGTATGCAGTGCGGTGAGAGAATAGTCGATGCCATACTGCCTGAGGTTATTACAGACTGACATCTTGCCGCAGAAGCTGTCTCTGCGATTTGCCAGATCCATCGCATCTACGGCATCGGGAAACGCCTGGACCAGCACCGGAACATCCAGATTTGCCATCTTTAGAGTATTGGCAACGCCCCGCTCGTCTCCGAAGTTGGGGAGACTCACCAGAACGCCCTGAATCTTCTCCCGGTTTTTCTTGAATAGCTCCGCGCACTTCACCGCTTCCTCAAGTGTTTCCACACTGCCTAGATTCGTATCTTCCGGCGTGAGAGCCACCGCATCTATACCTTCATCCGCCAACAATTTCAAAATCTCTTTCCGGCCTTCCTCAACCAGATGGTTAGGAAAGAATCCCCGATTGCCCATTATCACCCCAAGAGTCACTTTCATATCCATTTTGCCTTCTCCTCTCTAATAGTCCCATGTTTTGTCCCATACTTCCAATTAAAATAGATGATCTTCAGTCATGAATGTTGTATACTATAGCCAATGTATATCAGCAGAAAGAGAATATCAGACTTGGCTTCGCAGGTCAAGAGATTTATATCGCTCTGGCACCGCTAAATAATCTGGGGGAAGTGATTACGATGGATCTACTATTGGGACTTGACGTGGGCACTACGGCGACGAAAGCGCTGCTTCTGGATCTGGACGGTGAAGTCGCGGCATCAGCGTCGTATAGCTATGGGCTAATGACACCGCGAGAAGGTTGGGTAGAGCAAGATCCGGAGGAACTGTGGCGCGGCGTTGTTGAGACGTGTCGAACGGTAATGGCATATGTAAACCCGGAGGATCGCGTCATCGCCCTCAGCCTTTCATCACAAGGTGGCACGACTATACCCGTGAACGGTGATGGTCAGCCGGTGAGTAACGCCATTAGCTGGATGGATCACCGCGCTCACGAGCAGTCTAAGCAGGTACGTAAGGCTCTCGGCAGCGATAAGATATATGAAGTCAGCGGATGGCGGCTTGGTGATGGTTTGCCGCTCCTTCACATCTCCTGGCTGCGTCAGCACGCGCCGGAAATCTTCGCGTCAGCGCGACATTTTTTGTTTGTCAATGACTTCATCGTTCACAGATTGACCGGACAATTCTGCATGGATCCGTCAGACGCGGGGATCACTCAGCTTTACAACATCGCTGAAGGACGATGGGACGAGGATATGCTGGATATGGCAGGCATAGGGATTGATCGACTGTCGCCGGTGAGGGATTCGGGTGTTGTTGTGGGGCAGCTAACTGCCGAAGCCAGCCGGGAAACAGGACTTCCAAAATCTGCTCTGGTGATCAACGGTGGGCACGACCAATATTGCGCGGCTTTGGGAGCGGGAGCGCTGAAACGGAGCGATGTGATGCTCTCGTGTGGGACAGCCTGGGTGGTTCTGTATCTCATGGAGCAATACAGATTGGACCCGGAAGAGCTTATGGCCATTAGCCAGCATGTGATTCCGGGGAAATGGGGTGCGCTCAAGTCTATGGGCGGTGTGGGCGCGTGTATGGAGTGGTTTCTGGATAATCTGTGGGTTTCGGATACTCGAAGCCATGCGGCTGCGCGTTCTGATCTCTATAATGAGATTGACAAATGCGCGGATAATGTGCCGCCCGGGTCAAAGGGACTTATCTTTTTCCCGTCCTCCGGTGGATATACTCGTGGAGCGCGTGGCGCTTTCATTGGTTTAACCCTCTCTCATTCACGCGATGATATGGCCCGCGCTGTCATGGAAGGTGTGGCATTTGAGCTGCGCTGGATGCTGGAGGATATTCTCAACACGAAGATAACAGGCGCTGGCGGTACGTCGCCGGCGCTGCGGATGGTGGGCGGCGCGGCTGAAAGTCCTGTCTGGACAAAGATTGTGGCTGACGTAACTGGCATCCCGGTGGTGCTACCTGCAACAACTCAGGCTGCCAGTTGTGGTGCGGCTATCCTTGCAGGCGTAGGGAGCGAAGTTTTCTCAAGCCCAGAGGCAGGCTACCGAACACTCAGCGGCAATGAAATAATCCTGAAACCGGATGCAGAGAACGGCAGACTATACGATGAATTGTTCGAGATTTATAGAACCACATTTCTCCAGCTTCAGAACTCACTGTCCCGTCTATCGGTAATAGCAGAGTTCCCACTGACCGATCGTCGGGATTTTCCAACCCCGACCGAATAGCAATTCCGAATTCGCCAACAGTATCCGGGATAGGACGAAGCACCGCAACTCCGGAGGGATCAATCTCCTCCATAACCAGATCCAGTTTTTCAGAGTTGATATAACTGGCTCGGCTGTATTCTCTGTAATTCCATCATAAAAGTATCAGTCATCTTTGACATAGGGCGCTCCGCTGATTTCCCCTGAGTCGTCGTGGTATTATTGCGAAGCTTTATTCTTGACTGGATAGTGGCGGCCTGTTAAAATCCTTATGTTAGCTCCACAAAGCGGGCAGCAAAAACTGTGTGCCCTTCATTTTTGCTATTGATATAGAGGACTGAAAATGACGAACAAAGAGCGAATGTTATTGGGTCTCAACGGGGGTCAGCCGGACAGAATCGCGTGGGCGCCCAATTTCGATTGGTGGCTTGGTGTCAACACGAAGATGGGAACACTGCCAGAGGAATTGAAGGACTTAAGCCGAAACGACATCGTGCGCAAGGTAGGCGGCGCAATCTGGGCACGCGCCGGGGTTATTGGCTCCAGGGACAGCGAAGAGATCAAAACTACGAAGCACACCGAGGGGGATAAGATATACACAGTCTATGAAACCCCTGTGGGCACTGTGTCCACCATGCGTCAGGTAGCCAGCGAATGGACTCAGGCAGTTTTCCTGAAAGAACACATGGTAAAGCGAGTTGAGGATTTGAAAGTCATACGCTTCATGGTGGAAAATACCACATACTATCCTACATACGAGAGTTTTGCCAAAGCAGATAGCGATGTTGGTGACGACGGTATTGCCCTCTATCAGGGCGCTCCCAGCGTCCCTATGATTCAGCTTATGAAGACTTATATAGGCTGGCTCGATGGCTTATACATGCTATATGACTATCCCAAAGAAATGGAGGATACGGCTGACGTGCTGACGCGGAAGGCTGTGGCGGCGTATCAACTACTGGCAGATTCCCCAGCTCAGGTTATCTCCACCGGCGACAACCTGGATGAGCGGACGTTCTCTCCGCCGCTTTTTGAGCGTTACGGCCTACCTTTCTACAGGCAAATGAGCGAAATACTGCACGCGAAGGGGAAGACATTCAAGAGTCATGCGTGTGGCTGGATAAAACACCTGCTGCCAATGATAAAGGACTCAGGGCTGGACGCTGTAGAGGCCTTTGCCACCAGCCCCATGACCGATTTTACTATCAAGGAAGCGCGGGAAATACTTGACGGAGCGGTCTCCATAATGAGCGGTATCCCATCAGTGATAATGCTGCGCATGAACATGAGTGACGAGGATTTCAGGGAATACGTCTTGAGGGTGCTGGACGATATTCAGCCCGGCGATGGATTCGTCCTGGGAATGGCAGATAATGTGCCCGCAAATGCAGATTTTGAGCGTGTTGGCATGATCTCACAGATCGTGGATGATTACTACGGATTCCAGTGAATCCGAATTTGTATGGAGTGATTTGGATAAAAAAATTCAGGTTAAAGAAGGAGTAGCATGAAGATTCCACTTGCGAGACCGTGGTTTACGGAAGAAGAACCTCAGGCAGCTTATGATGTTGTGAAGTCCTTGTGGATTATATATGGTCCCCGGACTATGGAGTTTGAGCGGCAGTTCGCGGCTATGATGGGAGTTAAACATGCCATCGCTGTTAACTCCGGTTCTACCGCGCTGCTGGTTGCACAGGCGGCAGTCGGGATTGGCTCTGGCGATGAGGTTATCGTTCCTAATATGACATTCATCACAACCGCGACCTCGTGCATGTATCTTGGGATAAAACCGGTCTTTGCGGATATTAACCTCTCGGTCTACGGAATAGAACCGGAAGATATAAAGCGAAAAATAACTGAGAAGACTAAAGCGATCATACCCGTCCACTACGCTGGCCAAACTGCGGATATGTCGAAAATTATGGATATTGCAGAGGCTCACGATCTGATAGTCATAGAGGACGCGGCTGAAGCTCACCTGTCTGAGTATGACGGCAGAAAATGCGGCGGGATCGGGAGGATAGGCATCTTCAGCTTTACTCCGTCGAAACCCATGACCACAGGTGAAGGCGGCATGATCACCACCGACGATGATGAGATCGCGGAGCGATGCCGCATGATAAGGAACTTCGGCGATGCGGATAAGTTCAAATGGAATATGCTGGGGTTTAACTTCCGGATGCCTGAAGTGATGGGGGCTATCGGGCTGGCTCAATTGAAGAAGCTCAAGAAAGCAATACAGATGCGAAGGGAAATCGCTCTCAGGTATACGGAAGCTTTCCGCGATACGGACGCCATCATTACGCCATACGTCCGCAAAATTGAGGATACCAACTTTCAGCTATACACTATCAGGCTGAGGCTGGATATGCTGACTATAACGCGGGATCAGTTTATGGAGGAACTGGCGAAGCTGGGAGTTAGCTCACGATTGTATTATCCATGTCTGCATAATCAGAAAGTCTTTGCAGATGTGAGTGAACAGACGGATGCCGAATTTCCAAACTCGATCGAGTTTGCGGAAACTGCCCTATCCCTTCCCATCTATCCGCAGTTAAGCAATGAGGAGATCGAGTATGTAACTAAATGTGTGCAGAGAGTATTGAGTGATTTTTTGGCAGAGGGGTGAAATTATAATGAAATTCTCAGTAATAGGATCTGGAGGATGGGGAGTAAGAGTTGTTCCGAAGCTTTGCGAACTCTGCGGCGTGCATCTGGTCTACGGACATAAGAATAGAGAGAAACTACAGAGCGAATTTGGCGTGAAATTCACCGAGGACATTGATGATCTCATTGATCAGAGCGACGCGGTGGTGATTGCTGCGCCGCCACAGACGCACTATGAACTGGGTAAGAAGGTGCTATCAGCCGGGAAAGACCTGTGGATGGAAAAGCCTATGGCGATGAATTTCAGAGATGCTGCTGAGATGGCTGAAATGGCGGATAAATCGGGGCTGATACTGCTGGTGGGACATTTACTGTGCTATTCCCGGTTCATAGACATATTTAAGAAAGCAGGAGATATACGTTCAGCGCGCGGCGTCTTTAACAAAACGTCCAGCGGCGAGAAAGTGCTCAATTCCGACTGGAATCTTGGAATTCACATGGTTGCCATCGCTGTGCTGCTGGGGGTCGACATGAGCAAGTTCTCTCTGGAGACGTCTCATTCGGCCGCCGCTAATGAACGAGTATTCAGCATAGTGACTGAGGATGGCAAGACCGTATCATGGGACATTCTCGCTCCTGAAAATCAACAGGATCTGCTGCTGAATGAATCCACGCACTTTATCGAATGTGTAAAGACACGCCAGAAACCACTCACAAATGGATGGCACGGTGTAGAAGTTGTAAAAGCTATGGAGAGAATATCTCCGGATCCGTATAGTCGGTAGAATGCCGGGAAGCCGGTGGGAACGGCATGGGGTATCTGAAATGTTTGTGTTGCAGGAACAAGCTGGCAGCTTGTGGTACTCATTACAAGCTGGCAGCTTGTGGTACTCATTACAAGCTGGCAGCTTGTGGTACTCATTACAAGCTGGTAGCTTGTGGTACTCATTACAAGCTGGTAGCTTGTGGTGCTCGTTACAAGCTGGTAGCTTGTGGTGCTCGTTACAAGCTGGTAGCTTGTGGTACTCATGCGGGGTGAGGAGGAAATGTGAAGAGATTTGTGGGAAAAGTGGTGGTCGTTACTGGCTCCACGCGTCGTATAGGCAAAGGCATTGCAGAACGGTTCGCGCAGGAGGGCGCGCACGTGGTGATCAATGGCTCAAGCTCTGAAGAGTCGGTTCAGCAAGTGACTGCGGATATAGAGAGCAGAGGCGGGAGCGCGATAGGTGTGCAAGCCGATGTATCAAAGCTGGAGGATATAGATCGGCTATTCGATAAAACTATAAAGTCGTTTGGCACATTGGATGTGCTGATTAACAATGCCGGACTTGTGGGTACCAGACGGCATTTTCCGGATGCGGATGAACCATACTGGGAGCGAATACTGGATGTGAATCTGAAAGGCGTGATCGCATGTTCTCACCGCGCCGCCACTATAATACGGGATCATGGGCGCGGTGGTTCCATAATCAATGTAAGCAGTGTGGGCGCGCCGCGCGGACACCTGAATAACGCTGTCTATGACTCCACCAAAGGCGGAATAGAATCTTTTACGCGCTCGGTATCTCTGGATCTGGGGCAATACAAGATCCGTGTGAATTGTATCGGACCAGGAGCGATAACAGATATGGATGGACGTGACGAGCCGCCGCCAATGCCGTGGCTGCCAATACCTCGCGCCGGTACGCCGGCTGATATAGCTGGCATGGCGGCTTTCCTGGCTTCTGATGACGCATCGTATATAACAGGGCAGGTATTTTACGTGGATGGTGGCATGTTGGCGCAACTCAACTCGCCACGACGACCACGGCATCCGCATCGCTAGTACTCAGACACACTAGATTTTTATGAACAGGCAATTGGTAGAACGAGGCTGCCAGCCGAATGGCGCTGACTTAAGGGGAAAGCAAATATAACGCCGTTAAACTTTTTGCTTATTTTGGGCTGATTTTGCGCTAATCTGGTGCTAATTTGTGGTAATAATGTCTCATTTCTACACCTAATTCTGAAGAGTCAACTTTTTCTGGTAACCGTAAACACTGATGGTGACTGAGTTTTG
>SDBT01014298.1_pt1 | contig 12663 bp, 13 predicted proteins | sample 2277101 | NCBI WGS metagenome assembly SDBT01 (sample SAMN10404973, study PRJNA504765) | marine sediment metagenome | isolation source: marine sediment core GS10_PC15, 103 cmbsf | place: Arctic Ocean: Southern Knipovich Ridge | collected 2010 | reverse complement strand
CTGCGACTCCCACCCGCGCGGCGCCCGTGACAGGCACTCTACGCGGTGTCTTCCCCTGTTTCCCCTTCGACGGCGTCCCCCGGCCCCGCACGGGCTGCCGCCTGCCAGCACTCCGGGTGCTCGATGTACCACTCGACCGTGCGCCGCAGCCCGGAACTGAGGTCGACCGCGGGCTCCCACCCGAGCAGGAAGTTCGCCTTGGACGTGGAGGAGACCAGCTGTCTCACCTCGCCGGGAAGCTCCGGCCCGAAACGCAGCAGCGACTCCGACCTCTCGGCCTCCTGCAGTATCGCCTGCGCGAGAGACCTGGTGCTGGTCTCCACGCCAGTGCCTATGTTGATGGCTTCGCCCCTCAGCTGCGCGAGCTGCGCGGTAAGCGCGCTCATCACCGCCTGGCACAGGTCCTCCACGTGCACCCAGTCGCGGGTCGCGGACCCGTCGCCCTCGAGGCTGATCGGGTCCCCGCGCAGGGCCCCCACGGTGATGGCCGGCACAAGCGCGCCCAGGCACTGGTGCGGCCCGTAGACGCTGAACGGCCTGAATATGACGACAGGCAGGTCGTACCGGGCGCAGTATGAGTAAGCCAGCCGGTCGGCCGCCGCGATGCCCGCGGCAGATGGCGAACGCGGCGACAGCCGGTGCTCCTCCGTCATCGGGACCATCTCCGCCGAGCCGTAGACCCGCGCGTCCGAGAGATAGATCACCCTCTCCGGCATATGCCTGCGAGCGGCTTCCAGCAGGACCTGTGCCTCCAGGAACACGCGGCTCGCACCATCGCTTGCTTCCTCCTTCGAGGCGTCCGCCCCCGCCTCCTCATCGGCAAGATCTATTACCACGTCTGCCTGCCGCACGAGGTTCTCTATCATCACCGTATCGGCAAGGCTGCCGCCCCAGAAAGCCACCGTCGCCTTTCCACGCGCCAGCTTCTCCAGTGCATCCGCCCGGGGAGTCCCCGGCTTCTCCATGGCCATGATCCGGTACTTCGAGCGTTGTGCAAGAAGCCGCGGGATCAGGTGCCGTCCCACCATCCCCCCCGCCCGTGTAACCAGCACGTTCTTCGTAGCCACAGCTTCTCCTCCAGCAACCCGGCCGCCTGGAGACCGACGACCTCTCCAGGTCGCAGATCTCTTGAGGCCGCGGGGCTCTCAAGACCGCCAGCTTACGTTCGCGGGATTATACCACCTCGCCGCTCCCAAGTTCAAGGAACGCCTGCACCTTTGTTAGCTGCCCGGGCGGAGCTCGCCCTGTCCGGCGGCTGGCGTTTCCAGTCCGAAGACGGCCCCGGGCCCAAAAGCGGTTCACCCCCCAAAAGCCCCAAAAACGATTGACACCTGCCCTGCCCGGTGCTAGCATATTTAGCGAAGACCGTTGCCCGGCAATTGTGCCCGGCGGCGGCCCGTAGCAGGTGTCGTCACAGCTCACGGGAGGGAAGGCAATGTCTGCAGAGCAATCGAAAGGAATAGACGTCCGGTGTTCCGGGTGCGGTGCCAGCACGACCATGGCATGGCGTCCCGGCGCCAAGTGTCCCGAGTGTGGTTCCACGGACATCCAGCCGGTCACCAAGATACAGGTGGGCAGTCCCACTGCGGCTAGCCCCCCCCCTGCCCGGTCTGGCTCCGGGCCGAACCCGCTGGTCGTCGTCGTACTGATAGCCGTCATCGCCATAGCGGCGGGGTTCTTCATCAAGAACTTGCTGCCGAAGCAGCGGTCTCCCGTGTACGCCTACTGGGTCTGCGAGAAGTGCGACATCGAGTTCACAGACCTGCCGCAGCCCGCGCCCCGCGAGTGCTCCGACTGCGGTGGAGAGGCATACCGGTTGACGAAGTACTATTGCGAGGTGCACGAACACAAGTTCGACTACTACCTGTCCAAGCCCGAACCGGAGAGCTTCGCCCGGTGGCAGGCCAAGATGGAGGAGTACAAGGAGGTATCGGGTGCCCGTATCCCGCCCCCCATCTCAACGATCTACACGATGCTCTACAAGATGGCCGGCTCGGACGAGTGGACGGAAGAGTTCCCCAGGGATCTCTGCTGCCCCCAGGGCAACTGCGACAGGAAGACCCTGAAGTACTCCAGGCCTGAGTAAGCGGCATCCTGCGCGGCCCGCGGGGGCCCGGCCCCCGCGGGCCGCGCACCCCGTGGCAGCCCGTTCCGCGTATCCTGACCTGCGTGCGATAGCCTTCGTCAGTATCCGAGGGTGACCGCTCCATCCACGGTCACGACCGAACCCGTCATGAAGGATGAATCCTCCGTGGCCAGGAACAGAGCCACCCTACCGCACTCCTCGATAGTGCCGATGCGCCCCATGGGATGCACCGAATCGATGTACTCGCGCGCCTTCTGCTCATCGGGCTGCTGCCCGAACCAATCATCCACCAGGGGCGTCTTGATCCAGCCCGGGCAGATGACGTTCACCCGGATCCCGTCCCCGGCAAAGTCGAGCGCCATGCCTTTGCTCATGGCGATCTGGCCCCCCTTGGTGGCGGAGTAAGCCCCTGCGTTTCCCTGGCCTACGAGCCCCACCATGCTGCTGATGTTGATGATCGAGCCGCGCGTCTTACGCAGGTGGGGAAGCGCGTACTTGCTGCAGAGAAAAGTGCTGCGCAGGTTTGTGTTGATTATGAACTCCCACTCCTCTTCCGAGGTCTCTTCCACGTTCTTTGAGATATGATACCCGGCGTTGTTCACGAGGATATCAAGCTTGCCGAATGCATGAATAGTCTCGGAGATCATGGCCTGTATGGCTTCGCTGCTCGTGACGTCCGTCCTTACGAACAACGCCCTCCCCTCGCAGGCCCCGAGTTCCCCGGCCATCTTCCTGCCCTGCTCTTCCGTGCGGCACACGACGACCACCCTGGCGCCTTCCCGGGAGAACACCCGCGCAATGCCCTCGCCGATGCCCTTGCTCGAGCCGGTCACAATGGCTACCTTGTCTTTCAGCCTCATAGGCACCTCCAGTTCATTGTATCTTGCAGACCTTGAGCGCATTGTCGTGAAAAAGCTTCCGCAGTTCACCCTGGGAGCAGCCGCCGAGCGCCCACTCCAGCCGCACCCGCGCTATGATGGCTTTGATCCTGGCATCATCCCGGGCAAGATCCATGACCCACCTGGCTTCATTCATGTCATGCGACGGGTCTGCCTCGCACTGGATGAAGACGATAGACTCGACCCGGGTAGACCCGCATGCCCTGTCATGGTCCTGCAGGAGAAAGGACCGGTTCAGAGCGGCAATATCGCTGATCCACGGGTGGGCGAACCCGCCTGTGTCCCACAGGTGAACGCGGCTATCCAGAATCGGAAGAGGAGGCATGATCCCCTCTTGCAGTGTCAACAATGACTGTCTTCAGCAGTCTGAAATCGGACCGGGAGGCTCCCCGCTCTTTTCGGAGTCATTATGCCAGTCGCGATGCTGGTGTCAACACCGGACTGCAAAACTCTCCGCTTGAGCTTGCGCCGGATCTTCACATGCTTCTATCGATCCCCGTGGCAGAGCACCTCAGGCACTTCTGCCTGCAGGCCCCCCTGTTCCGGGGCACAGGAGGATCCGCTGCATCAATCGCATCCGTTCCGTGAGGACAGTCCCGGGGCGTTCACGAGACCCCAGCCCCACGTCCGGATTCATCAGATTCTTCCCGGATTCTTCGGTTTCGCTTGAACAGCAGACCTGTGTTGTCGTACCATCCATTGAAAGGGGATGTCGATCTTGACGAAGAGACTCCGATACACGCAGCCCGCGTCTGATTCGCTAACCGTGGATAGACGTGTACTTGTTGAGACAATCGAAGAACCACGCTTGATTACAATACACGGAACCGGTAGTATCTATGCATCATGATGTTTGTAATCCACACGCTAGTGTCGTGACACGCAATTACCTTTACAGTTATTGCGGGTGAAACTGAGCACAAACAACCTCCACCTGGTATGCAAAACAATTTATGTGTCAGGACACTAGTAGAAGACAGGTGAGCAGGGACACTCTTGTGTCGCAGGAGCGGGAGGCGCAAAAGCGATGGATCGAGGCAGGGACATGAAGAAGACCGGGGATGGGATGACGCTGGGCCTTGTTGTCGGCAACAGGGACGTTTTCCCGACCGCTCTCGCGGCGGAAGGCAGGAAGGAGATCCTGAACGTCCTGAAGAAGGCCGGGGTGAAGACAGTGAGCCTTGCAGCGGGAGGTCCGGAGGGGGGCCTCGTGTCCGGCTACCGGGACGCAAAGAAGTGCGCCGCGCTCTTTGACAGGCACCGCGGCAAGGATCCGGACAAGGCGGTCCTCTTCCACTGCAGCAACTGCCCCAGGAGCATGCTGACGAACGCCAGGGTCGGCTACAACGTGATCGCGGATTCGGTCATCGGGAAGGACAGATCGTTCACGACCTGCCACGGCTGCTTGAAGGCAGGTCCGCTGACGTTTGCACGCGTTTCAACGGACGCTACATCCGGACAGATCGTCGGGTACGTGGGAGAGGGCAAACTCACTGATGATCCGATCGAGTCATTCGGAGGGCTTGGCGTCGTGCAGATCGACCACCTGCAGCCTCTCCTGAGGTTTCTCTGCCGCAGCGGATTCGAACACCACATGGCACTGACCCAGGCGCTGTGCGCCGGCGCGCTGTTTGAAGCGTTCACAAATCATCTCGGTTGGGACATATACTATCACAACGGGTGATGTGGATTGCCGGTCTTCTCGAAAGATCAGATAGAGGAGAGGAGAATTGTTCCTTTACGACCACAGCCACGGCAGTGCCGCAGGACTGCGCCGATGAATCCTCCGGCATTTGATGTCATCGGCGTTGGGGCCTGTGCCGTCGATTACATGGGGATAGTCTCCCGGTTCCCTCAGCCGGACACCAAGAACAGGATGAAGGAGTTCATCCGCCAGGGAGGGGGGCCGGCGTCTACCGGCCTTGTAGCCCTGTCCCGTCTGGGAGCGACAGTAAGCTACCTTGGCAAACTCGGAGATGATGAGCTTTCCCGGTTTGCGCTGGATGCTTTTCTTGAAGACGGTGTGGACATCTCTCATGTGGTCAAAGAGAAAGGGGCCAGTCCTGCCTTTGCCTTTATCATCACGGATGAGGCCACCGGAGAGCGGACCATCTTGTGGACGGATGAGTCTGTTTCTCTGCTCAGGCCGGATGAGATGGACGGGGAATTTATCGCCTCGGCCAAATTCCTTCTCCTTGACGAGTATGGCGCTCAGGCGGCCCTGGAAGCAGCCCGGCTGGCCAGGCAGGGGAAAGGACAGACGGTCCTCGATGCTGAAAACCCGGATAACCGGGAGATCGAGCAACTTGTCCGGCTTACTGATGTTCTCATCGTCCCTGAGGAATTCGCCCTCGGTTTCAGCGGGAAGAAGAATGTTGAATCTGCCGCTGAAGCCCTGCTCCGTTTCGGTCCGCGGATAGCGGTTGTGACCTCAGGAGCGAAAGGGGCCTTCTGCAAAACAGTCGATGAGACCTTCCATCAACCGGCATTTCAGGTGAAGGCGGTCGATACAACCGGTTGCGGCGATGTCTTTCACGGCGGATTCATATACGGGCTGTTGCGGGATTGGCCCTTGAAGACAGTGACTGAATTTGCTTCCGCTGTATCAGCCCTCAAATGCCGGGCCCTCGGTGGAAGGACGGCCGCCCCCACAATGGATGAAATGAAAGAATTCCTCCTGGAAAGAGGTTCTGAAGCAATGAAACAGACAATGGAGGAGGAGCACCGGACACTCTAACCGAGATCAAGAGCCGCATAGATACCCCGGGACATCAAGAAGATACGAGCGAACAGGGGAAAGTGCGGCGACTCCGCAGTTGAAGAAACGCATCGGTGCGGCTGACCAGGCATGACAATGGCTCCGTGTGGAGGAATGCGCGGAAATGCCAATGCCTCGCCACGGATGAGTCTCAACTCCTCGATCTGGACTCATCCGGTTCATGTAGGTCCACGGGATTGGCTGATGCTCCCTTGATCCAGCCTCCCTCCATGGGTGAAGTCCCAATCTCAGGACACCACTCTCACCATAGCCGTGAGCCAGTCTTCGTGCGAGATTGTCTCCTTCCCGGTCCGTTTGCTCAAGTCATTCCCGCTCAACAGCTTACCTGTGCGCCCTGTGGTGAGCCGCTTCCCCCCGAGGCGGCCAGACATGGCAGGTTTTCGCCGCCCCACAATCCGCTTATAGACGCTAAGACTTGTATTTACAGCAGCTTAGCTCGATGAACGCCTCCCTGTTGGCCTCGCCGTTTGCGGGAGGTCCTGCGCACACGATGGCTCTTATCTCTTACTCGGACACCGTTCAGGAGGCCCATCACGCGAAGGAAGAGATGGTCTCGTTCTTCCTCGCTCCAGGGTCGTCTTCCGCGGGCAGGCTAGTCCCGGGGCAGCGTCCCTTGCGCAACCTGACTGACACCTGTCCCGGAGGTGTCGGCACCACCCCCTCTGCCCGGTCTGGCCCCGTCAGTGAGAGGTGGAACGCCGCCCGGCGGGACCCCGGCAGGGCGACCTTGTAGATTCTGTTGACATCACCGGGTTTTCAAGGTAAGGACAATGGCAGGAAGCTCCCTTGCGGCGCGGCGAACGACCGGCTCTGCGGCACGCGATATGTAACCAACCTTCATATGCGCACCCTCCTGTATGTAGTTATGCATTTAGAATGCAGGATTGCAAGAAGACAATGCGCGGTGTATGGCCCAACCAGTGTGCCTCGGGGCAGCAGCAGAGGGAGTACGAGGAGAAGGCAAATGCCTATGGTGGACTTGAAAGCATGCCTCTCGAGATATTAACGAATCGGATGACGAAAGCCTTCAGGCGTGGTACCGGATGGGGGCACGCACCCTCCCAGCATGATCTACACGCGGCTGTACAAGGTCTCCGCCCCGGACGAGTGGACCGAAGAGTTCCCCGGGGAGTTCTCCCGCCCCCGGCGCAATTCTGACAGCGCGACGTTGAAGTACCACAGGCCCCGGCAGGCAGGATCCAGCGACCGGCCGGAGATCTGCCGCCCCGGGGCGATTGTGACAGGGCGACGTTGACGTACTACACGGCTCAATAGGCCGCTTTGCTCGCGCCCCCGGGTGCAAGGAGCAACTCCACGAGCCGCTCGAGCTCATCGGCCCCGTGATATGATATCTCGATCCTGCCGCGGCGCCCGGTTCCGCGTATCCTGACCTGCGTGCCCAGGCTCTGCCTGAGGTCACCCTCGACCGCTGCCACGTGCGGGTCCTTCCTCTTCCGGGCACGTGCAGCCGGGCGGGACATCCTGCGCGCGATAGCCTCCGCCTCCCGCACGCTAAGCCCGCGGGCTATTATCTTTCTCGCCAGCACCTTCTGGTCCCGCTCCGAAGCCAACCCCGCCAGCGCAAGCGCGTGGCCGCGGCTCAGGCCCCCCTCGCTGATGGCCCTGCGGACCTCCTCCGGCAGGCTGAGCAGCCGCAGCGTGTTTGCCACCGACGACCGGTCCCTCCCCATCGCGGAGGCCAGCGCCTCCTGAGTCATGCCGAAACGCTCCCGCAGCTGCCTGTACGCCACTGCCTCCTCCATCGCGTTCAGGTCGTCCCTCTGCAGGTTCTCCACCAGCGACAGCTCCAGCGCCTGGCTGTCCGTGGCCTCCCTTACTATCGCCGGTATCGTGGCCATCCCCAGCCGCTCGGCGGCCCGCAGCCTTCTCTCCCCCGCTACCAGTTCGTACCCGCCCGCAGCCCGCCGCACGACCACCGGCTGGATGACACCCCTCGCGCTGATAGAAGACGCCAGCTCCTCCAGCTTCTTCTCATCCATCTTCTGGCGCGGCTGTAACGGATTCGGAGCCACCTCGGCGATCCGAAGCTCTGTCAGCGTGCCGCCGGCACCTCCCCAAACGCCCCCGGGGATAAGCGCCTCAAGCCCCTTGCCCAGTACTTTCTTTGCCATCGTCTATCACTTCCTTCGCCAGGTGCCTGTATGCCTCGGCGCCTGCGGACCGCGCATCGTATTTCGCGATCGGCATGCCGAACGACGGTGCTTCGCCGAGCCTCACGCACCTCGGTATCACGGCATCGAATACCTTCCCGCCGAAAAACCCCCGCACCTCCTCTATCACCTGCCTCGACAGGTTCGTCCTGCCGTCGGCCATGGTCATGACCACCCCCCGGATGTCCAGGGCCGGGTTCAGCCCGGAGCGCACGCGGCGCAGCACCGCCAGCAGCTGCCGCAGCCCCTCCAGTGCGTAGTACTCGCACTGCACCGGCACTATCACACCGTCCGCAGCAGCAAGCGAGTTCACCGTGAGCAGCCCGAGTGAAGGCGGGCAGTCGATGACCACGTAGTCGTAGTCCCCCCGCACCTGCCCTATCGCCTCGCGCAGCCGGAGCTCTCTCCGCTCCGCCTCCACCAGCTCCACCTCCGCGCCGGCAAGCCGCGGCTGCGAGGGCACAAGGTCGAGACGCTCCACGCCCGTGTCGGTGACGAGCGCCGTGATATCCCCGTCGCCCAGCAGGACCTCGTATATGCTCCTTGCCGCGTCGTCCCGGCTGACGCCCAGCCCGATAGTCGCGTTACCCTGGGGGTCGATATCGACTACGAGCGTCTTCTTCCCGGCCTCGGCCAGGCATGCGCTCAGGTTCACCGCGGTAGTTGTCTTCCCCACCCCCCCCTTCTGGTTAGCAAGTGCGAGGACTTCGCCCACAGTAATCTCCTTAACATATTGCGGCACAGAGGGTTGCGATAATTCTGGTCGCGATGTTCCACGTGGAACATCCCGCCCCCGGGGGGGGGCCGTGATCCCCGTCAATCCCCGGGCTCCTTCGGGATCCCCGGAATCCTTCGGATTCCTCGACTAATGCTTTTTCCTCGCGACGACGATCGACCGCGGCCCGGGGAGCCCGGCCACGCGGATCTCTCGCACTTCCTCGACGGGGCACCCCATTTCGTCCAGCCCGGCTGCAGCGGCTTCACTTGCTCCCGCAGGGCCCCTCTGCGCCACCATTCTGCCACCCGCCTTCAGAAATGGCAAGCAATATCGCGCTGTTTTACGCAAGTCCCCTACTCCCCGGCAGAACGCAACATCGAACGCCTCCCTGTACTTCGAGTTATCGCACACCGACTCGGCGCGCCCACGCACGACCTCAACGCCGCACACTCCAATGCGAACGGTGACCTCCTCCAGGAAAGCCGCCTTCTTCAGCGACGACTCCACGAGCAGCACGCCTGTCGGCGCACGCCTTGCGACCGCGACCACCAGGCCCGGGAATCCCGCCCCGGCGCCGACGTCCACCACCTTCAGCCGCCCGGTACGGGGAAGCACTTCGAGGCAGGAAAGCGAATCAAGAAAATGGCGGGCTACCAGCGTTTCCGCGGACGCCCGACCGACCAGGTTCATCCGCGCATTCCAGAGAAGGAGCTGCTCCAGGTAAGCGCCCAGTCTCTCAGCCGCACCCCGGCGCATCACGACACCCATCGCAGCCGCGCCCGCGGCTATCGCTCCCGCGTGGTCCCTTCCCTGCTCCGGCACCCGTCCCCCTCCGCCTGCCCGCGGCTTTCGACCCGGCCGGGCTCCCGCCCGGCCTACTTCCCGATACAGAACTCTCTGAAGATGGCATCCAGCACGTCGCCCGCCGCCCCGCGGCCCAGCACGGCACCTACTGCATCCCTCGCCCGGCGCAGGTCCGCCGCCGCAAACTCCTCGGGTAACCCGCTCTCCAGCGCCCGCACCGCTGCCGCCGCCGCATCCGCCGCCTCGGCCAATGCTCGCTGGTGGCGCACATTCGTCACCAGCTCCGTACCGTCATCCCCGCTGCCGCCCAGCGGCAGAGCCGCTGCCACCGCCCTTCGCAGCTCCCCCATCCCATCCCCTGTGAGCGCGGACACGCAGGTGACGCGCGCTGTCCCGAGGCGCGCTCGCACAGCCTCCGGGGATGTCTTCTGCGGCAGGTCCGCCTTGTTGATGACAGCGATCCATGGCCGCGTTCCCAGGGCGTCCCGCGCCTTCCTGTCCGCCCGGCCCAGCACCCGGCTGCCGTCCACCACGAGCACCACAAGGTCGGCCGTGTCGACGTATGCAAGGGTCTTTTCCATCCCCTTTGCAGCGACCGCGCCCCTCGGCGACGCCAGTCCCGCACTGTCGCACAGCCGGACCGGCACCCCTTCCAGCGTGATGGACTCTTCCACCACATCCCGGGTCGTGCCGGGCACCGGCGTCACGATGGTCCGCTCCCGCGCAAGCAGGGCGTTCATCAGGCTCGACTTCCCCACGTTCTGCTTTCCCACGATGACAACGGAAGCCCCCTCTCTCAGCAGCACTCCGACCTCCGCGGACCGCACCAGCTCGCGGAGCGCCTCCTCCACCTTCGTTCCCGCGGCTGCGAGCTGTTCCCGCCCTGGAAGCTCCATATCCTCCTCGGGGAAATCTATCCCCGCCTCGAGAAGTGCCATCAGGTGAGCCAGTTCCCCATCCAGCGCATCAAGCCGCGCGGACAGGCTGCCCCCGAGCTGCCTCACCGCCGCCTGCAGGCTGCGCTCCGACCTGGCGCGCACCACGTCCAGCACGGCCTCGGCCTGCGCGAGGTCTATCCGCCCGTTCGCGAACGCGCGGCGCGTGAACTCCCCGGGCTCGGCCAGCCGCGCGCCCTCTTCCAGCACCCGCCCCAGGACCGCTCGCACCGCCACTGTCCCCCCGTGGCAGTTCACCTCCACGATGTCCTCACGGGTATAGGTCTGCGGGGCTCTCATAACGGTCAGCAGCACCTCGTCCACGCAGGCGCCGCCCGAGACGATATGGCCGTAGATGAGCACGTGGGAAGCTGTTCGGGACGGTTGTGCACCAGAGGGGCTCAAGAATATCCGGTCGGCGATCGCCAGCGCACGCGGGCCGCTCATCCGCACGATGCCTATGCCTGCCTGCCCGGGTGCAGAGGACACCGCGGTTATCGTATCGACGGCAGGCCGATCCGGGGAACGCGGCTCAGGACGCCGGCCGCTTCTTGATGAACTGCTGGAGGCTGGTGAGGACATTGAACCCGAGCCAGTAGAGGACGAGACCCGAATTGACACGGAAGAACACGAACGTCAGGACGATCGGCATCATGTACGACATCATCTTCTGCTGGTCCTGCTGCGTCCCGCCTGCGCCGCCTCCCATGCCGGTGAGCTTCTGTTGGAAGAACATGCTTATACCCATCAGGACCGGAAGGATCTTCAAGGGGTCCGGCGCCGCCAGGTCAGGCAGCCACGCGAACGAGGAGTTGCGCAGCTCGATAGCGCCGTTGAACACCCTGTAAAGGGAGAAGAACACCGGCATCTGCAGCAGCATCGGCAGGCACCCTCCCTTGCAGCCGGACAGCGGGTTCATCCCCTCCCGCTTGTAAAGCGCCATCGTCTCCTTGTTGATCTTCTGCGGGTTCCCCTTGTACTTCGCCTTCAGCGCGTCGAGCTTGGGCTGGATCTGCTTCATGTCCGTCTGCATCTTCTTCATGCTGTCATAGCTCTTGCGAGTGATCGGGTAAAGGACCACCTTTACCCCGAGGCACAGGACCAGGATGGCCCAGCCGTAGCTCGGGATGACCCGGTGGATGGCCAGGAGCGCGACGTGCATCCAGCGGGCTATTGGCCCGAGCGTGCCCATGTCGAGCATCCGCCGGAGCCCTCCCGGGGCTGCGTCGAACTCTCTCCTGTCCTGCGGCCCCGCGAAAAGCGTGAAGCTGTCACTCCTCGTCCCGCGCGCCGGCACTTCCGCCGCAGCCAGGGAGACCCGTATCTGCTGGTAGCGGCCCGCGTTCCGCTCGACGACCACATCCCCCGTCTCGCCCGCAGGCATCACGGCTACCACGAAGTACCTCGAACGCAGCGCGGCCCACTCAACCGCACCCCTGAACGTCCGGACCTTGGTGCCCGGCTTCGCGGGCGCACACCCGAACCCGCCCGCCTTCTGCCCCTCCACCTTCCCGCGAGAGCTGCCAGCCGGCCGGTAGGCCACCACAGGCGTTTCGTAAGACGCTCTGCGACCTGCACTTGCGCTTTCGTACAGCCCCAGTGCCGGCCCCAGCGTGATCGCCATCTTGTCCACGGTTATGCTCGCTGCGGTCCGGTTCTCGACCACCGACTCGAACCCTATCACGTACGAATCGTCCGAGAAGACGTATCGCCTCTTTATGAGGATACCAGGGCTGGGCTCCATCGAGAACTCCACGACACCCTCTGCACTGCCTTCCCACAGGGCCAGCGATGTAGTCGACGGTATAAACTGCGCGTCTCTCCCGCCGACCGGCTTGCCATCGATGGATATCACCACCGCCGGCAGGTACGCGTCCGACGCCCATGCCTCGTACGGCACCAGCTCGACCGCCTCTGCGATCTCGCGCTCACGACCCGGCTCCATCGCAGCGGCTTCCGCCCTTCTCTCCGGCAGGTACGCCTGCAAGTACTCCAGCCGCTCCACCTCGATCTGCAACGCCGCCAGTTGGTCGCCCAGCTCTTCCAGCACTGCCGGCCCGTCTCCCTGGGCTTGCGCCTTTGCAATCGCACCAGCCTTCGACCCGACCGCCTTTGATCCCGTCGACGGCTGGGTGCGGACCAACCAGAGCAATCTGGAGCAGTTTGTCTCCTGGGACGTCATTATCACTCACGATGGAGAATCATCGACGCCGCACCTCGCGGTGACGGCAAACCACCTGGGCGGCGGCCTGCACGTCGGTCTCGGTGAGC
>SDBT01014297.1_pt1 | contig 12664 bp, 9 predicted proteins | sample 2277101 | NCBI WGS metagenome assembly SDBT01 (sample SAMN10404973, study PRJNA504765) | marine sediment metagenome | isolation source: marine sediment core GS10_PC15, 103 cmbsf | place: Arctic Ocean: Southern Knipovich Ridge | collected 2010 | reverse complement strand
GTTCAAAAAATAGTACTGAAGCGCTATAAAAATGGACAGACTCCTATCACCTGCCGGCCGGCTGATTTACTTGAGCCGGAGATGGAGACAGCCAGAGCGGCAGTCAGGGATTTTACCGAGGACATGGGTGATGTGCTTATTAATGCCCTGTATCCCATCACCGGACTGGGTTTCCTGAAACGGAAATACGGCCTGGAGCCTCCGCCCGCAAAGGCATAACCGGGAAAAGGTAAGTAAAGACAGGTAAATAACAAAATAATCATCAGGCTACCGGCGGTCAATATGGATTACAAGTAACATGATTGACTCATACGGTAGCCTGATTGCTATCACCGGTTAAGAGTTAATTATGGATACAGCAGGTAAACACCCGGGTCAATCAGCTTTTTCGGCAAATCGTTTCGCCGGGACATCACTTCCCGGGTCATGAACTCCCTTATTCTGCATCTCGTAAGTCCGGGCGCTGCATTCTTAAAACGAAGGCTTTGCCGGAATTCTTGGGAATAACTGCATCTTCAGTCAATTCTATCTTTGGTGCTGGTTGGTTTTGGTTGAGTACTCTTTCTTCGTCTTAACCTCATCCCCTTAATGTTTGGGAATCCTCCCCCTTTATCCCCCTCCCTTGGTAAGGGAGGGGGAGTTATATATAAGAGAGGCTTCGCCTCTCTAACACTCCTTTTTTATCACTCTCCTTGAGAGGCGTTAAGAGAGAGGGATCAGGGGTGAGGTAAACCCGTCAAACAAATGCAAATAGTACTCTATCTTTCTACGATAGGCAGCAATGCCGCACTTTCATTTAAGTAGGGGATGATTTAGAATGTCTTCGGGTGACAGTGCCGGTTTAATTTAGCTATATTTCCTTGAATTTAGCAGGAAAAGAGCCTGACCCTTAAAATATGACAGGATATTTTGATTATTCCAACGGAGTTATTGAGTAAAGGAGCAATCCATGCTGGCAGCTGAATCAGGAATACTGGCTTCGGTAGAATTCCAGATAAGTTTGTTATTATTTGTCGCTCTGGCCGGTTATTTGATTGCATATCGAATAAATCAATCCGCTGTCGTCGGTATAATTTTAGCGGGAATAGTCGTCGGCCCCAGTTTGCTGGGATTGGTGACTTATACGGACTTTGTTTCAAGTCTGGGGCATCTGGGCGCAGTTGTTCTGCTCTTTACGATAGGGCTTCATTTCAAGGTTAAAGAGATAGCCAATATCAAATACCTGGTAATTGCTTTAGTCGGACTCATTATTCCCTGGATTGGGGGTTTTTATCTAGCCAAGCTGTTCGGCTTTGATTTTGGGGCGTCTATATTTATCGGCACTGCCCTCACGGCAACGAGTATCGCCATCACTGCCAATGTGTTGAAGGAGATGGGTAAGTTAAAGACTGAGGCAGCCAGGGCAATAATCGGGGCGGCGATAATCGATGACGTGCTCAGTCTATTGGCGCTTTCCATTGCGGGAGAACTCGTATCCGGCTCACTATCTATGTCATTAATCCTGATTACACTGGCAAAGGCAGCCGGTTTTTTGGTGATTGGTGTTTTGCTGGGCAATTTTGTACTCAGCAAAATAATGGCAACAATAGACAATACCAGGTTCTGCAGCCGATACCCGGAAACAATCTTTATCTTTGCCATTATGGTGGCATTCCTTTACGGCATGGTGGCGGAGATTATAGGAATGTCGGCTATCATCGGTTCATTTCTGGCAGGTGTTTCTCTTGCCCGGGTGAAGTTAAAACACGCTAAAAGTTTCCGGGAGGGCGCCGAGTATCTTCAAATCATATTCGCCTCTATTTTCTTTATCTCTCTGGGTGTCCTTCTGGATTTCCACGTAATTACGTTGGATTTAATATGGTTTGTGTTAATTCTGACGGTTGTGGCATTTATAACCAAGGTAATTGGCTGTGGCCTCCCCGCAAAATTGCAGGGAATGAAGGTGAGGGACTCTATGATTGTCGGCGTTGGCATGGTGCCCCGGGGAGAGGTGGCAATGATTATCGCCCTGATTGGACTGGACCGGAATCTTATCATGCAGGATACTTATGCGGCGCTGGTCTTAATGAGCTTGCTGACAACCGTTATTCCGCCCCTGATATTAAGGAACTGGCTATTCAAGAAGAGCAAGAGCCCGAAAACAAAGAGTGCGGACTCTGTTTCAGTAGCCTTACAATAACAATTCGGCTCTGTTCACGGGCTTATATTGCTTTTGGCGGGAGTCATCCGGAGGCAGGGGGCGGGCGCTTCTCTTCAGAGTCCTCGTAAGTGAGAAGTCGGACCGGATAGTTGATGGTGATTCCCTCCCGGGCAAAGCGGGTATGAAGACGCTTGATAAGCTCACTCTTCACACGGAATGAACTGATTCGGTCTTTCGCATATAACCATACCCAGAAATTTATGTTCGAGTCTCCGAATTCGTCATAGCCGAACCACGGTTCCCGCGTCTTTACCGCCTCCGGCAATTCCTGAATTATCTCCCGTGCCACGGACAGTGTTATTTCTTCCACCTGGGCAAGGTTACTGCTGTAGCTGACACCGCACTCTACGATGACTGCCAGTTCCATATTCGGGCCATGATAGTTAGTAATTATACTATCGACTAATCTGGAGTTGGGAATAATCATTATATTATTGAAAGTAGTGCGAACCCGCGTACTGCGCCAGCCTATATCGACGACATATCCTTTGGCGCCGTTATCCAGCTCAATGTAATCACCGACGCGTACCACCCGGTCCGATACAATCTGGGCACCCGCGAAAAAGTTGCTGAGAGTCGGCTGCAGCGCTAACGCTACTGCCAGACCGCTAAGTCCCAGTCCGGCTACCAGCGGACTGATGGAGATTTCCAGGTAGTCCAGCAGTATGAGAAAACCAGCTATATAGACAATAAGTGTCGTAAATCTTTGTATCAGACGGCTCAGGCTCTGGCGTACTTTTGCCTTGCGTAAATACCATCCCAGCAATAGTCGTCCGCTGCGTGCTATTCCGTATGTAACGAGAATAATCGCGAAGGCAATAGCCGCCTTTCCGAGGTATGAGTACCACGGTGTCAAATATGACAAAGAACTCAATGCCAGTACCAGCCCCTGGAATATCAGCAGAAGGAAAACAGGCTTGGAGAGCGACTGTAAAAGCTGTGGTATGACGACTGCTTTAGGTCGTTTCTTCAGTCTTCGCCCTATATATCGCATAATAAACAAAGCTAGCCAAGCCAGTAGAATGAAAGCAATAAATATTCCGATAGCCCATATAACTTCCATCATTGTAGAACTTATCGCGATTTGTGGAATCATGATGCACCCCCGTAACGCGGTACTGGAATCATAATCATAGCTTTTATATTTTATCTTATTGTAGCACAGGTAGCACGCATCTAGAAGCAATCATGGCAGAACCTTTTACTGAAATGGTTATTCTCTGCTGACATCTTCCCCGTTTCAGAGGAAGAGGATATCCACTGCAAGGGTGCGTCTAATAGGGGCTGGCGTCCCCTCTATTCTCCCCTTACTAAATAAACTTTTACTAAGGGCGTTTAAGGGGGGCGTCAACCCCTCTTTTAGAGAATCTCCCCCGCTCCAGTGGAAGAGGATATCCATCAAGGGAGCGTTTAAGAGGGGATTCACACCCTTCCTCCTTTCCCCCCTTTTCTAGAATATCTTTTCCCACCCTGCCACCCTCGCATCATCTGTGGCCCAACCCGTAGTTTACCACCACCCCACGGGGAGTTAGAGGGGCGCCAGCCCCTCTTTCTTTCACTCCCCCTCCCTTGGCAAGGGAGGGGGATAAAGGGGGAGGGTTCCCCAACATTAAGGGGGTGAGGCTTAATAGAAGTATGAGCAACCAGGAATGAACATAACCTGACAGAATCGGAGTCCGTCGAATTAGTAATTTGCGAAAACACCAATCTGGAATTTGAGGAATTGAACTGACTGAGCTATGATTAAGTCAGCTGGTAGCGGCAGGTATTATCGCAATGAAAGTGAAACTTCGAGAGATTCAAACGCAGCCTATCGTGGTTAAAGGTCAACCGGGGGTTGTTCTCACGGACCCTCTTGGAATCGGCCAGAAGTCGCTGTTCATACCCGGTTCCCTGGCTTACTTGCTGATGCTCATGGATGGCACACGGGATATCGGGACGTTAAAAACCGGATTTGAGTTACGTACCGGGAATGCGCTCAATAATTCTGTTCTGGAACAGTTTGTCTCACAGCTTGATGACGCCCTCTTTCTGGAGAACGAGCGATTTTCCCGTGCTTATGAAGTTGCCCTGAATAATTACCGGTCGGCTGCATCACGGCCACCCGTCCTCAGGGGAAAATGTTATCCGGCAGGTGCCAGGGAACTGAGCGCATACCTTCAGCGATACTTTGACCGGCTAACAGATGAAGATATTACGGACTGGAGTGAGGTGAAGGGACTGGTTTGCCCTCATATCGACTTTGAGCGGGGCGGTCATATCTATGCCGAAGTATGGGCTAAAGCGAAGGCAGCAGTGAGAGAGGCTGAATTGGTTGTTATCCTGGGGACAGACCACAGTGAAGGACAGGGGAGGGTTACCCTTACCCGCCAGAATTACCAGACCCCGTGGGGCGTGATTCCGACAGCTCAGGATGTCGTTGACGAGCTGGCAAAGGAGATAAACGATGGCGCATTTGCCTGTGAGTTAAACCATCGCGGGGAGCATTCCATCGAGGCTGCCTTAATCTGGCTGCATTACCTGCTGGGTGAAAGGACATGCCATATAGTTCCTGTCCTTTGTGGTTCTTTCCAACCGTTTATCGAGCGTGGCGAGAGTCCGGCGAAGGCGTCCCACATCGCCGCCACCGTTGAGGTTCTGAAAAAAGTATGCGAAACTCGGCGAACAATCATTGTGGCGGCTGCCGACCTTGCCCATATGGGGCCCGTCTTTGGTGACCCGGCGTCGTTAGACTTAATTGGACGAGCCAGAATGATAAAGCAGGATGAAGCGCTAATTAACATTATTAGTCGCGGGAATGCCGAGGATTTTTTCGCGGAAATCTCGAGGGAAAAGGACCGCCGGCACGTCTGTGGTTTACCACCGATATATATCGCCCTGTCTATCCTGGCCGGGACTAATGGTAAACCATCAGGTTATGCACAGTGTCCCGCCAGCAATGACGGAACCTCTCAGGTTTCTATTTGCGGCATGCTTTTCTGAGTATAAACAGGGGATATTCTTAAATTTTAGGTTGACATTAATATGGAGCGTTTTGGATGATTAATATTTTCTGGTTAATAATTGTTGCCGCCCTGGTTAGTGAATTCGCAATCAACACGATAGCGAATATATTGAACCTGAAGGCACTGAAGCTGGAATTGCCGAAAACTCTCGAGGGAGTCTACAAACCGGATGAGTATCGTAATTCCCAGGAATACACCCGGGTAACGACGCGTTTCGGATTCGTTGAGAGCATCTTCGCCTTAGTTCTTCTGCTGACTTTCTGGTTTGCGGGTGGCTTTAATTTTCTGGATATGATTGTCAGGTCATGGGGATTTGTCGCGATTGTGAATGGGCTGCTGTATATTGGCATCCTGCTCTTTGCCTATAGTCTGCTAACCCTGCCGTTCAGTATTTATGCCACCTTCGTTATTGAGGAGCGCTTCGGATTTAACCGGACGACACCGCGCACCTTCGTGCTGGATATGGTCAAGGGACTGGTACTGGCGGCGCTGTTGGGTCTACCATTGTTAGCTGGCATTCTGGCTTTCTTTGAATATACCGGCAGTTATGCCTGGATATACTGCTGGCTGGCAGTCACCATATTTTCACTGATATTGCAGTTCATCGCGCCGACGTGGATAATGCCGTTGTTCAACAAGTTCACGCCAATGGAGACCGGCGCGCTGAAAGAGGCTATTCTAAAGTATGTCCATTCGGTCAATTTCTCGGTGAAAAATATTTTCGTGATGGATGGCTCCAAGCGCACCAGTAAATCGAATGCCTTCTTTGCCGGGTTTGGCCGGAATAAGCGGATTGCCCTGTTTGATACGTTGATTGCCAAGCACACCGTACCGGAACTGGTGGCGGTGCTGGCTCACGAAGTGGGGCATTATAAGAAAAAACACATCCTGCAGGGGTTAATCATCAGTATCTTGCACACGGGTGTAATATTTTTCCTGTTATCGGTTCTTCTGGGCAGTCCGGGGTTGTACCGGGCGTTCTTTATGGAGCAGCCGTCAATCTATGCCGGATTACTGTTCTTCGGCTTGCTGTATACTCCTGTGGAGTTGCTGTTATCCATGGTTTTACAGGCAGTATCCCGAAAGCACGAGTATGAAGCCGACCGCTTTGCGGTGGAGACTACCGGTGAGCTACAGAGTATGGCTGACGCGCTGAAAAAGCTGTCCGCCAGTAACCTGTCTAATCTTTCTCCGCATCCATTCTACGTTTTTCTAAACTACTCTCATCCGCCCCTGTTGCAGCGTGTGGACGCAATCCAGCGGCACAAAGCATGATGTGCCGGGATTTGGTTTACCTCCCCCCTGCCCCTCTCCTTTTAAGGAGAGGGATAAAAAAGGAGAGTTAGAGAGAGGCGAAGCCTCTCTTATATATAACTCCCCCTCCCTTGCCAAGGGAGGGGGATAAAGGGGGTGGGTCACCAAACATTAGGGGGGTGAGGTAAATAATAAAAAAGAGATTGCTTCGCTTCGCTCGCAATGACGATAGGAGGGGAATAAGGGGAAGTAATTATTATTCGGGGTGTGGGGTTATAGCAACGACAGTGATTACAGGGATACGTTTTCCGTTTTCATCTTTCTCATCAGCCCCATAATGCCAGAATGTCCTGTAAGCCCCTGGAGTGTCTTGCTGAACATAAGCCACAAAAACCTTCCTGCCATAACGCCTTGTTAATGACTCAAACTCGTGGGTTTGGAGAGACTTAGCCCGAACGTTTGTTTCTAGGTATTCCAGTGTTTTCCTAACTTGTTTTAAAACGCCTTTTAAGGCAGGATTATTCTCAATTCTGGTAAGTTGCTCATCTGCAGCAGGGGTAAAACGTAACTCACGGCGCATCTTTTACGTATTTTGCAAATGAACCACGGTTTATTACTTGCCCATTCATTGATTCAGCCATGCCTTTATCTACTAAAGCCAAAGCTTCCTTATTTTCAAACAACCATGCCTCAGATGCAGGTATAGTTACTTGCGGGTCTAACATAATCTGCCCAATGCTATTAGTGTATATGTGAAAAGTTATGCCTTCTCGCACTAAGCTTTGGGGTAATATCACTCGCTTTCTAGTATCTGGCTTTACGCTTTTGGCTATCCCCGTAAAATCTGTATTCTTTATCTTTAGTATAGTCATCATCTACCCACCTATCTATCTACTTGCACATATATTATAACACAGTGGGATTTGTTGTCAAGTGGGATAAACCCACTTTTTATAAAATAATTATATCATTCCCGCCAATTATTTTTTAAAATAACCTCAAATTGACCCACTACTCGGGATTAGCTTGATTTACTTTCCGGAGTATGCTAATCTGTAACCGTAAAAAAGGCAATGACGGAGAAGAGTAAGGGAGATAACGAACGCCTAGCGAGTCTGGTACGGTGTAAGCAGATGTGTTCGCCCTCTGAAAATCACTCCTGAGCCACCAATCGAACGGCGTATTATGAATCATTATGCCAAGTAGGCCTGGTCGGTTTCGTCAGCCGTTATCTCTGATGGGGGCATGAGATTGTGCCCGAAAAGAGCGCCCCTGCCTTTGGTGGGGGAAGTAGGGTGGTACCGCGGGAATAATAAGTCTCGTCCCTATGGGGCGGGGCTTTTATTATATATACGGGGGTTCTGGTTATGTTCAAGCCGGTCAGCAGTAAGGTGAATTTTCCACAGGTAGAAGAGAGCGTACTTGAGCTGTGGAGAAGCAAGAGAATCTTTGAGCGGAGCGTGGAAGCCCGCCGGGAAAGGCCGCTCTTTATGCTTTATGAGGGGCCGCCGACCGCCAATGGCAGCCCGGGTATTCATCATGTGCTGGCGCGCACTTTTAAAGACGTTATACCCCGTTATAAGTCGATGAAGGGTTATTATACCCCGCGTATTGCCGGATGGGATACTCACGGGTTGCCGGTGGAGCTGGAAGTGGAGAAAGAGCTCGGCTTTTCCGGTAAAGCACAAATTGAGGAATACGGCATTGACAAATTTAATGCCCGCTGCAGGGAGAGCGTCTTCCGCTACCTCAAGGAATGGGAGGCGATGACCGAGCGTATCGGCTTCTGGGTTGATATGAAACACCCCTATATCACCATGGATAATAGCTATATCGAGAGCATCTGGTGGGCGATAAAGCAGATGTGGGATAAGGGGCTGGTGTACCAGGGCTATAAGGTCACCCCGCACTGCCCTCGCTGCGGAACCTCGCTCAGTTCTCACGAGGTTGCCCTGGGTTATAAGGATGATACCGAAGACCCATCGGTTTACATAAAGTTCAGGATTATACCGTCATTCATATCTGATTACGATTATGATAAACCTAATATACAGAAGAAGCTTTATGAGCTTTCGCGAGATAAACCAACTTATTTGCTTGCCTGGAGAACTACGCCATGGACGCTGCCGGGGAACACGGCATTAGCGGTGGCGGCTGATGCTGAGTATGTGGTGGTGGAAGTGGATAATGAGTATCTTGTTCTGGCTTCAGCCTTGCGTGAATCAGCCGGGCTTGGCGGTGCTAAGGTGGTGGAGAAGGTGAAGGGAAGCGATTTGGCCACGATAACTGGAGTAAATTATGAGCCGCTTTATAATCCTCATAAATTTGGTGTAGAACGGAAGCGTTTAGAATTCATTAACGAAGCTGGCGTATCAGGAGCACCGCGGTTAAAAGTACAGAAAAAAGAAGCAAACTTAACCTATAAAGTAATCGCTGCCGATTTTGTTTCCATGGAAGACGGCACCGGGATTGTCCATATGGCACCCGCCTATGGTGAGATAGACTTTGAAATTGGAATGCGTCCCGATTATTGTCTGGATTTTGTCCACCATGTCGATTTGCAGGGTAAGATTGTCGGCAGCTATCCTTTCGCCGGCAAGTTTGTGAAAACTGCTGATAAAGATATTTTGGCTGATTTGGAGTCCAGGGGGCTTCTCTTCCGCAGTGAGAAGATTCGCCATACCTATCCCTTCTGCTGGCGCTGTGAATCACCACTCCTGTATTATGCCAAGCAGACCTGGTATATCCGCACCACCGCCGTTAAGGAAAGCCTTATTTCCGGGAACAACGAGATAAACTGGTATCCGGAGCATATCAAGGAGGGTCGGTTTGGCGACTGGCTTCAGAATAATGTCGACTGGGCGTTCTCCCGGGAGCGTTACTGGGGCACGCCGCTGAACATATGGCGCTGTGATTCCTGTAGTCATCTTGAATGTGTGGGAAGCCTGGAGGAGTTGGAAAATAAGCCCGGGTTTTCCGGGTTAAAAGAGCCTCTGGATTTACATCGCCCCTACGTTGATGAACTGTCGTTCGACTGTCCTCAGTGTGAAGGGAAGATGAGGCGGGTGCCGGAGGTTATTGACTGCTGGTTTGATTCCGGAGCCATGCCCATTGCCCAGTGGCACTATCCTTTTGAGAATAATACATTGCTTGAGGACGGGCGTTTTCCGGCGGACTATATCTGCGAGGCGATTGACCAGACCCGCGGCTGGTTTTACAGTCTGCACGCCATATCTACCCTGCTGTTTGACCGACCCTCTTTCAAGAACGTTATTTGCCTGGGGCATATCCTCGATACCAAAGGGGAGAAGATGAGCAAAGCCCGGGGGAACGTGGTTGAGCCGTGGGCGGTAATTAATAAATACGGCGCCGATGCCCTGCGCTGGTACTTCTTTACTTCCTCGCCACCGGGTAACGTGCGCCGTTTCAGCGGGGATATGGTGGCGGAGGTCTCACGGCGTTTCTTTTCAACCCTGTGGAATGTCTATTCCTTTTTTGTTATGTATGCTAACATCGATGAATTTACTCCGGGTGCTGAACAAGCCTTATCCTGTGAATCGGAGCTTGACCGGTGGATTATCTCCGAGCTTAACCAGCTCATTGCTGACGTGGATTCGGCGCTGGATAACTACAGTCCCACGGAAGCGGGGAGAAAGATAGAAAGGTTTGTTGACGGGCTGTCTAACTGGTATGTGCGGCGGAGCCGGCGTCGCTTCTGGAAGAGTGAGAGTGATACCGATAAGCTATCGGCATATAATACGCTTTACCAGTGCCTTACAGTGCTATCAAAGCTGATGGCTCCGTTCACGCCGTTCCTGGCGGAAGAACTGTATCAGAATCTGGTCTGTCCCGTATTTCCTGAAGCGCCGGAGAGCGTGCACCTGGCCGATTTCCCGGTGGCTGATGAAAGTAAAATTGATAAACAATTGGCTGATGATACCCGTCTGGCAATGAAAATATCAAGTATGGGCAGGGCGGCACGGAGCCAGGGCGGTATCAAGGTGCGGCAGCCACTGGAGGGCGTCTATGTCAGTTTCGGAATGGGGCAAGCTCTGAAGAGCGAGGCAATCAAGCAGTCAGTGCGGGATGAATTAAATGTAAAGTGGATAGAGTTAGCGACACAGGAAGAATTAGCAGCTATGGCAAAAAACCCTGATTATACGGTTGATGACGTCGCAAATCCCTCTACGGCTCTTTATACCAAGATTTCACCTGAGCTGGCGGCTGAGGGCGTGGCGCGTGAGATTGTCCGCCGTATTCAAACGATGCGCCGGTCGGCGGGGTTTGATATTGCCGACCATATCATTACTTATTATCAGGGTGGGGATTATGTGGGTCAGGTAATGAAGGATTTTGCCGAATATATCAAGCAGGAAACGCTGTCTCAGCAGCTTGTTGAGGGGATTGAGGAGGGCGTCTTTACGGAGAGTTTTAAATTGAGTGGCTATGAGGTGTTACTGGCGGTCAAGAAGCTCAGTTAGCTCAGGGGGCGGGCGGGCTCTCGGCAAGTACTGCCGTCGTGGTATTCCGTGTATCTTCCCGCCAGAAGGTTATTTCTATCCTTTGTCCGATTTCAGAAGTATGCAGGATTCGTATTAACTCGACAACAGTTATTATTTCTTCACCGTCAACACTGACAAGAATATCACCCGCCAGCAATCCGGCGGCACTGGCAGGGCTATCAGGGGTTACTTGAGTGATGAGTACTCCCTTATCTACCGCCAGGTCGTATCTCAGGGCTAACCGCTCGTCTACAGTACGAAGTCCAACACCGAGCCAGGGACGAACTACGTATCCTTTGTTCACCAGTTCCTGGATGATTGGCATGGCTGTTTCCGTGCTTATCGCGTAGCCCATCCCTTCGACGCCGATGGTAGCAATCTTGGCGCTGGTGATACCAATAACCTCTCCAGCAAGATTAACTAACGGGCCGCCGCTGTTACCCGGATTAATGGCAGCGCTGGTTTCAACAAGGTCGTATAATGTTTGACCCTGTGACACTGAGATTGAAACCCCCTGACGACTGACAATTCCCTGTTTGGCGCTTATTCCCAGCCCCAGTGAATTACCGATGGCTACTACCCAGTCACCGACTCTCAGTTTAGAGGAATCCCCGATATTAAGTGCCGGTAGATTCTCAGCATCAATTCTGAGTATGGCAATATCATTGAGCCGGTCGGTATATATGGAGTCGGCGTCCACCGTATAGATACTCCCGTCATCCATGGTTACGGAGATAGTGTTAGCGCCTTCAATTACATGGTTGTTGGTCACGATTATCCCGTTTTCATCGATAATCCACCCTGAACCAGCCCCCTTCTGGGTAAACGGTCGGTTGAAAAAGTCAAGGGTCACCACCTCTGTGTTGATGGCTACGACTGAGGGCTTTACCAGAGCCACGACAGCGGCAATATTGGGGAGCATCAGTGTCTGATTATCCGTGTACGAAGGTGTCTCCGGTGGCGGTGTCCAGGATGGGTTAATCGGTGGGGGAGGGGGAGCCGGCGCTGGGATGGGGGGCGCTTCAGTTGGCGGAGTCGAGATTTCCACACATCCCGCAATTGGTATGAGCAAAAGAATTGGTATAAGGAAAATGACCAAATATTTAATATTTATTCTTTTCATGGCTTATTTAATTTTAGCATATTGATGGAATGAGGGCAAAACCCCCTCTCCGTGGTGGGGAGAGGGGGTCATCAGTGACAGATTAAACAAACAATATTATTATGCTGAGGACACCTTGGGTAGTGACGCCAGCGCTTCTTTCACCTTCTCTTCAGGGTAAGCGTAATCAGTAAGTTTACCTGAGAGGTAAGACTCGTAGGCAGCCATATCAAAGTGACCATGTCCGCTGTGGGCAAGCAGGATAACCTTTGCTTCGCCGGTCTCCTTGCATTTGAGGGCTTCGTCGATGGTTACCCTGATGGCATGGTTGGCCTCCGGGGCGCTGATAATACCTTCGGTGCGGGCAAAGGTAATCCCGGCTTCAAAGGTGGCTATCTGCGGCACTGCCCTGGCTTCAACAAGACCCAGTTTGTGCAGGTGGCAGATAATGGGCGCCATGCCATGATAGCGCAGGCCCCCGGCGTGGACTGGTGGTGGTATGAAGTCATGCCCCAGTGTGTACATCTTGAGTAGAGGGGTCAGTCCAGCCACGTCACCGAAGTCGTAGGCGTACAAGCCCTTGGTCAGGGTGGGACAGCTT
>SDBT01014296.1_pt1 | contig 12665 bp, 7 predicted proteins | sample 2277101 | NCBI WGS metagenome assembly SDBT01 (sample SAMN10404973, study PRJNA504765) | marine sediment metagenome | isolation source: marine sediment core GS10_PC15, 103 cmbsf | place: Arctic Ocean: Southern Knipovich Ridge | collected 2010 | reverse complement strand
GTACTGGGATGATGAACATCTGCCTTATCCGTTCGCTAACGAGGCGGTAATTACTTTCCCGCCAACGTACGCTGACGATGAGACGATCGAAAGCGAAGCTCGGATAACAGTCGAACTGGCAAACTCCGGTTCAGCTGATCTGACCATCGCAGAATTCCTCATTGATAACGAGGCTGAGTTCTCAGTTGAGTTTGCTGGTGATCCCATTGTTCCTGCACATGAAATCTTTATGATTGACATAGTGTTCAATCCTAATGGACTCGGTGTGCGCGAAACCGAACTGTACATCATTTCTGATGCTGAGAACGCTGACTGGAATGATGATTTCGATCCTGAAACCGGCATCTGGTGGGAAATCACCGGTATCGGTCAGGAAGTTCCGGAAATATGGACTAATCCAGAAGATGGCGAAACACTGATAGTCCCTGCCGGCATAGAACCTCAGCGGCTTGCAAGAGCCATAGCCATCGGCAACGTCGAAGGTGAATGGCGTCGTCCGTTGGAATGGTCAGTCGATATCGAGGAAATTGAACGTGAAGGAGGAAACGTACCTCGCCGCGATGACCGAGGCGACGAAATCGATGACAAACAGTTCGATCTCGAAGGATTTGCTGTTAACCAGTACAAATCACTCGGTTACGACAAGGAGAACGATTTACTGTGGGTATGTAGGTACGTTCCAGCGCATGTTGCTGTATATGACGCCGAGAACGGTGATCTTATCGCCGACCTGGATGGCGGGCAGAACATGATGGATGCTGCCTTTTATGACGGCGTCTTCTGGGCTACCGCCTATAGCGGCCCGAATATCAGGAGGTTTATCCTTAACGAGGATGACGAGATCGAAGAGCTCGATATGGTAAACGTTGGTTTCACCAACGCCAGTGTCGCTTTTGATGATGAGAATGAGTGGATAATCCTCAAAAATCAGGTTGGTGGTTGGGCAGTCGAGTTCTGGACCTTGGATGATGCTAATGAACCCGATGAGAGGATAGGATCCGTCAACAACTGGCAACAGTATGCCGGCGGCACTATGAACTACAACCACGAATGGGTTCCTGCTCATGAAGGTATAGGTAGACTTTGGATGCAGCGCATAGGCACACTCTATCAGATGAAAGTTGACACTGAAGAGTGGGAATGTGTCGACTTGGAAGATCCATTTGATGAACCCATCCGTGTCCATGCCACTCAGCAATTTGAAGGTCAAGCACATGACGGTTTCGACATGTGGCAGGGTTCATATGGCAGTGTCGAGGTAATTGCTTACGATGACGGTATTGAGGAAACCTACTGGATTCTGCCAGAAGAGAGAAAAGGCACAGTAGATCCAGATGGAGAAATGGATCTGGTCCTCAATTTCAACACTGAGGGTCTTGAAAGTTTCGTCACTTACGAAGCCGATGTCATTATCGAATGGAATGACGCTAAGCCGGATGACGCTCCTGATTCCCCAGTGGTCATTCGTGTTGAGTTTACACCTGGTGATTCTCTGAGAAACTTTAACTCAATTAAATATCCGCTGTTTGAAGAATCTGATCTGACGCACACCATACACGTTTCGGACGTAACCATTCTTGGCGCCAGCGTTCCGACTTCCTGGGAAATCGGTGTCTTTGCACCTGACGTTGAAGGTGAAGAAGAAGGTACAAACCTTTCAGGCGCCAATGTCTGGCAAACAGGAGGCATTTCGTTTGTTTCCTTTGGTTCAGACGATGGTGTTGAAGGATTCGTGAACGGTGACGATTTCAATTTCAGAATCTGGGATCCTGAAATTGATGTTGAATATCCTGTGAACATTCATTTCGAGGACGTAGATGGAAACCGCGAAGTCTGGGTAGATGGCGGTGAATCATGGGTCATACTCCATGGTATTTTGGTCAATACTCTTGAAGTGCCATTTGAACAGAAATGGAGACTGGTATCGGTCAATATTGATCCTACCGCGCTCTATAATCCTGATCAAGACGATGGTCCGGAAGTCCGTGCGATGCTGGAAGACGCTTTGCTTGATGATGATGGCAATCATCTCGTCAACGTCATCAAGAACGTTGTAGGTGAATTCTGCTCACCTGGACGTGGCTGGTGGGGTATTGATTATTGGGATCTGACTCAGGGTTACTACATTAACATTCCGAGTGCTGAAGACGCTGGTTTTACAGCTGAGTGGACTGGCGTCCCAATCAATCCTCAGGCAGATATCCGGATAAAGGACGGCTGGAACATGATTGCCTACTTCCCGGATTACTCGCTTTCTTCTGCCAGAGATGATGACTTCTACGTTATCAGCTCGTTGATAGAGAACGAAGCCGTCACAGTATTACTGGCAAAGAACGATAAAGGTGGCTTCCTCGCACCAAAATTCAATTATTCGGATATGGGTGAATGGTCTGAAGGAAATGGTTATCTTATCAACGTTGCTATTGATAACGAAGATGGTTGGGTAGATTTCTCTTATCCTGAGGTAATGGGTAATCGTGTCGCTGCTGCTCCTTCTAAGGGAACACGTAGCGGTCATTGGACAGCACCAACACCTAACTTCGAAAACATGAGTGTCCTGGTACACGGAATCGACGGATACGATGTTTCCGATGGAGATCAGATCGCCGCCTTTAACAGGGTTAACGGTGAACTGGTTGGTGTTGGCACGTTCAAAGATGGTATGTGCGGACTGTCAGTATTCGGTAATGCACGGTATGACCAAGTCGAAGGTTTTTCACCGAGCGACAAGTTTGATATCGTACTCCGTCTTTATGACGCCGATCAGGATGTTGAGATGGCTGTTAAGCCTACTCTCTTCCGTGAAGGCAACCGCCTGCGTTACACAGCTGATGGACTGGTAGTCTTTGACGCAGCCGTCGAATCAATGGTACCGGATGAATTCGCAATGTCGAATAACTATCCGAATCCATTTAACGCTGTCACGCGCTTTAACTATGACGTACCGGAAGATGCGGCTTTATCTATCCGTGTCTTCGATCTATCGGGTCGTCTCGTTGAAACGTTGATTAACGGCGAAGTCAAAGCCGGACGTCATACTGCAACCTGGATCGCGAACGACGCTACATCAGGCGTCTACATTGTCCAGATGCAGGCTCCTGGCTTCGATAAAGTTCGCAAGGTTATGCTAGTGAAGTAAATTCACAGAGCACATCTTGTCAAAAGAGCCCGTCTTTTATAGACGGGCTCTTCTTTTTTGACTGTAATTAGATGTATTTAGTGTAATGTTCATTATTGCAAGATGGACACAATTGTTGAAAGTAGATTTTTCGCGTTGAGATTAAAGGATACGATTGGAAATCAAAACTAAGTAACAGTGCTGTGAATCAAATTCATCGAGTATATTTGATGCATAATTATGCCTTTCACATGCTGTTTAACCTCAGAAATTATTCATTTCAATTGACTTCAAGCCATCAAAGCAATAAATTTGTAAGTTTACAGTACAGCCGGAGGGAACATGATTGAGGGAGTGGTAGTAAAAAAATTAAGAGTCATTCCAGATGAACGCGGGAGATTGATGGAAATATTACGTTCAGATGATGACCTGTTTGAGAAATTCGGTCAAGTATATATGACAACCAACTATCCGGGTGTTGTAAAAGCCTGGCATTATCATCAACAACAGATCGACAATGTCACTTGTGTCAAAGGAATGATTAAACTGGTATTGCATGATGCTCGCGAAAAAAGCGTTACAAAAGGTGAGACTCAAGAGATATTTCTTGGTGAATATAAACCACTGCTGGTGAAGATCCCTTCATTAGTTTATCACGGATGGAAATGCGTGTCTGAAACAGAGTCATTAGTTATAAATGTTACCACAGAATTGTACAAATATGATAGCCCGGATGAGTTTCGCAAAGAGTGGGATGATGCGGATATTGGATATGACTGGTCGAGAAAATATTATTAAGGTGGCAAGATGAAGAAGATAATGGTGACTGGTGGAGCTGGGTTTATAGGTAGCAATCTGATCAAAATGCTGTTAGAAGAATGTCCCGAGTGGTCTGTGATAAATTTTGATTCTTTGACTTATGCCGGGAATCTTGCTTCTCTCGAAAATGTACATGCAAATCCGAGATATAATTTTATATATGGTGACGTTACAGACCGGATTGCTGTTCACAAGGCGATGGAAGGTTGCTGGGCGGTTATGCATTTAGCAGCTGAGTCGCATGTTGACAGATCGATACAGGATCCGGGTCCGTTTCTTTCAACAAATGTTCTTGGGACTCAAGTGATGCTTGACGCTGCCAGACATTTAGATGTCGAGAGATTTGTGCAGGTGTCAACCGATGAGGTTTACGGCAGCTTGACTCTTGAGGAATCCGCCTTCAAAGAAGAACACAACTTGAAACCGAACAGTCCATATTCGGCTTCGAAAGCCGGCGCAGATCTGTTAGTCAGGTCATATAATAAGACATTTGGACTGCCCGCAATTACTACTAGATGTTCAAACAATTATGGACCTTATCAATTTCCTGAAAAGTTGATTCCATTGATCATTAGAAACGCAGTTAACGATTTACCGATTCCAGTTTATGGTGACGGAAAGCAAGTGCGAGACTGGATATATGTTGAAGACCATTGCAAAGCTCTTCTGAAGGTTCTTGAGAATGGAGAAACCGGGTCAATCTATAACATTGGTGGCAATTGCGAGAGGAAAAATATCGAGCTGATAATAACCGTGTTGGGAATACTCGAAAAACCCGAATCCCTCATTGAATTCGTTAAAGACCGGGCAGCTCATGACCGTAGATATGCTATTGATAATACGAAGATAAAGAATGATCTTGAGTGGGAACCTATCCACACTTTCGAAGATGCGATTGTGAAAACAGTAAATTGGTATCAGAACAACGTGAAATGGGTTAATTCCGTTGTTACGGGTGAGTATCGTGATTACTATGAACTTCAGTACAAAAGAAGATAGAGTTTGCTCTGATAAAAGGCGAGATCGGAAAGGTATTTTATAATTGCGGAGAGTTCGCATAATAATAATATGTATCCTCCATTTATGTTTAATGAGGATGTTATTTGCAATAGAAGCAGGATCTGCATATGTACCTGTTTCAGATCCTGTTTATGGATTTCTCGATAATCTGGCAATCAGAGGATTACTGCCCTTGAAAACGTGTCAGGTGAGACCGATAAATAGAATTGATGCAGCGCGTATGTTGATGCTGATATCCCGCAAACATGCTGAGTTAAATGATGCAGTCTTGTCAGCGGATCTCCGATACCATATCAGGGAATTTGCCGAAGATATCAAGAGATTAAAAAAGAGTGTCACGGATGATGTATCTGTCAGAAATGTGAGATTTACAAAATCACATCCGTCTAATGAAGCGTTAAATCCAAATTGGCATTTATTAGGGATTGAGAATGATAATTTCGAGCTAACATTGGATCCTGTACTAAGGTTCAGAGGGGATTTCAATCAAGATAAAACAATAATCAGACGCTCGTCCGGAGTAAGACTTCGAGGACATTATGAAAATTTTCTGGGTTATTATTTTCGCTTCATTGACTCTGTGGAACGAGGAAACATGCCTTACAACCACCGTGGTAGACTACTAAACGAGACTTATGGGTATGTAGGACCGCTTACTGGCGGAAAAGAGACCTATTATGACGTAACAGAGGCGTACATCTCGATGTCCTGGCAACGAATAGAGGTTGTTTTCGGCAAGGACAATCTGGCATGGGGATCGAGCAGAGTGGCCGGATTATACTTGTCAGACAATGCTCCCTCGTTTAATCATTTTCGTTTCAATATAGAACTACTTGAGAAATTACGATTTACTTACTTTGTTGGGAAACTCCACCCTTATAAGACGCCAAAAGATTATCTCTACACAACTACGGAGGGATGGGACAGAAAACTGTTGGCGCCAAAATGGATCGCTTCTCACAGGTTGGAGTATGCACCTTTTGACTGGCTGGTCACGGGAGTTGGTGAAACGGTAATCTGGGGTGAGCGTGGCTTGGATATGGCTTATCTGAATCCATTGAATTTTTATTACTCTGCCGAGCACGATGGCGGAGATCAGGATAACGCATTGCTCTGGGCGGATATTTCAGTGCGCTGTATGAAGCGTGGTGTTTTTTACGGTGAATTGCTGATTGATGATCTGAAAACGTCAACCATCGGGAAGGGTGATCCTGGCAACAAATTGGCGATCACAGCGGGTTTATGGGCAACTGATATAGACATTGATGGTCTGTCGGGCGGGTTTGAATACACACGCATTCAGCCCTATGTCTATTCTCATTTCTACCCAGTGAATCGCTACAGCAACTGGACGACAAGCCTTGGGAGTGATCTGGCGCCAAATTCAGACAGGTTTAGATTGAAAGTTTATTATAAACCTCTTAGACAGTTGGCTTTGACGTTTATCGGTGATAAAATCCGGCATGGGGATCGTGGTGCGAGCCTGACAGAAGCTATTCCCAAGGATTCTCCGAAAGTCTATTTCCTTGATGATAATGTCACATCGTGGACCAGGAAGGAGATCTCAGTTTCATATGAAGCTCTAACGGGTTTTCTGATTACAACCGGAATGATTCAGGATGATGAGATTACCTTCATCCCGGATAGAAATTATATCGAGTTTAGTTACCGATATTGAATTATAAAGGATAGATATGGAAGAACATGATCGAACGGTGAAACTGAATTTATTAGATTTGGTTTTACTTGTCGTTAAATGGCGGAAGCTATTTATAGTAAACTTTATAATAGCTGTAATCATTTCAGTAAGTGTAGCGTTATTATTACCTGTCTGGTATACTTCAACTACAGTCATCCTTCCTGCCAGTGGTGGATCAGGATCATTGCCTTCTTTTTTACCCAGCGATCTGGCTGGTGTAGCTGCAAATTTCGGATTTGAATTGGGTGGAGATGAGATATACGAGACCATTTTGACCAGCAGAACGCTGAAAGAGAATATTATTACCCGTTTCAATTTGAGAGAAGTGTACAGAATGGATGATGATGCATTTCCAGAAGATGTTTTGCTCGCATTTGGAACTCACCTGACAGTAACCACACTTGAAAATCAATCAATAGCAATCTCAATGGAAGATCAAGATCCCCAGCGAGCTGCGGATATGGCTAATGCTTGCATAGGTGAATTAGACGCTATTTATAGTGCAATTACCAGCGAGACTGCGAGTAAGAACCGGCAATTTATAGAAAAGCGTCTAAGCTCCATAAATGATACGATAAAAGTCATTCAGGAGACTTTGCTTGCTTTTCAGTTGGAAACCGGAGCGTTGCATATCTCAGAGCAGATGATTGCAACTTTGACTTCTGCAGCGGAAATCAAAGCATTACAACTTTCCAATGAGGTGAAATTAAATGTTTTAAGCGAGAGCTTTGGACCTGATCATCCGATTATCACACAATTGAATACAGCAAACACACTTTTGTTGAGACAATATAATTCTATTCTGGATGGCGCTGAAAGCGAGGTGTTCATTGGACTTCGTGAATATCCGGAACTTGGTCAAAAATATCGTAATATTTACAGAGATCTGATAATTCAAAACAAGCTGTTAGAGTTTGTCTATCCACAGTACGAAAATGCAAGAATCCAGGAACAGCGTGAGACTTCAAATGTACAGATACTCGATGTGGCAAGAGTACCGAACATTAAGAGTAGACCCCCCCGCCGTTTAATCGTTATGGCAGCTGCCGTGATCTCATTTATACTGACCCTGATGCTAATATTAATACTAAATTACTGGACTGAATTGCCCGTGAAAAATAAAGATGATTGGGAAAAAGTCAACAAGATCATGAGAATCTTAAATAGAAGCTAATAGGTTTTGTTAAGAGCATATCAAAATGCCTGGAGATGGCATCCTGATCAGGAAGCGCCAAATCAGCTGTTTGTGATTTCAGCAGGTCTTTGTATCCTGCTGATTCCCATTGGTCTATCACTCGGCTTTTATAATCAGGATTTTGCGATCTATACTGGGGTAGCTCTCGCTGGATTGATTGGTCTGACTTTTGTTTTCAGCGTACGTTCATATTTTATCTTTGTCCTCCCATTAGCGCTTGTATACCATCATGTTTACGTTCAGGTTGCTGCAATTATACTCTTTGCTCTTTCCTATAGTGCCGAAATGCTGCACAATAATGATGTGAAAATAAGAATTCCACATTTTCTACTGCTTTCTATAATAATAGTGACCGGTATTATTGGTGTGTACAATGCGGTCGATACTGGAAGAGCCCGATTTATGTTCCAGTTTGTGATAATTGCACCGATGATTGTATTTATGATCTTGATGAATCTCAAACCCGGGTTGAAGGAGATGAAGGCATTTATTCTTACTGTTTCCACTCTGGGTGCAACATTTGGATGGCTTAGTCTAATTTTCTGGGTACAGACAGGTATTTCCAGAAACGTGATGGGTTGGGTTCTCAGCACCCAAAATCAAGCGGCATGTTTCTTCGGTATACTTCTGCCACTCGCGTTAGTCGCATTGCTCGATGCTGAAGAATTATTTGAGAGAGTTATCAGGGGATTAATTTTCACCGGACTGCTTGCCGGTATTTTAACTTCGCAGACGAGAGCCATTCTCCTTTCCAGTATTGTGGCAATGGGCTATATCAGTTTCCATGATAAACGAGCAATGCGTATTATGCTGCCTGTCCTTTTAGTTGCAATAATCGCTCTGCCCACTCTGATCTTAACTCGTTTCTCCATGTTGTTTGGTGGAGGTGCGGAAGTTGATTGGTCTACGGTGGGAAGAATTCAAATCTGGCTTAGCAGTTTGGAGTTTATTCCGGATTATTGGTTATTCGGAATGGGTATAGAGAGTTTCAGGTTTTTATATCCAGCGAATTTCCCCATAAGTGTTGTGAGAGCTGAACATCCGCATAACATCTATTTGCGTTGGCTTTTCGAGCAAGGGATTTTCGGTTTGACAGCGTATATTATATTGATCTTTGGGACGTTATGGAGAGCTCATAAAGCAATCTCTAAGAAGTTCAATTCAACCCTGAGGGAACACTCACGCTTGCTGATGGCTATTAACGCCAGTATCACAGCGCTTCTTGTTGCCGGGTTAGTGGATGCATATATGACAGACCGCAGAGTCCTGATTGTTATCTGGACTCTATTTGCATTTCAGATTTTACTCACACATCAAATTACCACACATTCTGAGATAGACGAGTGAGGATTCTATTCATTGCTGATATAAACAGCATCCATACTCAACGATGGATTCAATTCATGCAAAAAAGCGGGCATGAAATTGTTGTTTTGAGTTGGTCACCTGGTCAGTTTGTGGATACGAAAGTAGTATATAGAGATGGTGGTGATAAGCAAGCACCACGGTGGCTCAGATTAATCAGGCATGCACTGTTTTTATTTAAAGAATGGAGGTTGATAAGGACTGGTAACTTTGACCTCGTTCATTTACATTTTCTACGTTTTGATGCAATCAGCTTAATGGCAACCATTCATGAGATATCTATTATTTCTCTTTGGGGAAGCGACATAATGTTATCAGCGAAAGCTGAAGAATCATTGCGAAAAAAGATTGTACGTCTCACTTTAGAACGTGCCACCTTGGTTACAGCTGTTCATTATTGCCTTGAAGATAGATTACGTCAGATAACATCAAAAGCAAAAAGAGTTGAGTTAATTCCGTTCGGTGCTGATTTAGATCGATTTGGAAAATTGAGAAGAAGGGTGAACTCAACGAAAAGTGAAACCACAAATTTCCTCTATGCAAAGCCGTTGGCACCGTTGTATGGACCTGACATTGCTATCAAAGCGTTTGCTAAATTAACGTCTGACTTTCCAAATGCGAGATTAGTACTGATCGGTGGTGGAGAGAAATCTTATGTGGATGAGTTGCAAGAATTAGTAAATATATACAGCTTATCTAAGAAGATAGAATTTGCCGGAAAAGTACGAAAGGATGTATTCGATGCTATCTTTGAGGTGAGCGACGTTCTGTTACAGCCATCAAGATGGGATGCATTTGGTGTTGTGATACTTGAAGCATTAGCGTCGGGAATACCAGTAATCACCACTCGCGTAGGCGGATTAAAAGATATTGTAATTGACGGAGTAACGGGATTTACTGTTCCATCTGAAGATGTAGATGCTTTGACCGAAGCGATGAAAGATATGGCAGATGACGATGAGATGAGACGCCAGATGGGCAGAAATGCACATGAATTAGTTAATAACCTGTATGGATTTAGTATGCACGCTAAACTGATGGAAGAGATCTACAATGAATTGACGGAGAAACGTTGAAAGGCATTATTCTGAAGTTTGATCTCATCGGATTCTAATTGCGAGGGATAGTTTACCTAATAAGTGAAATCACAAAGTTCGCGATTATTGCCACAATTACTCTGATTATCGCTGTTGAACTTGGTCTTGCAATAGTAGGACAAACAGGTGTGATAATCCTGTTTGTGTATGGGATAATTACTATTCTAAGCGGACCTGCAAAAGCAAATATTAGTGTCGTAGCTAATAAGGGACAGACTGAGATTAAGACGCTTTTCGGAAACAGTGTTTTCCTGGGTTTGATTACAGGATTATTTACTTCGATTATTGCTTATACAATTGTTCACAAATTCCGAAACAGCATTTTTGTTTGGATTGATAACAATTTATGGGATATCGCTGTTGTTGGCATAATCGCGATAATGGTTTATCATACATTGAGCGGGATTATTAAGGGTATCGCTGCTGACTGGGTAATCAGTACAATTCAAACTATCCACTTACTGATAATCCTCGTCTGTTTGGTATTACTACTCAGATTTAATCTGTTAACACCCTTCAGCCTTCTCCAAGCTTGGGTAATATCAAATGTCGTAATGGCAATTTGTATGTCTGTTATTTGCTGGTTTATTGCCGGCTATTCTTTTCGCCTTGATGGAAGAGAAGTTTTTTCATTACTTTTCATAAATAAGATTGCATGGTTTCGTCTCTGCTTGGATTTCATACTTATGACTTCAGGTATTATTATATCCGGGATTTTACTGCAGCATGTTGATACCGGGCATCTTATTATCGTGATTGTGTTAATCTCGCCTTTGTTCTTCTTGCCCACTCATATTCTAAAAACGATTTCACCCGATAATCCGGTATCAAAGATCATTACAGAGCAGTCTGTTTGCGTCCCAATTATTAGAGCAATAATAATAATTTCAAGTATTGTTGGCTTGCTATTGATAATTATGGGAATATTACTGATGAATATAGTAGTTGGTAATGAATTAGTGCAGACAATATTATTAGTCGTTCTGGTAACCCCGGGAGTGATGGCGTTTGGACTTACCCTTGTGTTAGTTGATGAGATATCCGACATAGGGAGAAGTTCTTTTTTCATAATTTTGATTTTATTCACTCTCACTTTAAACATTGTATCTTGTTTATTGTTGATACAGAAAATTGGAATTTATGCCGTACCGGTCTCTTTCTCAATCGTAAACCTGATGACTCTCTTCATCTCGATAGTCAGCTTCAGTCAATCTTCTAACAATAGTATGATGGATATGTTTAGATTTGAGAAAAGTGACATCGCCAGCTTGCTGAATCTTGGAAAGCACATCGACTGATGCGAGGGAAAACACCTATCCGTCTGCTATATCTGACCTATAACGAAAACACTCTTGAAAGCGGAATACTCTATAGTCAGGTTCGCGGTCTCCTGAAAGCAATGCAATCGAAGACTCATGTTCAGAATATAAGGCTGCTCAGTTTTATCAGTGTCAGATTGTGGTGGCGTAAAAGAAATGGATATGCTGAATTGCGTCGAGAAATGGCTGAACAAGGCATTGAGTTTAAATATGCGATTATGTTTGCTGCACAAAAATGGAAATGGTATACAATATCGCTGATAATCATATTCTGCCTGCCTGAATTATGGCTGGGACTAATCAAGTCCGGTTCAAATGTGTTGCATGCTCGAGGATACAGTGCCGGGCTTCTGGCATCAGTAGCTTCTCGAATGACGGGAGTTCGATTCATATTTGATCCACGCGGTCCTTATCCTGAAGAAACAGTAATGAACGGAATTTGGAAAAAGGGAAGTGTGACATTTAGGATATGGAAGTCGATAGAGAAATTCCTGGTGAAGAAAAGCAGTGCTGCAATTGGCGTTACTCCCGTAATGCGTGATGATTTACTGACTATGGGCGCGCAGCGAGCTGTATTTGTGCCTAATCGCACTGATACTGAAAGATTTAGCCATCGAGAAAACGTGAGATCACAACCTGAAAATCCGGTTATTGTTTTCACCGGTGAAATGGATGCTAAATGGTACACACCGGATAAAGTAGCGAAGCAGTTCTTAGTGTTGAAAGAGAGCCTGCCAAATCTACAATTGCAAATAATAACCAGACGTGATCCGGAATATGTTAGAGCGGAAATGAGGAAAGCCGGTGTAAAGGATTGTGACTGGCGTATTGAACAGGCGACTCCTCGTGAGATTCCACAAAAGCTGAAACGCGCTGATCTGGGGCTGATAATCGGATCCGATGATCATACAAAATGGCCTGCCTGGCCTGTTAAATTTGCGGAGTATCTCGCTGCTGGAATCCCTGTAGTAATTGAGAAATCTGCTGGATTGGCATTTACTGACATCGTCCTGAAACGGCAATTGGGGATTGT
>SDBT01014295.1_pt1 | contig 12666 bp, 9 predicted proteins | sample 2277101 | NCBI WGS metagenome assembly SDBT01 (sample SAMN10404973, study PRJNA504765) | marine sediment metagenome | isolation source: marine sediment core GS10_PC15, 103 cmbsf | place: Arctic Ocean: Southern Knipovich Ridge | collected 2010 | reverse complement strand
CTTGCCGAATGAACTCTCCCTGACTTCGATGTTCTCTAAACGATGTTCACTTAGAGCTAGCCCTAGGTCGTGCTGAGAGTTCTGAGTGATGCTTAACACTTTCAAAATCGAATCTGCGTTTTACAGAAAATATCCTCCTCACGTATGGTGCGAGAAAAGTGTAGATAAAATAGGTGCTACCTCTATGGGAAAAAATGTTTCAGAAAAGTTAATCGAAAGCCACCTCGTCTCTGGAGAGATGGTTCCTGGAGAGGAGATCGGCCTAAAAATCGATCAAACGCTGACACAAGATGCGACAGGCACGATGGTCATGCTCGAATTAGAGGCGATGGGGCTTAAGGAGGCGAAGACAGAAGTCTCGTGTCAATATGTCGACCATAATATCATCCAAAACGACTTTAAAAATTCTGACGACCACCTCTTCCTACTCAGCGCCGCAAAGAAATTTGGGCTATGGTTCAGTAAAGCTGGTAATGGAGTAAGCCATCCCGTTCATATGGAGAAGCTGGGCATTCCCGGAAAGACGATGGTGGGATCGGATAGCCACACCCCTGCAGCTGGGAGTTTAGGGATGCTTGCGATCGGAACGGGGGGGCTAGAAGTCGCCCTAGCGATTGCTGGGGAGCCCTTCTACATCAAGATGCCCAGGATCATGGGAGTCAAAATCACAGGAAAACTTCCCGACTGGGTGAGTGCAAAAGATGTCATCCTAGAGATGCTACGACGGCATGACGTCGCTGGGGGAGTAGGAAAAATTATTGAATATTACGGGCCTGGCCTTGAAAATCTCTCTGCAATGGATCGCCATGTCATCACAAATATGGGCGCAGAGCTTGGCGCTACGACGAGTCTCTTTCCCTCAGACGAAGAGACCAAACGCTTCATGACCCTTCACGGAAGAGGCAACGATTGGATCGAGCTCAAAGCTGATCCTGACTGCACCTACGATGATCACGATGAGATCGACCTCTCCAAACTCGAGCCCCTCATCGCCTGTCCTACGAGTCCAGGAAATGTCGTTCCCGTGCGTGAAGTCGCTGGAAAGCCTATCTTTCAGTCGATGATCGGATCTTCAGCCAATCCAGGAATGCGTGACTTTGCTATTGCCGCAATGATCATCGATGGAAAAAAATCGCAAGACCTAGTCTCATTTGATATCAACCCCACTTCAAGGCAAATTTTAGAAAATATCACCACCGGAGGCTACCTCAGTTCTCTGATTCGTTCTGGTGCAAGAATTCACCAAGCGGGCTGCAATGGATGCATTGGAATGGGGCAGGCACCTGCAACAGGTAAGATCAGCCTCAGAACCAATCCGCGCAACTTTCCCGGCCGCTCAGGCACGAAAGAGGACCAAGTCTACCTATGCAGCCCTGAGACCGCCGTTGCCTCAGCCATAACAGGCGTCATCACCGATCCCCGTGATCTCAAGATGGCCTACCCCCAATATAAAGAGCCAAAAGAGATCGAGCTCGTCGATGAGCTCACCCCCCCTGGAGAGAAGATGGAGCTCATCATGGGGCCCAACATCAAGCCCCTGCCAACATTCGATAGACTGGCCGACCAGATCGAAGGGCCCGTTCTTCTTAAAATGGGCGATAACGTCTCAACGGATGAAATTCTGCCTGCCGGAGCTCAAGTTCTTCCTTTCAGAAGTAATATCCCAGAGATCAGTAAATTTACCTTCTATCAGGTCGATGAGAGCTACTATGACCGTGCGATGAAACACCAAAAGACAGGATCCATTATCGTTGGGGGAGAGAACTATGGACAGGGCTCCAGCCGTGAGCATGCTGCCATCTCTCCGCGCTTCCTCGGCGTCAAAGCAGTCATCACAAAGAGCTATGCACGCATCCACCGTAAAAACCTCTGCAACTTCGGAATTCCCCCTCTCACCTTCGTCAACCCCAGTGACCACGACAAGATCGATCAAGACGATATCATTGAGATCAAAGAGTTGCGTAAACATATCGAAAAAGATGATGAATTTGAGATCTTCAACAAGAGCAAGAAAGAGAGCTATAAAGTCGCCCACAACCTCTCAGAGCGCGAACGCGCATCGGTTCTTGCAGGAAGTCTCATCAACATCGCCCTAGAGAAACATCAATAAGAGGGGAGTATGATACTATTCGCGGCCCGTCTTATTATCACAACGATCGTCGTTCTAATCATCTCCCACACCCTTCCCGGCCTTGAAGTAAAGAACACCGTAGATGCGATTTTTTTCGGTCTTATCTTAGGTCTTATCAACTCCAGCGTCAGGCCCGTTTTAACACTCTTGACACTCCCAATTACCATCTTCACCTTAGGGCTCTTTCTAATCGTCATCAATGGCTTCACCTTCTGGCTGGCCAGCGAGATCTCATATGGCGTGCATATCTCAACATTTTGGGGGGCATTCTGGGGTGGCGCGATCGTCTGCGTCACAGGGATTTTCACAAATCGCCTCATTTGGGATTAACCTATAATTCTCACCATTTCTAGAAATTAGACTGCGTAGCTTTTCCCAGACTTGGTAAGAATTACAGGTTAACCAAAAAAAGATCTTCTGTTAAGCTTCCTACTTTATGAAATTTTAGGGAGTACTCCAAATGAAACGTCTGATTCTCACTTTGACCTTTGTCGCCACCCTATCACTCCTACTCACCGGCTGTCACGTTTCAAGCCGCATGGCGATGTATGGCAGTGGAGGCCGCACCTCCTATAACGTTTCAGCTCAGAACACTACAAACCAAGAGCTTCTCCTCAACCTCGTCCGTCTGCGCTACTCCGATACCCCCTATTTCTTAGAGCTAAATGGCATCACCACCCAATTTAATTTTACTGGAAAACTCCTGCCCAGCATAAAGATTCCAGGTTTCAATGAAAGCAATCCCGCTGCACTGGGTGCGGAATTTGCCTGGTCCAACCAGCCCACCATCCAATACTCACCACTTGAAGGAAAGGACTTTGCCATTCAATTGATGCATCCGCTTGATTTAAGGGTGATACAAGGGCTTGTATTCACAGGATGGGATGTCGACCGCATCTTCCGTCTACTCATCCAAAATATGGCCGATATACCCAACGCCTGCTCCGCCTCTGGCCCCGTTCCCATGTTCCCCCCCTCATATAAGCAGTTCTTTGAGGTGCTGACCCTCATGCGCCATTTCCAAATGAAGGGACAGCTTCAAATCGGTGTCCGCTATATGCATGGCGGTAAACATGAGCATACCGAAGAGGAGGCGTGCAAAGAACCCCCCAACACAATTCAGATATCCTTCCCCGCAAATGGAGAGAAAGCTAACCGCTTAGCTGAGATTCTTGAAGGGACAAAGAGAGATAAGGGGCGCTACGTCCTCAATATGCGTCAAGCCTTCAATGCACAAGCAGAGATCGGCATCATGACCCGTTCACTCCTGAGCGCCATGTACTACCTCAGCTTAGGAGTACAGGTCCCCACTAGAGATCTGACATCTGGAACCGTGGCTGTGACCATGAGACCCGACGGCTCTCCATTTGACTGGAGTGAGGTTGTTGGCGATCTGATGACAGTCCATTGGGACTACCACTATCCTCAAGCCGCCTACCTTGCAGTTCCCTATAGAGGCTACTGGTTCTATATCGATGATAGCGATGTAAACTCAAAGCGCACCTTTGTGCTCCTGCAGCAGATCTTCAACCTGCAATCTAAACAGCAGATGAAGGACTCTCCCATCCTGACCATCCCACTCTTAACAGGAAGATAGAGAATTAGCGCTGTTTGCGCTTTTTTGGAAGCTTGTGGGGGAGGGCAGAGACAAAAGAGAGAGAGCGCTCGATCCATCTCTTAAGCTGATCAGAGCTCTTGATAATTGCATTGGGAAGGAGGACATACTCCCGCATCGCTCTTCCCATAGGTGCGAAAGGCTCAGCACCCAAACCTCCGATCTCATTCCGATCCTCCTCAGAGAGACGTAAGATCCAGTTCTCCTCATGAAGGCCCGTGAACATATTCCCGTTACAAAAGCAGCAGGGATAGCCGAACATCTTCTTCCGATCGATGCCATCAAAGCCCTCCAAAGCTCCATGAAACTGCTCTATTAAACCTTCAGATGATTTTTTCCACTTGCCCATTTCTAACTCCTATAGATAGGTTATTTGAGAAGAGTATAACTCTCTTTCAGCTATGATTACAAGACTCAGATGAGAAACCTATACCGAAAGAGGGATAGAGTAACTGCTAATAGGATAAGTGGGTTACGTCAAACTGCGCGGCTTTACAAAACCTGCAATAGAAAGACCTACAAGGAGATAAGTGATCGTGTAGTCACTAACCACTACCAGGGTATATATAGCACTTGCCCCCATCCAGTTCCAATGAGGAACAGCTGCCAAAATTCCAACAACCAAGCCAAAACATAGAGAGAGCATTATGCGCCTACAATAGTTAGTGGCGATAGAGGTATATCTGAGGATGAAGCTCAGAAAAGTAGCTCCAATAAACCCAATAAGTAGTGAGATCAGATAGAGAGAGAGGTTACAGGGGTTTATTCCACTCTTTTTTACCTGAACGTAGATGAAGGGACCAGCAGCCATCTTCTTCGCTGCGTCATCACAAGATAGCTCATCGCCGTCAAAATGAGGGTAGACATAGATCCCATCAGTTGGTGTACTCTGCATTATGGTCGAAGCCACAGCATCTTGATTGTCAAAATGATGGATTGTATTATTGTAGAATGGCAGAACCATCCACGAAAGCATCATCCAAACAAACGCTACAACTGCGCCTACAGAGCCACCTAAGATCACTCTTTTCATCAAAAACCTCATTTAATTAAGTTCACATAATTTATATCTGACAATAGAAATTCTTTGCAGACTTGTTTCTATGCAGAAAAAACCTCTGTCTATCTCAGAAGATCTTGTATGATACTCATCAGTAGTTTGACATGTCAACAAAACTTTTTAACAAGAGGTGAACGTATAGACAAGGTAGGGACTCTGAAAGGGTAGGTTTAAGAAGAAAAGTACTGCTCAGGGGGCGAGGGGAAATATGTAGCGAGGTTTCTCTTTAGGGCGGGATTCACAAGCTATGATCCTATCTCTATGCGAGCTTTTATATGTAGATGTTCATTTTTGGGGTCGTCGAAATAAGTGAATATTCTTTTTCCCAGAGAGTTTTTAAGGTCAAGTTCCTTAAGTTTTTTGATATTTTGTTTGATAAAGTACGCCCATCCATCCTCGTCAAGAATTTTTGGCATTTCTTTGCAATCAACATAGATAACCATAACCTCCTTCAGGAAGTTCTTAGATGAGAGCTTAATCAAAGTTAAATTATGGAATATCCTGCAAGAGTCTCCAGCATAAAGGGCTACAATACCTCGGTCTCTATAGACATGGTTGACTATATATCCTAAAGTATCATTAATTACAGGTTACAAACTTGTCACTGTTAATCCTGTTGATTCCCTTATTCCTAGTTACAATTATTAAATGATGATTATCAGAATTTTCTGAAAACAGTAGGCTGCTCTCTCATTTTTACAAAAATCATGACGTCAAGTACCCCTTTCCTTTAAATTTGAGTGCTCTATAGACAACTTCCTCACGAATGGGTCCTGAACAGGCAGATTTTATAAAAACAGTCATTTGTTCGGAAATTTCCTTGTATGTGTTTGCAACATCTGCGCCTAGTTGTTTTCTTATTTCCTCACTCTCTGAATAGATTGGGGCCATGGGAAAAGAAGAGGAGCTTTGGAGTTCGCGCGCTCTTCTTGATCGGTTTGGATCGTTCCCTGTCATAGTTACAAACTTTACCTCTTTTAACCCACGACCTTCTAGTTGTTTAAGATGGTTTTGCCAAGTCTCCTTCGGCTGAACTGTAACGTCTAGGAGCTTCCTGTTACCTTTTTGATCTATTCCAATGAAAATTAGACATTGTTGCCCCGATCGGGCTTGGTAATTATAGATGTGAAGGTGCTCCGTAGCTCCCAAAGGCTTATTTTTGAATGCAAGTAGCTCTTCTTTCAAAGCCTTAGAATGATCATATAAAATGGTTACAATGTTTTTATGACCTGCTTGTTCAGCAACAGATAGGGCTGTTCCTGTTGGTCTGGTCGTTCGTTTACAGTCAATATTAATATCAGGATGAGTCAGCAATGCTCTAACAGCTTCTTCTTGCCCTGCTCGTGCAGCAGAGATAATAAGCGGCTCATTCGATATGTATGCATTGATATCGATAAGATCAGCCTGCTCTATGACCATTTTAATAACATCTGCTTCCCCTTGAGCAACAGCATAAGAAAGAAGGGATTCTATAAGGTTTTTATGATGTTTCCCAGGAATGAGATGAAGAACCCTAAAAAGGGCACGTTGTTGGGATTGAAGAGTTGCTGAAACCTTTAATAGCTGAGATTGAGTCAGAAGCTGAACTTTTTTGTTACTATCTAACGTTTCCATTTTTGGGTCAATCTTTCGGATTGCGATGATACACTGAGAGACTTTTTCAAATTCTTCGTTCAATAGAGCTATTTCTGACGCTTCATAATAGATTTGCACGCTTTTTTCGATTGACTTTTGTTCACCAAAGACATGAGCCAAATCAAACGCGGTGTTAAAATTTTTAAAGCGTTTGAACGCTTTTTCATAGACCTTTCTAGCTTCAGTTAATTGAGAAGTTTCTATGTAGGCCTGTCCTTGAGCACTCCAAAGAGTTTCAAGTTTTTCAGGATTAGAAGCATTATAAATCATTTCAAGAAGCTCAGAATATCTGGCCTTTTCAGCTTCGCTTCCCTGTTTTAGCCCCTCAAAAGCCTCTTTTTCAGCATTAACCCAATCTTTACTTAGTATAAACTTCTGAATGTGCTCAATTCTTGTAGAAACAGGGAAATATTCTCTAGCTAAAATTCCAACTTTAACCAAATGTTCCAGAACAATTGAAAGATCTTTTCTATTAGAAATTCTATCGATATATTCTTCCCCTAATTTTTCACTTGAGAGGGAATGTTTGACTACACATTTTTGAGATGCACTGGAGACCTTTAAAGTCAGAGAAGAGGAGTTTTCAACTTTGAACAAATAGGAGAAAAGAGGAGTAGTATATTGATGGTACTGGGGATAAATCTTAACTGGCATATTTCCTCTCAGTTTATTAAGGCCCTCCTTTAGCCCAATTTCACATTTTTCTACTACCTCTGACATACCCTCCCTTTCTTTTGATTTTCCAATTTTTTCTGATAACCTTTCTGTAGGGGCTGCACTAACAGATGGTGCACAAAACGCTGCTCCTACACCCATTATAAGGGGCTGCTGTAGGACCACCGATCCTATGGCACCAAGAGTTAATCCAGTTCCACAGGCTAAGGAGGAAGAGAGTGCCTTCTCTGTTTGAATTCCCTTAGATATTGGTACCGGAAGCTCTAAAACTGCTTCTTTGGGACGAAAGTACTGCTGCCAATGCTTTTCTAAGTTCTTATCATCGCATCGAACAGAAATCTCAGGGCCATACTGACCTTGTACTTTTCTAAATTCGACGGGAACTTTTTTGCCATTTTGTGTTGCGACTTGGATGAGGAGATGTTCTTTGTCAAGTTTATGAATTTGCTCTAATTTAAACGCTGCAGAGTAGACTCCCTTTATCGACCCCTCTGGAGTTTCCAAGAGACCTGTTTTTTCAAATGATACGGTATCACCATGGAGCGTAACCAACTGATCTTTAGATATGGTTTGGGAATGACCCTCTCTTGAAGGGTAATGGTAGTGAACTCCCTCACTAGTTGCATGAACCTTTGGTAAAAAACCTAGAGCGAGGCTTCCCACCATATTCAGCCAGGGTTCAACTTGTTCTCTCTGTTTTTTAGAGAGTCTTGTTTTTTGGAGAACCAGAGTTGTGGCCTTCGTAATGGCCTGGTATCCAAAGAGCACTGAACCTGAATAAGCAGAAATGAACGGAATATGACTCCAAAGCTTGTTCTTTACTGCCGATGTCACAGAGGAGTACCAATCCATTCCAGTCAAGCAGATAGATGAATACTTAAGACCATTCGAGATTTCGCCAATTACGTTTAATTCATGGGGACTATCTCGATAAACTTTCTCTTCAAGGGTTGGTTTTTGTCCTCTAAACTCCTTCCACATAAGCGAAATTTCTTTCGCAACGTTGAAATAATCCTTTTCAGGTTTTGGAGAAAGTGTCTTAAGCAGATCATTAGCGAGATAGAGGAACCACTGTGAGGGGAGTTTGGAGTTTTGAAAAAACTTTCTTTCGATAAGACATTGAGAGACAAACCCTACAAAGTCTGCAGAGAGGACATTAATCTTCTGCCCTGAAAATGATTTTTCTTGAAGATTCAGATGTTTCATCAAGAGATCAATCTTTCTTATATGATCAATACATAGGTTTTGTCTTTCTAGATTATTATCCAATAACGCAAAAGCAAAAGCCGCCATAATTGTTTGCATACTTTTTTTGAGTGTGTCTCTATCTTCTTGGACTTGTGCTAAGGCATAGGCAAACTCAAAATTTTTATACTTACCAAAAGCTTTGGCATAGAGCCTTTCAGCGAGCTCAAACTGATTATTTTTTCTATAGGCTTTACCTAATTTGATCAAGAGACCCTTAAGCTCATGTCCATGCCAATTTGTGTAGATGGTCTCTAGCTTTTCATAGAGTGAAACGGCTTGACTATCAGTTGCATCTGTTAAGGCCATTTTAGCAAGCTTTTCAGCTTCTAACCAATCCTTACTGCAGATTAGCAAGTGTAAACTCGCATTGTGCCTTTCTAATGCAACAGGAGTTCTAGGGAGAGAGGTTGGAGCTTTTGACTCGATGTTTGTTTGTTGAGTCTGTAATGGATCATCCTCGACGGTGACAGGATGCAGCTCCTGATATTGCTGAAAAGTCTGTGGTGAGTTGGTTTCTAATCGGATCATGGTTACCTACAATAGTTATTGTTGAAAATATTTTTCAACGTCCTCATGTATTTGTCAAGCACAACTCCCAAGACTCAATCTGACAGACATAATTTATCTGGTTCTGAGTAATTTGTCAGATTTCAATTAACATATTTAGAATCAATCACTTAAATAACATAACGTTGATTATCAGACGTTACCTGAAAAGGTACAAAGGAGTGGAAAAGCACCCCGAACCATCAAATCTTGCAGGTGAAAGTCCTGCAGACAAAGAAAGAGCGATTTCATGTCTTAGCTAGCATTCAAAATCTGGATTGGTACATTTCGGGGGGTTGTGCAAATAACCCCTAGAGGAAACTCAGGTAACGAGGTTTCCTTTTTCCCCGTTGTTGGTTGTCATAACCCTTCTTGGCTAAACAGAAAATCCCCAAGAGAATAACAGGGAGAATAGAACCCTTTAATTTAGTAGACTGTAATCTCCTATGAGATAGCGACTTTGAGCGGACTCGACCAAACCCGTATTGTGAATGCCACCGCATAGAATCAACTTGTTTAACTTTAAGAGCAGAGTCTGTGAGAATTTCACGGGTCTCATCAATAGTAAGAGAAATGTTTCTTTTTGATGCTATTCCATACATTCTGGAAACAAACCCAGTGACTGCAGGGGCAGCCATGCTGGTGCCTCTGGAAGAACAACGCCCATTTCCTGTCGTTGAATCTGCTGCCCAAACGTCATGACCAGGAGCACTCACTTCTGGCTTTCGCCTTCCATCTCTTGTTGGTCCTGAGCTTGAAAAATATGAAATTTGGTCTTCCTCATTAGCATCATAAGATCCAACTACAATACTTTTTTTGCCATTTGAAAACGAACCTAAAGTACAGTCCGGATCACTATCAATAAACTTTGGTCGAAGCTCTCCACCTGTAGCGGCAATCCAAGCATGAAATCCTCCATCACTAATCTTTATTCCTCTGAGTCTTACCCCCCAAGTGCCTCCCCAATCATAAGATTTTTCAGCAAATTTCAGACGAATGAAATTGTCTCCATTATCTGGGTCACTTTTTATATGGTCAACAATAACACCAAGTTTCGTTGTTCCATGTACAGAAACAGGCATCTCTTTTCTGTCAGCTGCTAGCGGTACGTTTGCAATGGTCTTTCCTTTTGGATCTATCAATTCAAATCCAAACTCATCTTTTCCAGAGTACCAAATCTCTACTTCAGTTGGAAAAAAATTATATTTCAAAATCCTCATTTGAATATCAGTAGTTTCATTGACTACGACCGTACCTGATTTATGAATCTCGTTAGCGTAAAAATTACCTGCTGCAATGACAATTGCCCTGTTTGGCTTATTTCTTACCAAAGAATCGAAAATTCTTTCTGTAATAGAGCTTCCATCATGAGGCCCTAAAATTCTCCCTAAACTAATATTAACAACGCAGGGCTTATTCCCGGCTTTCTTAAAAATGTAGTCTGCAGCCTCCGCTATTCTTGATGCAAAACCTGAGTTGCCATCAACAAAATCAGCACTTGTTCTTTTGTCTTTTCCCTGAACCTGAACGAAAATAAGGTCAGCTTTATGTGCAATCCCTTTTACTTTACCACTCCCTGCAGCAATATCCATCACATGAGTCCCATGTGCTTCCTTTATTAGATTCCCTTTAGCATCTACAAGAGCTTTGTAACCTAAGGTACTATAAGGATCTTTAGTTTTTAGGGCTTTATTGATGTCATCAGTAGTATATTCTCTTCCTGGTTGAACCGGGGAATCTTTATCACTTTGTGCATTTTGATCCCATAGAGAGATAAGGCGTGTAGTTCCGTCGTTATTTCTAAAATTGTCGTGAGCAAAATCTAAACCAAAGTCAATAACACCAATCAAAGTCCCTTCTCCAGCATGATCTAAAGCTTCTTGAGTGATATCTTTTTTTTTAACGGATTCTTGTACGAGCCCTATGTTATTGTTGGTTTGGTCAAGCATCGGAGTCACCAGCTGAGAAGCTTTTAAGCTTTTTACAAAAACCTGATCTTGAATATATTGAGCCCTATCGATAGGAATTTCGCCGGTTACTAGCCACAATTTGTCATCAACTTTAATGTTCATCCCAGGTATTACTTCTGATAACTTAAGCCAGCGAGTAAGATCAGTTACCCTAGCTTCTACAGATACTTTATCTCTTCCCTCTTCTAGTAGACTGGCATAATCTTTTAGGGTAGGGTCAAGGGTAGTCATAGTAGATGGCTGTTTTGCATAGCGTTCTATCGGTGTCATCTAAAACCTCCTTTTTTTTTAAACATCATCCATCGCTCTTGATTAAAAGTAAAGCCAAACCCTCGAATTCAAAAATAGCAAGATGTTGGAAAAGTGTTTATCCGACCATGTAATGATACTTGATAGAAATCTATAGTTAATAGATTAATAATCAGTTTTTTATAAAACACAAGTCTTCTCCCCTTTCTTTAATGTACATTTGCGCAAAGGTACATGAACCTATTCCACTAAAATACGGGGTATGACAATCAATGGAACGGAAAACTTCAATAAGAGTTGTAAGCTACTTAAAATCACCATGATGAAGTTCTATCAATTCTCCCCTCAACACCTCCTCACTTAAGGTAAATAAATAATGTCCAAGAACATTGACGTTCTTGTATTGCAAAGGAGAGAGCCTTGCAAAGAGGATCTAAGTTTGACTTGATGCTTGACAACTCACATAGCAGAAAAAGTATTGCTTAATCGTCGATCATATTTAGTCGCTTGAATGGACAAAACAACCTGCACCATATCCTGCCAGTGCGTTTCGATTAGATCCCAATTTACTGTCTCTGTAAAAAGCTGATCAATGTGATGACAATGGAAGTTGTGATCAGGACGATAAAAAGTGACATCATTCCACGTCCGCATACGTGGCATGAGCTTTGTCCCTAAAAAAAGTGCTAGCCCAAAAACAGGTTCTGATTGTCCATGTGTATCAGCGTTAACCTTGTCAGGTTGAAGGTCAGATTTGTTTTGAAGTAAGCCGTCGAAAATATAGACAGCCTCCCAAACCCCACAGGCAATAAAATTACTAAAAAGGGCCACATTAGTATCTGAAATATGATGATAAGCAATTCCTCCATATCCCCCATAACGTATGTGCTGCTCACCCATCAAATTGTTTTCTCAAAGTTCGATATGGGTCCCATCTGCTATGGCAGCCTGCCCTCATCCCCAGAACTTAGGAAACTCAAATCGAATGTATTCAATGATAATGTCATTGAGTGCCGCCTCTAGTTTTTCTGTATTCACATGACCAGCATTGACACGGCGGAGAGTCTGATAGTTAATCATTGATGGGACATGGTGGGCTGTTTGGCTAGGACCCAGGTTACATCCATACCCGAAGATCGTTAAAAGATAACGTCTGATGGTATCTGAGAGCTTAGGTTCAGACCCTGAAATTAGCTATGTTTTCTTATTTGATGGTCATTTGATAAAAGTTGATGAGACCTACATCATAATCCATAATACAAGTGGCTTAGGTTAAATCCGTTATATAACTTAACATCAATTATCAGACGTTTGGCGAAAAGGATGGATTCTCCACTTTTAACTCTCGTCATCAGAAGAGTCTAAAGAGCCCCATTTTAAAAAAATAGATTCTGGGATGTCTCTTATCCAAGCGTTCTTCAGGAAATAATCTTGTCGGTACGTGGAGACTTTTGGAGCTTCTACATCACACCCACATCGTTCACTGTTCAAGATATTGTCGAGGAGTGGCATACCTCTATTAGTGATCAGATAGTGT
>SDBT01014294.1_pt1 | contig 12668 bp, 15 predicted proteins | sample 2277101 | NCBI WGS metagenome assembly SDBT01 (sample SAMN10404973, study PRJNA504765) | marine sediment metagenome | isolation source: marine sediment core GS10_PC15, 103 cmbsf | place: Arctic Ocean: Southern Knipovich Ridge | collected 2010 | reverse complement strand
GAGGAAAACCACCACCACCACCATGGTATGAGCAATGGTGGTTCTGGATCATTGTTTTTGCGATCAGCATTATCTTGTTTGCGACCCTGATCTATTTTGGCTCCCAAACTTGAAAACTGATAAACAAATCCATTTTAAAAAGTAAAAATGGATTTTACACACGATGGAACAAGTAGCTCCGAAGGTGACTGGGAGGACTGGGAAAGCGACTGGAGTTCCGAAGAGCTGTTTTTACCAGAAGATGTATTGAAGGAGGCAGAGGACACCCACATTCTTGCCTCTGAGGATTGGATTCCGAGAGATGTTTTTGAGACCATGAACCACGTTGAACTTCGTGAATACATTCTTTCACAGGGTCAAGATCCTGGTAAACTGTGGAGTCAGAAACAAGAATTGATGGATCAAGCGTTTGCTATTCAACCATCCTTACTTGAAGCGGAATTTGCGCACTTTCAAGTTAAGCAAACGGCTGAAATAAATGGTATGTCTCAAAAGATCGCTAAAGTGGTGGAACGAGAAAAAATGCACGAAAAGTGGATTCAACGAATTTCTACCTTTGAAGTGCGTGTTCCCAGACTTGTCGTGGAATGTCTATTAAAATATGTCCTTCTTTTGAACGACCCTAAAACGATCAATCGAACACGTTGTATCAACCGCCATTTCAAGTGCGTGATTGAGTCGAAGCCGTATGTGAAAGCGATTCGTACACAAAACAAGATTCGTACCTTTCGTAACGTGTTGCAAGAATTCGATCTCTATTTCGGAGAAACAGTGTACGTTACGTACGTAACAGGGGTAGGGGTTATTGTTGACCCGGATAAAGTCGAATCGTATGGGGTGTGGCTTCGAAAGCACCATACAAGACTTTACAACGTATTTGATAGATATACAAAAAACAATGTAAAAATGGGGTTGAAAGCGTTTCGTAAACGTTGCGTGGATCAATATGAAAAGGTTTGTAAACGCTTCAAAATGCAAATTGAAACGTTATGAAAAAATAATGTCTCTTTGTAAACGATGAGCAGTTTCTGGACAACAACAGAAGTACCTTTGGCAAAACAAGCACAAAATGCGATGCATGTGTTTGAGGAACGGAAGGCGCGGTATATGAAAAAATGGGTGGTGCAAAGTATTGCTTTTGCACGGACGGATATTCTACTCGAAGCGTTGTTGGGCGAAGATCATCTCAACTTCTATTTGGAGGAGCATCTTTACAATTTGGATCCGTTAAAAGTTGAACTTGACTACAAAGAGAAAACGTACGAACTCACAGGACCCGACAAAGACTATTTGATGTCGGAAATCAAAAACCACTACGCCAACGAAGAACAGTACCCAGAGTTAGCGTGCAGTGTACAAAAGGGACACACAAACGGTCTTTTCTTTGGATGGGAGGAATAAATATATATCTACTGGTAGATATATCTACAGATATATAATAATATAATAGGTGTTTTTAGGTGATCTTCCATGAATCGTCAGGATAATGTTTTCTATGATCCCGACATGGACTCCATCCGTATGCTAAGGCGTGTGGGTTCCTTTTGGATCTTCGAACGATTGGAGGACCATTACAAGGAGACCCATTCGTCTTTTCATGTCCGCATCTGTAGCTAAACCCACCGCGAAATCCAGACATGCTCGTATTGGCTTTTTTATTCCGACGCCATTCCCGCGATGCTAAATCAAAATCTATAGGTTCCATACTCCCACATCCGATATCGTATTTTGTCGAAACAAAAAGTTCATTTTATTTCATTAATTCATCACAAATTCGTTGATACAACAGAGAAAGTAGCTGTCAAACGCTGAAGAACAGGTTTGACAGGATCCTCATCGTTTAAGATAGTCATCTTAAACATCTCCGCGTGTCCTTCTGAACAAATTACAGTCATATGCCCCAACATCTCATAACCGATCGCTTGGATTTTCGAGCATACTTTTTGCAATTTTTCAAACAAGTCTATATAACAGCCATCGTCAAAATCATTGAAAACGATCTCATTGCGTCGATTGATGCACCAATAGTTTTCTTCAAGCTCTTGAGCATATTGGTCAAACTTAACCCGCATTTCGTCTTTTTGCATGTCGGTCTTTGGATTCAAGATTAAAACCTCAAAACGACCTACAACAGCAATCATATGGAACCTTTTTCTAAAAAAACAACATGTAAATTTTCATTTTTTCATATTCTTTAGCTAACATGTAAATTTAATCAAAAATCTATTTCATCAGGAGGTACTCCGTGTATTCCTATATAACAGTTCGGTGCACCGCCGTTAAACAAGTCACAGAGTGCGGCGAAATCGTACCATAATCGCACCGACGTATTAAAATATTCCAGCTCGGTCATCCCAAAACACGAACCATGTTTTTTCCATTCGTGTTCCCACAACTCCTTATCTGTATGATTAAACCGCGGACAGCTCTTCCACGCTCTCAATAAGTCCTTTTCGATTGGCTCGATCGCCGTCGTATTAAACGCGGGCGCCTTACACCACGAATCGTTATTCCACAATCCGTGAATCGTATAATAATCATTTCCCTCACACATACTAAGCGCAAATACCCAATTGATCGTAAACATTATCGGCAGCATTTTTGCTTTACATGGGCATGTTTCTAAATTAAATTTTCATTTTATTTCATATATATATTCTATTTATTAATATATATATATATCTATTTATCCCACAGTACTTGAGCAGCATGTCTGCATTGTTCCCACGTGACAAACATAACCACGCACCACGATCCGATGCGCACCCAATTGGGTACAAACCCTTTGTACAACGCCAAAACCCCTTCGTTCTTGACTGTTTTCAAAATACAGTCCATCATTCCAGAGTACATCCTCGGAGTTTCTTGGTTCATCAGGCGTGTTTTGGAGAGGTCAACAGGATTGCTTACGAGTGCCGCTAAAAACCCAGCACAAAAACTGGCACACGAATAAGTTCCAATATGATCGCCCATAATTTTATGGGAGAGTAAATACTGTTTTGTGGCGTCATAAGAGGCGAGTTCTGCGGCGTTCACAAAAAAAGCTCTCTGCACGTTGGGTAATACGCCCATCCACAACCCCTTCACACCCTCCGTTTTAATAATTTGCTTTAGGGACCTTAAAATGCCCTCGGAGTACCTTCTACCCGTAGAATCTGCTTGCATCCGAATTTTTATCAAATCAAAAGGGTTGGCGGCAACGCATCCAACAACCCCGGCACTTCCACCAGCTAAGATCCGTTTGTAAATCGGTATATCTTTAGTGTGAGATATCGCATTTCTTAGGGGTTCATACACACCCATCCGAATGCTCGAATAACTCGCTTGACGACAAATCCCTGGTACAATACCACGAAACAGTCCTGAAAGTCCTTCTGTTCGGGTAATCGTGTAAATGCAATCGAACAATCCTTTGTATGGTTTACTTCTGATACGTCGGCTTCCCTGCAACTGCATTCGAGTTTTGGAAATATCGATCGGAAACGTGCAAAACTCGGCGGTGATGGATCCAAAACCGCCGGCGACCGAATTCACCCAAAAAGGTTCTCGTTTTCTCAGTTTGCATGACAGCATACCTGTTAGCGTTTTGTAATCTCTATGAATTTATGGAAAAAGACTTGATCCCCTGGCGAACTGTCTATTCTCCACAGAATCCACAGCAAAAGAAAGAAAACGCCGGTCGATCCTACCCACAGCAAATCGATACGCACAGGAATGTCAATACCTCGTTCAACAAGCGCTTGCCTCTGAAAAAAGTAGTCGATTTGTGCGACGACCAATAAAAAGAGACTTACCACAAAAAGCCAAAACGAAATACTGTGCGTGCCCAAAAACGCTAAGAATGCAATGGCCGCCACCATGAAAATGCCAATGTTTCTTATCCAATCCAAATACAACGTTTCAAAGGCCACAAGAGCATTCTCTGCTCTGAGAGTCGTTACCATTTTATGTATATATACATAAAATGCTTTGTTATTCTTACTTGCTGGGACATCCATTCTCTTTAGCATACTGTAAACACGCATCAGCTGCATAAAATGTTGTGTCTTCATTCCAAGGACATCCATTCTCATGAGCATACTGTAAACACGCAATGTGTCCATTTTCAGCTGCATAAGCTGTTGTTTCTTCATTCCAAGGACATCCGTTCTCGTGAGCGTACTGTAAACACGTTAGATGTCCATTGTGAGCTGCAAAATATGTTGTAAATTCATTGCAAGGACATCCATTCTCATAAGCATATTGTAAACACGTTAGATGTCCATTTTTAGCTGCAAAAGCTGTTGTTTCTTCATTCCAAGGACATCCATTCTCGTGGGCATATTGTAAACACGTAAGATGCCCATTGTGAGCTGCATAAAATGTTGTTTCTGCATCCCAAGGACATCCATTCTCATGAGCATATTGTAAACACGCAAGGTGTCCACCTTTGGATGCTTGAGCTGTTGTCCATTCATTCCAAGGACATCCGTTTTCGTGAGCATACTGTAAACATTCAAGGTGTCCATTTTTAGCTGCTTTGTCACAAGTAGTGCACTTTTGTGGGATAGGGATGATCGGGATGTTGTAGATGGCTTTACGCCATTTCTTGCATACTATGGACAATTTTGCTCGTTCAACGCAAGAAAAATATCCAAAAACATGTTTGTTGAGCAATTCAACATCCAATGTATTCATATTATCCACTCAAGAATCTTCATAAATTTTCAGTTTTACAGATAATCCTCAATAGGACGTATCATTTTTGATATTACGCTTTTCGACACGGCACTGATACAAGCGCACTTGTCGCACAACCCGTACCCGAGTAGTACAGAATCGGATAACGCGACCATCGTGCTCACATATTCAATATCGTTGCTTTGAAGATACCATGCTTTACTGATTCCCATCGGCACATAATCCTTATCCAACTTGATAAAACGATGCAGATACCGTCTACCTTTATGATCTTTGAAGTAGACTTGATGAACGACGACCAGAAACCCATCTTCGAAGGGAACGGGTCCTCCACTCCCACGAAATTCACTACTACGGATCGGTAATTTCATCTCGGAAATAGGAACGGCTTGTCCTGTTGTCAAATCGATTTGAATGATCGTAAAGGGTTGGTAATTGTACACCGCCCACGCTTTGCCTTCGGATGTTTTGTAGATGAGCCAATTTTTCTGTGTGAGATGATCGTTGTGTCCCATTACCGGGATCAGAGTGGTGTATTGTGGGGTATCTGGGGTTTGGATATCTATGGTACCTATAGACAATTTCGACGGTCCTTTGGGATTGTTTTTGGTGTAATTCGTGATGAATCGCAAACTGTTCTTATTTTCTTCATCTGTCGCAAACAGACGACAATCTTCAAATCCGTCGATATGGTGTCCGCGGATTTTCTTTAGATCCAACGTTTCTCCTTTGGTGATTAACCTCGGTCTTTGGATGTACTGACCTTCCAAGTCAATCACCGCCAACAAATTCTTTGTTTTGAACTTGTTTTTGGGGTGTGGAGAGAAGTATTGATTGTACCCGATTGGATTCAGGGTCCAATTTACAATGCGTATGCTCATGTAAAAACTAGAATCGTCTCTACGTACGAGACTCGGGTTAAGGGATTTGTACTGTTCAATTCCTTCCATCCCTTCTTCCATATCCGCAACCACATATTCCTTGCTCCAAAGTACTGTTAACGGTTGTACATAATGCTCATAATTTCGATAGACGCGCATCAGCAATTGTTCTGGGATGTTTGGATTCATCAACAATCGATCGGTATAAAATCGTCCAAGGGTGTGCTCGTTTGCATAATACGCACACAAACTGGCTTCAAAATCCAACAAATACGCGTGACAGTTCTCCACCCATCCTATCTTTTTGTTGATATTTCCTCTGTAACGACGTGCTTTCTCAAAATAACGGAACGATTCAGCGTAGTTACGCTGCTGCATATACCATTGTCCCATTTTTAGGTTTGCTTCCAACATTTCGGGGTATTGTTCCACAAACTCCTTTAATATTTGCTCTTTATTCGATTCGAGGGAAAGGATCGTTGCGTTCTTGGGAGTGTTTTTCCCTGCAAGGATCGTAGTTCCCTGCATACCTCGATCGACTTGTATTTTTATGCCATTGTAACAAACAATTGTCTCGTTATGATCGTTCCTTTGAATCACGGTTTCACCCTGGTACAACCACATGTCGTCGTTTTCGACATCTCGCACGAAAGAAACGTGCTCAAATCCGTGTGCATTCAACGATTCAAGGGTTTTAGATAATTCAGAAATGACGTACTGTTTTCCTGTCATCACAACGCAAGCCCGCATTTCTAAAGTCGTTTGGTGTCGATTTATAGATTCTTGGTTTATTTTTTGTATTCTATAGTGTTTACAAAAATGAGGATAGGGAAGAAATCCAAGAAAAAGAAATGTTCGAAGAAGTGTTCGAAGAAGTGTTGTGGAATGCGGATAGCACCTTATTCTTGGAGAATTGCCACGGCAACAGGAGGAACAGGAGGTGCCGCTGTTAATTTTGGTCCCGTCAATGTGAAAAATCGGGATCTTGTAACGTTTTTCAGTCAGGGAGGTGTCATCGTAAACGGACAAGCAGGATCTGCATTTATAGAATTTACTCCTAACAACATCATCGGATCTACCGGTCCACCTGCAGTGCCACCAGACGATCCATCCATTTTTAATATTTACGTGGATACAAGTTCAAACAATCTCTTTGCGTGGGTTCCAGGAACGGGTCCATCAGGATTTACAGGGGTGTGGGAGTTAGAATCCGGTGGGACGGGACAAACAGGGAGTACAGGATTTACTGGTCCCACAGGAAGTACAGGACCTCAAGGTCTTGCGGGGACAGCATCGGATACAGGAGCGACAGGAAATACGGGACCCACAGGAAATACGGGACAAACCGGGGAAACAGGAAATACAGGAGCAACAGGACCTTGTTGTACAGGTCCAACAGGAAATACAGGTCCAACAGGACAAACAGGTGCAACCGAAACAGGTCCCACAGGAAATACAGGTCCAACAGGACAAACAGGTGCAACCGGAACAGGACCCACGGGGACAACAGGACACACAGGAAGTACAGGAAGTACAGGGCCTCAAGGTCTTGCGGGGACAGCATCGGATACAGGAGCGACAGGAAGTACAGGACCCTCTTTGGGACTGATAGCGACCGAGGGTACCTGGGATCCCACCGGTACCGCTGTAACCAACGTGACTGCGGCTGTAGGCAACGCCCTCTCTGCTTTCATCCGTATAGGGAACACGGTCAACATTGCCGCCCGTTTGACGATAACCACCGACACGGGAGGTGCGGGATCTCGGTGTAATTTTTCCTTTCTCCTCCCCGTTCTCAGGACCGAGGACTTTAACACCACCGCCCAGCTACAGTTAATTGGTGTTGCGGGGGAGGACACCGTTGACCTACAGGAACCAGTAATAGTGTTTGGCTTTATGGGAGGGATTACAGCCCCCGAGGCCTTTATGGTTTTTCATAACGGGCCAGGCGGCACACAGACATATGAGGTAGTGATCACGGGAAACTACCGCCTGAATAATGATACGTAAATAATAAAACTCAAAATCTTCTCCAAAACCAAAAAGTCTCTTCCCTTCACAAAACACTAATTCTTAATTTCAAAGAAAATAAGAAGAATTCTATCGTTTAAAAAACAATCTGTTAATTTGGGCGTTTTGTATAGAAATGAAACGCATCGCAACGATTGGACAAAATGGACATTTTACAACTGTTAAGACAAATACTCCGACTGTAGGAAGCTACGCACAGTTTTCTTCTACCAACGCGAGACCCTGGTCCACCACCGCTCCTAAAAAACAGACGCGCAAAACGCGTAGGCGCAAGAAAAAGATTTTACACCCTATTTTTGCACAATGCGCTAAAATCTCTGCGGATCCCTTTTGGCAGGATAAATTTGACAAGGCCAGTTACGGCAAGCTTCCGCGTGGGTTTACCATGAACAAAAATTATTTGATTTACAAGCGTGGGATCAAAAACGATTCGGCGGTTGTTCCGGAAACACCACACGAAGCTTATTCGGTGTGTGTCTATTTTTTTCAATCGACCGCAAAGATCTATTCGGATCAAGACAATGATCGGTTAAAAGAGGAAGAACGGTTGACGCAGCTCCGGGAACAACTGAAAGAGAGAACATGGGCAAAAACACTAAAAAGACAGAAAGAGGTCTTGGTAGAATTGTACGTTCAGGAACTCAAGGAACACTACACGTTGTCTATAGAAGCGACCAAGAAACTCGAAGATATTATCAACATTGGAATTTTGTACAATTATTTCAACAAAGACAACATCCTTCTCGAAGACGGAATCATCACCGAGATTGTGGGATTGATCTACGACTCAGATATAGAAATCTTCGTTACAGAACAACCCTTACAACCCAAAACCAGCAAAAGCTCTTCAAAAGCTAAAAAGATCGAGCCCTCACCTCTTCCAAGACATGTTTCCTTCGCCAAAGAGCGAACGATCGATTTTTACGAGGAATGGGGAAAATTGCTGGATATTTCCATTAAAATCGTCATTCCCAAAGAGTCTAAAGAAAAAGGGTTTGAAGGGGTCCATGTTGCATGTGTCCACTCACACATCGAAGAAAGTCCGATAATGTCCACAGAAGAGTTTTTAGAAAGCACCTTCACACCGACCATATCTACGACAGATTAATAGAAAGTCCAAACAAATAAATCGTCATAACGAAAAGTATGAAGAAAACGGCGCTTTTGATCGGATTTCATTATCCATCTTCAGGACACTATCGATCATTGAACAGCGCTATGATCGATGTCTATTTGGTACACAACCACTGTGAATCGGCAGGGTTTCACACAAAAATAATGGGAGATTTTTGTACGGGATCGTATTCAAAGACATTCAACCGTGCAATCATCAACGGATATGTGGATGTAGATGTGTTGGATTTTTGTGGTGAAAAAGAATCCTACATCATGACCGTTCACGACCGTTCAGCGTTTAAAACCGCTTTACAGGCTTCCTTGGTGGATGTAGGCGAAAGACTGCTGGTCTACTTTTCTGGACATGGGGATCCAAAGGGAAAAAAGATGATACTCCCGGATAATTCAGAATTTTCGTGGCAGAAATGGTATCGAAGAATTGTCACGTCCGTTCCACCGACCACGGAATTTTGTTTTGGGTTGGATTGTTGTCATCCTCCCACATTCGATCTTCCGTACGAACTCCGAGAAAAACGTTTTAGAGCAAAAAAGTTGTGTGAGATTTCCTTAGCACCTCCGTTGGTGGTTGCATTTGTCTCTTCCGAAACCAAAAAATCTGCGGATGCTTCCGATAACGGTTCTTTATTTACGCGCTTTTTACTGCAGAGATGGGGAATGCTGGATCGAGATCACCACACATCCATCGAGATAGCGTCTATAAAAACGTTTGTCGATCAATCCATACAAAAAATGCAAAAGAAACGCAACACACAACAAATGTGTGTATATGCTTCTCAGCCCATTCTTTCCTTTCTTCAACCTTGGATTTGGTGCATGGAACGATCTACATAAATTTGAGAAAGTATCCTATTTTTCATTGTTCAATGAAAAATGGAGTGGCAAAGGGATTTGCTTTTTCACACTTCCGGTATTGTAATCACTCCTTTTTCTGTTTCCTTCGCCTTAGCCTTCAAATCGTGTGTAAAAGAGTTTTTAACGGGAATATGGGTTTCAAAAAGTGTATCAAAGAAAATTCCGCTACAAAACGAACGACAAATCTATAAACTACTAAAACAGTGCGGTTACGAGGATCAATTTGTTGACCTAACTGGAATACTAACAAGTTCTTTCTCCAGTTCGGGTGTTATGAATGGGGAGATGGCAATGCAAGAGAATCTGATTCGTCCTCCTCTTTTCCTTGCAGATCGGCACAACCGTAAACCCCCAACGTTTCGATTGACACCACCCTTTACGCAGGATTCTATACGTAAATCGCGGACTGCACGATTAAGAGCTCCAAAAAGAGTTGCGTCTGCGGTAAGAACGGTTCAAGTGCTTTTTCCTTTAAATAATCTGTAACACGGTCCCAACGCCTTCAGCGGCTGCAAAGAACTTGTACTTATAGGTGAGATAGACAACCAACCACAGAATACAAATGAAGAGAAGACCTCCTGCGAGCAACACAATCCCTAAAATACTGTCTTGCTTTTGAGACTCCAAACTCCCTGTCGTGCATGGTGTAGAAGGGTCAAAAAACACCGTGACCTCTTTTCCCTTGGCAAATTTGGGTTCGTCTTCTACTGTGAACTGCGCGGTGCACATTTTACTCGGTTGATCGCTTGTATACGATACGGTTATGTCACATACACGGTTCTGATCCGTTGTTTTAGGACACTTTGAGTCGGTGATCTTGCCTTTGGTGCTTTTGGTTCTTCGTAGCGCTTCCACAATGAGGTAGATGCCGAAACCAACAAATATCAAGGCAAACAATGTTCCTATCACACCGCTTACAATTGCAGAGAATTTCCCAAAATCGGATGCACCGGTATATAAAGAATTCCCAATACCACCCTTTGACATATTTTCATTTACATATATATAATGTAAATTATATATGCATATCCGTAGGACGTAATATATAGTGTTACACCCGCAGGATATAGAGTTTCTCATGGGTAATCCAATCCTGTTTTCGCGTGGTTTGGTCGCCGTACGGACCGATATTGGGACCGTTTGACTCTTTCTCATCAAATACAGGAGGAGAGCCTACCAGACAAATAGATTCGTAGTTTAGCATCAGCTCCATGGGAGAAAAACAGAGCGTGAGCACTTCCGTTTGCGCGTCTTTTGCGGTGGTTGCTTCTAATTGGGTTTTTTCGCCTTGATGGACGACGTAAAATCGTGCTATTGTCATCTCTATTGTTTTTTAAAATACGTATCTTAAAAAACTTCATATTTGACTTTCCCGCATTCTCGATGTCCTTTGCCTCAACAATCGAACAATATCCGTGTTTCCAAATCCAGAAGCTAACTGAAGAGCTGTCGTCGTTGCCACACCTTCGATGTCCGGATCGGCGTTGTGTTTTAACAACAACCGAGCAACGTTTGTATATCCTTCCTCAGAAGCCACCATAAGAGCTGTTTCAGCTTCAAAATTTTGGTAATCCGGTCCGGCGCGTTTTTCCAACAACATCTCAACAATGTTTGGGCGGTTCGCAGTAGTAGCATGTAGAAGAGCTGTCATATCGCCTTCATCTTGGATATCTGGATCGGCGTCGTGTTCTAACAACAACGTAACTAAGTCCTCTTGTCCCTTCCCAGAAGCTAGCATAAGAACCGTCATTCGGTCTTCGTTGTCTTCCCGAGTGTTTGGATTAGCATTATATTCCAACAACAACCGGACAATATTTTCATTTTCTCCTCCAACAAAATCCATTAGAACTACCAGAAGAGAGGTCTCCTCTTCTATCCCTCCCGTTTCCAGCCAGACGTTTGGAGAGACCCCGATGTGTAACAAAGATGCAACGCATTCTACCCTATCGTCGATCGCACACTCAAAAAGCTGTTCCTGAGCTTCTTTCCAATATTTTTTATACGTTTCGATCCGATTTTCTACCGGAATATCCTCACTGTTTAGTTCAAACGCAACTCCAAAATCTTTCATGATCTTTTCAAACCAAAAATCGTTGTTTTTGCAAATGATGTTTGCAGCCTTTCGATGTGTTAAGCAGAAATGTAAAACATCCCTGGGAGGTAAATAGTACAACATTTTCCAAATCACTTCCTGTGGTAGATCAAAGAACGGTGTTTCCTTGGGATCTTCCATTTTTCTTAGCGACTATTTTTTGAAAACGTCCATTCATATTCGTCTTTCCCGCATTCTCGATGTCCGGGTCTGCCTCAACAATTGAACAATATCTGTGTTTCCAAATCCAGAAGCTAACTGAAGAGCTGTCAACTTTCCCGCATCCCCGATCTCTGCGTTTGCACCGTGTTCTAACAACAACCGAGCAATGTCTGTATATCCTTTCTCAGAAGCCACCATAAGAGCTGTGTCCTCTTCATAATTTTGGTAATCCGGATCGGCGTTGTGTTCCAACAACAACCGAACAGTATCTATGTGTCCGGTAGTAGTAGCATAATGAAGAGCTGTCAGTTTGTCTTCATCTTGGGTATCTGTTTTAGCGTTGTGTTCCAACAACAATCGAGTGATATCTGCATTTCCCCTTCCAGACGCCCACATAAGAGCCGTTATTGACTCGTCTCCTCGTTCATCTTTACTATTCGGATTAGCACCGTGTTCCAACAATGCCCGAACGATATCCGTGTAACTTCTCATAGAAGCATAGAAAAGGGAGTCCCACCCATCTTTATGTCTGACATTCGGATCCACACCAATCTTCAGCAACGCCAAGACACAGTCTATATCTCCTTCTTTCGCACAGTAAAGAAGGTATGCTGGAGTGTCTTTCCAATATTGTTTGTACGTTTCCACTCGATTTTCTGCCGGAATGCCTTTCTTTGCCAATTCCTTTTCAAACAAGACTCCAAAATCTCTCTGGATCTTTTGAAGCCAGAAATAATTGTCTCTGCATATGATTGCAGCACCGCTGTAGGTTTCACAGAAATGCACCGTGTCCTTGGGAGGTAAATAGTACAACATCTTCCAAATCATTTCTT
>SDBT01014293.1_pt1 | contig 12668 bp, 12 predicted proteins | sample 2277101 | NCBI WGS metagenome assembly SDBT01 (sample SAMN10404973, study PRJNA504765) | marine sediment metagenome | isolation source: marine sediment core GS10_PC15, 103 cmbsf | place: Arctic Ocean: Southern Knipovich Ridge | collected 2010 | reverse complement strand
GCCTGGGCCTCATGATATCCAGGCCGATCCGCTATTCGTCGACAGGTTCTCCGGGGATTACAGTCTTCTCCCCAACTCGCCCTGCATAGACGCAGGCGACCCTGATTCACCTTTAGACCCCGACGGCACGAGGGCTGATATCGGCGCATACTATTTCGATCAGGCGGTGGGTATTGAAGATCCGGGGGAGCCGTCCGGCCCCTATCGTTTTGAATTACATCAGAACTATCCAAATCCGTTCAATGCGCAGACCATTATATCTTATTATTTGAGTGAAGAGTTGGTTGTAAGCTTGCACATATATTCAATCACCGGGCATTTTGTGAAGGCGCTGGCCAACAAGGAGAGACAGAATTCTGGTGAACATAAATATGTGTGGGATGGTAAAGATAAAAACGATAAGATGGTATCCACCGGGATTTATTTCTACGAGTTATATGTTGACGACTACCGCGAATCGAAAGCGATGATAATGATAAAATAAGACTCATTTTTCTGCGAGTCATGGCTTGCCATGACCGCAACAAAGCCTTCAGGACGGTTTAGGCTTTGAGCTAAGATACGGTTCGGTCAGCCTGCCTCCATCCTCGTTTTATGTAAACCTGCCTTTGATGAAACAATCTGACATACTAATCGTAGTCAAAATAGGGGAATAAATATACGGATTTAGCGGGGAGGTTGATTTGGATACCCGAAAAATAATGGCAGCAACCGTCATAATTCTGGCGGGGACGGCAGCGTGTATCCTCGCGGGCGAACCCATAGCGAAGCTTGATAATATTAGAACAGACCGGGTTGAGTCGGTCGGGATCGAGCTAAAAAAAGGTGCCGAATTCATAATAAGGGCCGTCGGGCAATCTGCTCGGCGTGATGATGATCTCAACGCTTACGGCTGGCTTCTGGATGGGAATACGCGGGAGCCGGTCTGGGTGATGGATAGAGGTAACTCCAACCGCAAGGGGCGAAAGGGATTACGCAGCGCAGAAAAGACAGTCTTTCTCGAACCGGGGAAATATGAGCTTTATTATTATGCTGCCGGGCGATGGAGCGCCAAAATATATATCAATGGCAAGAACATACTTGAGTTTCTGGGAGATCTTTTTGATGGCGACCTGGGCGACGATGCTGATGAATATATCGATGAATTCTATATCGCAATTTACCCTTCAGACGATAATTTTAAGGAATATGAACTATTTAATCCCGATGGCGAGATTCCGGGCGCCCTTCTTCAGGTTAACAGGGTTGGAGATTCCGAATATCTCCAGAGAGGTTTTTCCCTCGATAAGCCGATGGCAATAAGAATATATGCGCTATGTGAATATCCACAGAGCTATAAAGAGCCTATCGATCATGCTTGGGTAGTGGACGCCGAAAGCGGGGAAAAAGTATGGGAGATGGATCGCTGGAATACCGATCCGGCTGGCGGCGGGAGAAAAAATAGATATTCCAACGAGGAAGTGAAATTCGAAAAAGGTAATTACATTCTCTATTACGTTACGGACGATTCCCATTCGTACGATGATTTTAATGTCATACCGCCATATGATCCTTTCAACTGGGGTGTGGCCCTTCTGGCAGTAAAGGAATCGGATAGAAAAGCGTTTCAAACCTTCATACCCGAGGGGCGGGGAGATGCGCTTATGGACCTGACAAGGGTCGGCGACGATGAATTTGTCTCCCAGGCATTTCAGCTTGAAAAAGAACAGTCATTGCGGATTCATGCTATCGGCGAATACAGCTCGGGGGGCCGCTATTTCGTAGACTACGGTTGGATAGAGAATGCATCCACAGGCAAAATTGCATGGGAGATGACTCACCGCAATACCGAGCATGCCGGTGGTGCTTCCAAGAACAGACAATTCGACGGTCTCGTTAAATTACCGAAAGGTTATTATATTGCACATTATATCACCGACGGTTCGCATTCCTATCGCGATTGGAATGCATCCCAGCCCTATGAACCCCGGGACTGGGGATTGTCGGTATATCCCGGCAGGGATTTCGATAATTCCAAATTCAAGCTTCTCGATGAATCTGAAATAAAGAGGGGCGCAGATATTCTGGTTAAGATGACGGGCCTTCGAGATAACCAACGACGACGCGGGAAATTTGAATTCGATAATAGAACAAAAATTCGGATTTATGCAATCGGCGAGGGTGACCGCGACGAGATGTATGACTTTGGGTGGATAGTTAATGATAAAACCGGTAGGTCGGTCTGGGAGATGACCTGGCGGAATACGGAGCCTGCCGGCGGTGCTAGAAAGAACAGGTTATACGATGACACTGTTATCCTGGATCCCGGCGAATATGAGGTGATTTTCGTTACCGATGGTACCCATTCCTTCAACGATTGGAACGCCGCCAAACCGCGCGATCCGGCAAGCTGGGGTATAACGATTAACCTGGTCGAGAAATTTTAGGCAGTAATACCTCCCTTTATATGTGAATCTGCAAACTCGGGGCGGTTTTTTTGACCGCCCCTCAGTGTATTCTAATAATTAATCGCGTTAACGAGGAATCATCCGCCGATTCAGCTCCGAACGCCTTATAAATCTCAATTCCCGGCGCAACGCAGATGTATCCGTGCCCGCGGGCGAAATCAGCAATTTCTCTCCAGCAGACATCGAGGCTGTCGTATTGACGATAGCAATCGTATACCAGCGCATCTCCCCCGGATATCGTTCCTCTATGAATCCCGGCGGGCGGTTCCCAGCTTGTATCTGTAAGAATCAAAGCCGCCTGCCGACCAGACGGAGAGAGACTTAGCGAATCTGAAAATGCGGCTATGATTCCTACAGGATCTCCAAAAACCTGCGGGTCCAGGGCATAAAACTCCATGGTGCTGGCGATAGATTCATCGATACCACGCGTGACGCTGTCGGAATCCACATAGGCATAATGCAGATCAGGCATCCGCTTTTCTCTTACTTTCTCATGGTCGTTTGCGTGGCCGCAGAACACCAACGAAATTCCGGCTAAGCACGCGAATAATCCGGGCAATCTTACAAGAAGCGCGGCCCGGTTTTTCATTGATAAATCCATGCCGGGTTATGCAGGAAATTCCACCTTTTCAAACCACCTTGGGTCTAAATCGGGGAATATATCATCCCTTTGTTCGAGATCGATAAGACATGACAATTCCCCTTCGGAGAGGTTATCTGCCCTATCGACCATCCGGGCCAGTTGCTGGAAGGCTTCATGATGAGCGGTGATTCTGGCTTCGGCGTAATCCCTGGCGGCCCAGGTGGAGATCAGAAACTGCCAGTCGGAGGCGGACAGGAGCATCAATTCTCGCGCAGCCTGAGTTATGATACGTTTTCCGAGTTCCCCGGCGCTTTTATATCGGCCGGCGAGCTCTTTCATTTTCAATTCATCTTCATAAATATGCTTCCAGGTCCATTCGGTCCACTCATTCAGCCAGATATAATGAAATCCGCCTTCACCCCAGGAGCCTTCCGGAAGAGTGATTACATTTGATGGTTTGTTCATGTCATAATATTCGCCGACGGTACACAGGCCAATTTCAGCGGATACCGCCATTTTTTCCAGAACCTTTCGAAGAAATACAGGGCCTTCAAACCACCAATGACCGAATAACTCGGAATCGAAAGGAGCTACTATGATCCCCGGCTCCCCGGTTTTTTTGAAGTGATTCAAGAGTTGTTGCTCTACCAGATTTACAAAGTGCGTGGAGTTCTCTTCCAGCCGATCTGGAATCGGATCAGGATCGTAAATCACCTTATCGGCCAGATCCGATTTCGACGATGTCACTTTCCAATAGCGATGTCCTCCGGGGAATCTCTTCTTATGAAAATCGAGATAGTTGCTATCACCGGGATACCCCCATTCTCCGGACCATACCTGAAGGCTTGTTTCAGGGTGGCGCGTAAATACGCCAACAGGTTGTTGGCCATCCTTACTGCCCACCAGATATGCAGACAATGGAGTTTTCTCCTGTTCTTCGGAGCGCGGTTTATACTGCTTTTCGAACTTTCCCCAGAGCGTTTTCAAGGCATCAAACCTGTCTATATATACGCCGATGGCCTTTCCGCCCTTCAGGGTGGAGCTATCTATGAAAAAATATTCAATTCCGTTTTCCGAAAGAAATTCCTCGATTCCTTTTCTCTTATAACTTTCGGGCAGGCCTTTAATCTTGACCGGCGCGCTCCAGTCATAGGAAGGCCTGTAACCACATTCGGGAAGCCAGATGCCCCTTGGATTTCTTCCAAAATACCTACGATATGATGCCACGGCCTGCTTTATCTGCGCCTGGCATGATTCATCCTGCGAAAGCAGCGGCAGATAGCCATGGGTGGCGGCGCAGGTTATAATCTCGATATGCCCGCCATCCTGGAGCCGGCGAAATTGCGCGATTATATCCTGATTGTAAGCGCCTTTAAAGGTGCTCAACGCGAGTTTGTAAAAAGCCTCCCAGTTGTGGGCGAGCTTTAAAAAATCGTCCTGGCCTGTGCGATGAAATTCTTCAGCATCGCTGGCAGCGGCCTCAAACCGATGCTTCAGGTAATCAATGAAATTCGATTTGAAAGAATTATGTGCCAGCTGCTCGCAGAGTACCGGCGAAACTCCTATGGTAAATTTCGGGGATATACCCTGCTCCATCAGGCTGTCGCAGGCTTGAAGCAACGGGATATAGGTTTCTGCCGCCGCCTCGTTTAGCCAGTCTGTCCCGTGAGGCCATTTGCCGTGCCCCAGCACATAAGGAAGATGAGAATGTAATACGAAGGCAAAATATCCCTTCTTCATTTCTGGGAACTATCCTTGTCTACTACCTGGAAGCCTATGCTTTTGTCGGTTTGGCCGTGGATCTTTATCTGGCCGAATTGGCCCTCGTATTTCTTGATATTCTGGTCCAGGGCCTTGTGTAACATCTTGGCATGGGCCGGCGTCATTATTATCCGGGCCAGTACCTTGGTTTTTTGGGCTCCCGGCATCACCCTGGCAAAATCAATGATCATCTCCTGCGGGGAGTGGGTGATTAAAGCCAGGTTAGAATAAATCCCCTCGGATTCTTTTTCGCCCAACTCTATGTTTAATTGCCTCGGCTTCTGTTGCATTACGTCTCCTTTATCCGATGGCGCAAACAAATAACGCCAATACTTATTGCCTTGAATGCTCAATTTTAATATAATTCGGCCTTATGTCAAGGTATTTGGAATGATCCCCGGTGGTTATGAATAAGGAGACAGTTAAAAGGATAACAGGCGGTTTTCGGGCCGTCAGCGTCCTGGTGCTGGGGGATCTGATGCTGGATCGCTACCTCTGGGGAAATGTCGATCGTATATCCCCTGAAGCGCCGGTACCGGTTGTTCAGGTGCAAAAGGAGACATCGAATCCTGGCGGCGCAGCCAACGTTGCCGCCAATGTCAGCGCTCTTGGCGCTAATGCTGCTCTGATAGGGGTGGTCGGCAATGATTCCTTCGCGGAAATGTTCAGAAAGAATCTGTCCGCGTGTAAAATTCAGTCTTCACATCTGGTGGTTGATGCAAAACGTTCGACGACGGTTAAGACACGCATCGTGGCACATAGCCAGCAGGTGGTCCGGATTGACCGGGAGGTTACCGCCGAGATCGGTGGCAGAGTCATTGAAGAGATACTGGAAAAGGCCAATAAACTTATGGCGGAAGTCGATGGGGTTATTATCTCTGATTATGGGAAAGGCGTGATAACCCATGGACTACTCTCCGAGCTGATATCCCTGGCTAACAAAGCCGGAAAGTTCATAGCAGTGGATCCCAAGGAAGTCCATTTCAAGAGTTACCGGGATGTTTCAGTGATCACCCCCAACCATCACGAAGCCGGTTTCGTCTCCGGTCGGCGAATTACCAGCGACAAAATACTGGAGGAGGTCGGCTGGGATCTGATGGCTTCACTCAACTTGGGATCCCTTCTGATCACAATGGGGGAGAAGGGCATGACGCTGTTCGAGAAGAACCATATCAGAACGGATATCCCTGTGGAGGCCAGGACTGTCTATGACGTCACCGGAGCCGGCGATACTGTAATTGCTGCACTGACCGTGGCACGATTGGGCGGGGCGACCATGCAGGAAGCAGCCTTTATATCGAATGTCGCTGCTGGATTGGCCGTTGCCAGGTTTGGAACCGCCAGGATAACGCAAGAGGAATTGAGAAAAGCGCTGCTTGAGAGGGAATGAATTCCAAAATTGTCACACAGGCTAAAGCAGCCAGCATTCGGGAAAGGTTAAAGCGCCAGGGGAAAAAGGTTGTTTTTACCAACGGCTGTTTCGACCTGATCCATGCCGGCCACGCCATATATCTTGATGCCGCACGTAGACTCGGTGATTTTCTGGTGGTCGGCCTTAATCTTGATTTATCTGTCCAGCGTCTGAAAGGCAAAGGTCGCCCCATACTGAAATTCAGAGAAAGAGCGCTTTTACTTTCATATCTGATTCCCGTCGACCTCGTGGTTGGCTTCGGCGATGATACCCCTATCAGGCTAATAAAGAGAATTCGCCCCGATATTCTCGTTAAGGGTGCCGACTATAAGATCTCCGAGATCGTTGGAGCAAGGGAGGTACGAAGCTGGGGGGGGAAAGTAAAAACAATACCGCTAACTCGGGGTAAATCTACCAGCAGAATTATCGACAATCTTCTATCAAGACGGTAATAGGCGGTTGAGCGGGCAACATAATATTTTATGCGCCAATAGGTTGCCGCAGAAACCGATAAAAGAGTTGACATGGTGGAAGGTAAAAGCTTATGATAGAAGTTTGGGGCCGGAAGCGATTTCCGCCCCCTTTTAGGTGCAGTGGATAGGCCGGTTTGAGGGATTCATATCCCCTGGACCATAATGACAGGAACGGTGGGTATTTGAGAATATGAGAATTGACGATAAACAAGCATCGATAACCTACGATATCGACCAGATCGGCAAGAATGGGAAGCTTCAGGAGGCTTTAGATAAGGCTCTGCAGGCAATTCGCCAGGGCTTGTATGAGGACGATCTCTTTTTCGTAGCTGCGGATATGGCATATCGGCTTGGCGATCTTGATAAGGCCGCCCAGTTGATAGATCGGCTGCTGGCTCGAGACCCGGAACACATTAGCGGTTGGATTTTATTCGGGCAGATTCATGGACACAGGGAAGACATCGCCAGGGCCAATTATGGACGTTTGCAGGCTGAAAGCCTTTTCCCCGGTTTAAAAGAGATCGACTTTGATGGTAAAGCAGTTGAAGAACAGGACTCTGCTTTTAATGGTACGGAACAGAAACCATTATCCGGCCAGAAAATTGATTTCGAAACCTTAACGTTTGCAGAGATCTGTGCAGAGCAGGGCTATTATAATAAAGCCTTGAAGATCTATTACGATTTGCTTGAAAAGGATCCTGGGAACGAAGATCTCAAGAAGAGAATCGAGGAGTTCAAGAAAAGGCTGAATAAGTATGACTGACCGGAGGATAAAGCAGGCCTTCGGCCTGTTAAAAAAAAACAAGGTTGATTGTCTTCTGGTAACAGAGATTAACCACGTTCGTTATCTTTCAGGTTTCTCCGGCTCCAACGGCATGGTAATTCTGGCTCCTCCGAAAGCCTATTTTCTGACTGATTTCCGGTATCTGGTGCAGGCTCAAAAGGAAGTCAAGGAGTGCACCGTAATTATCGCGGATCGCGAGCTGACCTCCGAATTGCCCAAGCTGCCGGTTTTTTCGAAGAAGATCCGGGTGGGAGTTGAAGCGGCATTCGTGTCTTTGAAACTTCAGGGGCTATTGAAAGATCTTTTGCCTAAAGTCGACTTCAGGCCCACCGAGAAACTCATAGAATCTCTGGCCATAACAAAGGACGGCGAGGAGATCAGGAGGATAAAGAAGGCGGTGCGTATCGCAGATCAGGCTTTTTCAGAAACTCTAAAATATGTGAAACCAGGCGTTAAAGAAAAAGATATTGCGATCGAATTGGAATACAATATGCGTTTCCAGGGTGCCGACGCCTCGGCGTTCGATACAATAGTTGCCTCGGGGCGGCGCTCATCGATGCCTCACGGGAAAGCCTCGGACAAGAAACTTCGCAAAGGAGATTTCGTTACGCTCGATTTCGGCGCTGTATACCAGGGTTATACATCTGATATCACCAGAACCGTGGTGCTGGGAAAGGCGACGGCGAAACAGAAAAAAATATACGATATTGTTCTCACCGCGCAAAAGAAGGGCTGTAAGGCCGCTAAACCAGGTCTTGCCTGCAGTCGCCTGGATGGTGTTGTACGGGAAGTTATTATGAAATCCGGCTATGGAGATAATTTTGGGCATGGCCTTGGACACGGTATCGGTATGATTGTGCACGATCACCCGACGTTAAATCCCCGGTCGACGGATATTCTTCGTGAGGGCATGGTTGTAACCATAGAGCCCGGAATATATATTCCCAACTGGGGAGGCGTTCGGATCGAGGACGATGTTCTGATTACTGCCTCAGGAGGGCAAATATTGAGCAAATCGCCCAAGGATCTCCTGGAACTTTGAATTGACGGGACCTGATTCAAACGGGGGAAAGTAAAATGAGACCATCGAAAATAAGGATGCTTATTAAGCTTGTAGAGGAGTCTGGCATAGACGAACTCGAGGTCTCGAGTTGGGGCCGAAAAGTATGCATCCGCAAGAAAGTCGATCTTAACGGCGATCATAAGGGCAATCCAAGGCCTGGCATCGAACAGTTGCCACGACAGGAAAAATCTACGAAGATCGAAATCACCTCCGGAGTTGCTGAACAACCCGTTACGAGGACTGAACTTATCGAGATAAAATCCCCCATGGTTGGGACATTTTATAAAGCGCCGGCGCCTGATGCCAAACCCTATGCTGAAGTCGGCCAGACTATTAAAAACGGGCAGGTGGTGTGTATTATTGAGGCCATGAAACTGATGAATGAGATTGAATCGGAGACCTCCGGCCGCATCGTAGAAGTTCTTGTGAAGAACGCTAAACCTGTTCAGTTCGGCCAGGCGCTATTTTTGGTAGAGCCGGCTTAACCAAACGCTCAATCTCCAATCCAAGCTGTCGATATAGTTATAAACGCCCTGTAGAAAGCGGGCGTGTGTGATATTAGTATTAACTAAATCCTGTGAGGTGTGGATTATGAGCTTCAAACAGATGATGCAGGAGATGCTGAATCAGCGTGCCTCGGATCTTCATTTACGCGTGGGAATACGTCCCATGCTAAGGGTCGACGGTAGCCTTATCGCGATTGATGATCAGATCCTGGTTCACGAAGATATAGATAAGATTCTTTCCCAGATTTTGAATGATGAGCAGAAGGAGCGTTTTAATATAAAACGTGAAATGGACCTGGCCCTTTCCATTTCCAAGATGGGGCGCTTCAGAATCAACCTCTACAAGCAGCGGGGCACAATAGGCATAGCCATCAGGCAGGTCAATACAAAAGTACCCAGTTTCGAGGAGCTAAACTTACCTGAAGCAGTAAAGGAGATTGCCGCCAACAAGCGTGGCCTTGTTATCGTTACGGGTACTACAGGGTCTGGAAAATCGACAACCCTGGCCTCTATTGTGGAATATATCAACAGCACCCGCTCCGAGAATGTTCTCACGATTGAAGATCCTATCGAATATATATATCGTGATAAAAAATCGATTATCTCACAGAGAGAAGTGGGAGGCGATACCGAAAATTTTTCATCCGCTCTGCGGCACGCTTTCAGACAAGATCCCGATATAATTCTCGTGGGGGAGATACGGGATGTCGATACGATGAATATTGCCCTGACCGCCGCCGATACGGGGCATCTCGTTCTCACCACTCTGCATACATTGAACGCCGTGGAGACGATATCGAGGATAATATCATTTTTTCCGCCGCATCAACATCAACAGATTCGCTTGCTTCTGGCCGGAACACTGAAGGCGATCGTCTGCCAGCGGCTTCTTCCGCGGTGCGATGGCCCCGGCCGGGTGCCAGCAGTGGAAGCCCTGGTTTCCACCGCGTCCATCCGGGAAGCCATCATCGATCCTGAGAAAACGACAACGATACTTGACCTTATCGAATCGGGGAGTACCCAGTACGGCATGCAGAGTTTCGACCAGTCTATTATGAAACTCTACCGCTCCGGATTTATCAGTTACGAAGAGGCCATGGTCCAGTGTTCTAATCCGGATGATTTCGACCTGAGAGTCAAAGGTATAACGTCCGCATCAGACAGAGGCTGGGCGGAATTCGAGGAAAGCAACAAGCAAAAAGACGATTTCGGCTTGTAGCTGGTTTTTCCAGATATGACCTCGGGGCACAGCCAGAGATTTTCTTCATCTCCATCCCTGCATTTCAGAAGTTCTTTTCTCCCATAAACTAAAAGATCTGAAGGCCATATGGGAGCGGAGGATCCAATCCCCCTTCCCCCGACCGTCGATAAATTCTGTTTGATCGAAGATAAAAATATGATATATTGACGCTTTGAATTCTTAGACGGGTAGGCGGGAACACTGTGTTTGAAAAGATCTTGATCGCCAATAGAGGCGAGATAGCCCTGCGGATCATCAGGGCCTGTAAAGAGCTCGGGATATCGTCGGTTGCTGTATATTCGGAGGCGGACGCTGATTCTTTACACGTTCGCTTCGCCGATGAATCCGTCTGTATAGGAACTTCCCCTCCGGGCGAAAGTTATCTCGACCCGCGGCGGATAATATCAGCGGCTGAAATAACCAATGCAGACGCTATTCATCCCGGTTATGGCTTTCTGGCTGAGAACCCCGATTTCGCTGAGGTTTGCCAGTCGTGCCAGCTCATATTTATCGGTCCGCATCATGATGTCATCAGGGCTTTGGGAGACAAATCGCTGGCGAAGAAAACCATGGCAGGCGCCGGAATACCCGTAATTCCTGGTTCCTTAGGAAATGTATCCGATATAAAGGCAGCCGAAGTTGCCGCCACGGCAGTTGGTTATCCTGTTATAATCAAGGCCACCAATGGTGGCGGAGGGCGCGGTATGCGGATGGTGAAAGCACGCCCTGAGTTGGAGAAGGCTCTGGATATTGCAAGAACCGAGGCCAACCTCGCATTCGGCAATCCCGATGTATATATTGAGAAGTTCATTACAAACCCTCGTCATGTGGAGATTCAGATACTGGCCGATTCATCGGGCAATACGGTCCATCTGGGAGAGCGCGACTGCACTGTACAACGGAGACATCAGAAGCTAATCGAGGAATCGCCATCGCCCATAATGACAGCGCCGCTGCGTGAAAGAATGGGTCAGGCGGCCATAGCGGGCGCAAAGGCGGCGGGATATACGGGAGCCGGGACTTTCGAGTTTCTGGTGGATTCCAGTAATGAATTTTATTTTATGGAGACCAATACCCGCATTCAGGTCGAGCATCCGGTTACCGAGGAAATCACAGGCATCGATCTTATCAAAGAGCAGATCAAGATTGCTGCTGGAGAGAAACTATCTTTCGGACAGCGGGAGATCACTTTTTCCGGTCACACGTTCGAATGTCGTATCAACGCCGAGGATCCGGATCGGAATTTCGCCCCTGCTCCGGGTAAGATCACGGCCTTCCATATTCCAGGCGGGCACAACGTGCGTGTCGACACCCATGCTTATGCTGGATACGTGATTCCGCCAGATTACGATTCTCTCATCGCCAAGCTGATTGTCTCCGGCTCCGACCGGCAGGAGGCCATTAAGAGAATGGAGCGTTGCCTGGAGGAATTTATCGTGGAAGGGATACCGACCACGAGGGAATTTCACCAACGGGTGTTTAAGGACAGAGATTTTATACGGGGCGAATATGACAGCTCTTTTGTTGAGAAGCTTCTGGCGAGCGACAAACGAGATTCGGAATTGGATGAGGATCTGGTGATTAAGGAGGAGCAGTGATTCCTGAAGATTTAAAATATAGCAAAGAACATGAATGGGTGAGATTCGAGGATGATATTGCCACCGTTGGGATTACCGATTACGCCCAGGGTGAACTGGGTGATATCGTTTTCGTGGAGCTTCCCAAGGTTGGCGCAAAGGTAGAATGTATGAAACCATTCGGCACTATCGAAGCCGTTAAAGCGATATCCGACTTATTTTGTCCGCTGACCGGTGAGGTGGCGGAGGTTAACGGGAATCTTGAAAGCGATTCATCTATCATAAACAGCGATCCCTACGGCGAAGGCTGGATTATTAAAATCAGATATTCGGACTCCGAAGAATTAAAAAGCCTTTTATCGGCTGATGATTACGCGGTTTTTGTAGAGAATAAGTAATCCATGAATTATATCCCTAATTCAGCCGAAATCCGCAGGCTTATGCTTGAGGATATCGGCGTTTCAGATTTTGAATACCTGATAAGATCCGTTCCAGCAAGTCTACGTCTGAGAAGGCCGTTGAATCTACCCGGACCATTATCGGAGCATGAACTTAACCAGGAGCTTCAATCTATTGCGAGACAGAATAGTGGCATATCAACGGGATTTGTCGGCGGGGGAGCGTATGATCACTTTGTACCGTCGGTTATAGATCATATTTTGCTTCGCTCGGAATATTACACAGCTTATACTCCCTATCAAGCTGAAGCGGCGCAGGGGACGCTTCAGACCATGTATGAGTTTCAGACGTTTATCTCCAGATTGACAGGTATGGCGGTTACCAGCGCATCCCTGTATGACGGCGCATCAGCTCTGGCTGAGGC
>SDBT01014292.1_pt1 | contig 12668 bp, 12 predicted proteins | sample 2277101 | NCBI WGS metagenome assembly SDBT01 (sample SAMN10404973, study PRJNA504765) | marine sediment metagenome | isolation source: marine sediment core GS10_PC15, 103 cmbsf | place: Arctic Ocean: Southern Knipovich Ridge | collected 2010 | reverse complement strand
TGTCTACACCAAGAAAAAACTGAGCATTGATGATGGTAAGGTATGGGTAAGAGAAAAACTTAAGCGAAGCTGGAGCAAACTGTGCCCGGAGGCAAGGGAAAAACGCACGATGACATTAGTCTGGGGGTCGAAGGTGTCACGGCTCTCTACCAACAATCCGTTCATACTAATGTTTCTGGTACGCCCTAGGCTCGTGGCCCCACTGCTCCGGCTTTCTATTTGCGTGAACAGACTCACTCGCCGCTGCTCACTCCTGCCACTGCATCTACTTCGGCAGCTTCATAGGACGACTCGGGGTGCGGATTCACGACGAAGTTGTCGAATACGTCTTGATTGTTGCCGGGAGTGCTGATGCCGAAGTTGTGTATATCTCCTAGTTGCGAAAATCCGGAAGAAGGGGAGGGGCCCGTTATAGAACTGGGACTGTCCACGGCGATGAAATCACTCCCGTCCCAATGAAAGACCTGCATCGTTCCAGCATCTCCATCGTTTATGGCTACATCCGTGTCGTTCACCTTAACCAGTGTGTAAATATGGGCTAGCGGAAAGGATAGTGTATTTCCCAATTGCACGAATGTACTACCCGTCCAACGGTAATAACTCAACTCGCGATTATTGTCGTCTATAAAAACAACATCATTCTCGTTCATTACGGCAATCCAAGGCTCACCCATAACCGGAATGGATACACCGATTCCTACTATGCTTATCGTAAAGCCATCGAACGTATATCGCCGAAGCTCGCCTAGAAAGGAGTTTGCGTATGCGAAGTCCGTATCAGTCATACGATCCGTCTTTGCGCCGTCATTCTCTGTAAAAGAGATTCTAGCTAATTCGTCCCAGTTCATTCCATTCCAGTGGAGCCACACTAGATCGTTGTTGCCAACGCCACTCTCGGCGATCACTGCGCCATGTTTTGTCATTCCTGTTATATCTATACAGCCTGCAGCGGCTATATTTCCAATCCCAACGCGTACCCATTTGGTATCATTCCAATGATACATCCATACTATAGATGTACCAGACCGTCCGACTGCTATATTGCCTCCACCTAAGCTCGTTAAGGTATTGATAGTAGTTTCTGGAAAGGCATTACCTACTTGAGTCCAAACGCCATCCGCGTACTGCATTGCTTGGATTCCCTCAAGATTCGGCCCAAAATGAAAGAACAGGGAGTCGGCACGTTGCGACGTGGGGTTTAGATGTCCCTTGAGAGGGTTGCGGTGGAGGTTCGTCTTGATGCCCGGCCAGACGGGGCCTGATTTGAAATTGAAGATGGCATCGAATCTTGTATTGATGACAAGCGAAGTTCGGGTGGCGTCGGGCGAGTAGTTGCCCGAGGTATCCAACGCTTTGATCAAAAAGTCCCAAGGCGCCCGAATGCCCGTTTCGGTTATCGAGGGTGATGGGGGTACAGCTGCATCAGTAACTCGCGTACCTCGTTGGGTTTCGGTTAGTGTGAGAGCATCGTCCCAAAGGATGCCTTCGACACCGTATCGGATTTCGTACCCACCGAGATCTACATTGCCTACTTGATCCCACACGAAAGTGGCTGAGAGACCATTCCGCGAGGCCTTGAATCCTGTAACGTTATCGGGAGGCGCGATTTTACCAATTACCTCATGGGCGAGGGATTGAATCCAAGCCGATCGTACACCGATGTTGTTGATCGTCCGCACTCTGACATCATACTCGAGTGCATCCTGCACGTCGGAGATAAAGGCAAAATTCGCATCGCCATCAACCTGTATGGATTCACTCCACTGGTCTTGATTGGAAAGTATGAGGACATGCGTCTCCGCACCTACATCGAGGAATTCGATATTTCCTGGGTCATCCTCTTCCCCCGTGGGATCTAAAGGAGCCGTGGACAATTCGAAAGTGTTGCCGTGTACATCATCCAAACCCCTTACGTAGTATATAGTCCCTTCATGGAGGGGTGTAGGCAATTCAATAGGGTCCGCTCGACTCCTAAAGAATATCCGGCGTTCATCCTCCGCGGTAGTTTCAAGCTCGCTGTGCTCGATGAATATTGTCGGGTTAGCACTACTGATGTCGATGCCACTTAAGGTGGCTACACCGGGAATGCCTATACCTGATATCGTTAGGGGATTCCCAGAGGGTGCCCAATCCGTTTCATCAAAGACGTGGATTTGCATCTCCTCCACGGAGCTATCAATAATTACCACACTCAGGGGGTTCAAGTGCGCCATCGAAGGCGTACCTAATCCCAAGATCGTTAAGCTGTTTCCCGTTTGGGACCAGTCAGTACCATCGTGGTCATAGGTGCGCAGAACGTTCAAGCCATTGAGCAATAGGGCTACGCGCGTATCTGATAGCGCTACGATGGCTGCGGCGGTAGCTCCCCCAATGGGTAGCGCATTTCCTACTTGGGTGAAGTTTGCTCCATCCCAATGATATCGAACTAAAATGTTACGTCCACCATCGTACACAGCGATGTCAGTAGAGCTCAGGGCTGTAATTGACGGAGTATCTACAGAACCTTCGAGGGCAAAGCCCGACCCTATTTGAATCCATTCAGTGCCTGTTTGTCTCGCACGGAAGGAAGAGTTATACCTATATACCCTAAGTTCTTGATTGCCGTCATCGACGAGCACGATGTTAGAGGCGCTGAGGGAGGCTATAGCGGGCGTGCCCATACCCTCAATCGTAAGGGACGTACCCAATTGAGTCCACTCCGGTGGATTCGAGACGCTATTACGTTGATAGGCGGTTAAAGTTCCATCTCCCAAACCATCGGTAGTCGCAACGACGATTAGGGTGCTCGTTAAGGCTGTTATGGCTATGTCATTGAGGTCCGAGATGTCGAGGGCGTTGTTGGCTATAATCCAATCCGTTAGGTCTGATCGGTAGGATCTCAGGTTGGCTAGTGTTGAGTCCAAGAAGGCAATCTCCCAAGGCGCCCCCGCTACCTCGAGAGCTATCTCCCCGACGGTTTGACGATATTGGATTTCCAGGAAGCCCCCATTCGTCAGGAAGGGATAATCGGATTTAATCCAACTCACCTTGATGCGTGATACAACGGTACCGTCACTGTTCAAATGTAATTGATCTTCCCCACTCTCTAGGGTAATACCCCCCATACCCGTATTTTCGAAGGGGTTGGGAAATTGGGTGTTAGGTGCGGGATCTGCAGTGGTAGCTTCGCCAGCAGCCCAATCGTAAACGGACTCATCGGTCTCACGAAGGGTGAGATCGTAACCGATACCTCCATCGGCATCCGCGGTCAGTACACCACCTACAACCTCAAAAGGCTTGTTGGTCCAACCCATAGTGGCATGCGTAATCAAGACTACACATGGGGGCTGGATTCTAAAGGCTGCAAGTGTACAGGGCACAGTGATGGTGATTGATTGCCGAATCCGCTCTAGTGCAATCTTCGCCAGGCGTTGCACCCGTGTACTGTTGGGAGTAAACTCAAAAGGTATATCACCCCAGTTAATCTCGCCATCCTCAGTTTCGTAGAGTGCATTGGTAACTACGGGGTAGTTCGTCGGGAGGAAGTTTGCATCCTCGGATAAGTGTGTACCACGCACAGCGTTGAAGTTGTCTTGCCTACTGATGAGCGTTTCGATGTGTAGGGGACCACGAAAGTCGTCATCCGTCAAAGTTTCAGTTGGGATCCTCCAAACTCCCGCGTAGATGGTCCACTTACCACCTACATAGACCACTATTCCCGCGAATGATGTCAGCAGGGCTTCTATGATGCTTTGGGGAGTCCTATCGACTGTGAAGGCACCATTGGTAGTATAACGCTCTTGTGTACCTGATGGTAGTATTGCTATGGCATCTTCACAATCATCCGCAGCCGTTCCCAAGAGCGTTTCGTCTATGTCCGCTAAAGGGACGCCCAGTCCGAAATTGCCGTCCATTAGGTAGTCCGCTAAACACAATGCGGCATTATTCGAGTACACTGTGAGCGTGGTTCGTGGGTCGTATACCTTCTTCCCTTTTACCTTACAGGTGATATTAGGAATCCCCTGAGGGAATAGATCTGCATCCCATTTCAAGCGAATGTGTAGGTATGCTCTACCTCGTAGACGATAATCAAGCGTCCAAGTCGGGACGAGCGTTAGATCATTGAGCGTGCTCTCGCCCTTGTCGGGGTCGATACCTTCATCAGGGCCGTCACCTTCAAGGAGTTTGTAGTAAGCTTGACGAGTACCCGGACTGGAGTTATGGATGTTGGTTAGACTGCTATAGGGTTCTCCATTGATGACAGAATTGGGCCATAATTCATCCCATATGTTAACGTATCCTATACGGCCCTGGAAAAATTCCGACTCGCCGTCTAAGGAACCGACGTACGTCACCTCACTACCTGCTCCATTATCGTAGGGTATGCTGCTACGTCTCGAGTTCTCGAGGGTGTAGTAGAAAACTGTTGGCCTTGGAGTGATTCTTGTACCGCCCTTAGGAATAAAGGAGTGGCGCTTGAAAATACCAATAATCATGCTACCCGGAGTGAAGGTATCCGGTCTAGCCAAAACGACTATGAATGCTTCCTCTCCCGGAAGGACGGCAGGAACCTCATCGCCATCTACGATGTCCTGAGCGGTCTCTACGAAGTTTCCTGAAGCATCCGTGAAACGTATAGCACCCGTATCCTCCTTGGTGAGTCTCCAATTATCCCCATGAGCGATAATGGTCTCTTGAATCTTAGCTCTTGCGGGTTGGATGTTTACTACTAATGTCATGAATGGGGGGTTATGCTGTGATTGAGCTTCCGTGGCTGCATAGTTCCCAAAGCCATCGAAGCGAGTACCCACCTTAGTCGTCTTAATAGGGCGGGTCGCATCACGTAGGAACTCACTTGCATCCTGGCCATCAGTTCCCAAACGGGTTCGATCCACGGTGACGTGATCAGCCCACTTACCGACGCCATACTCCAAAATGCCGTTATTCTTGTCGCCCTCACCTGGAGACAATTCTACTAGTTCATTGTTCAGGAAGACTGCGGTAATTTCCTCTACTTCATGGGCAGCTAGGACAACTATCAGATCGAGAAACTCTCTCTTAGGCCCTGAAACAGTCGCGAAGACGATATTACCTCCAGTGACTGTCTCACCGTAGATAACCTGCCAAGGGGCTATAGCGTCTAGGGTGGTCAAAGACCTCCCACGCATTGGGTTATCCAGCTTTTCAGGTTCTTCGAGCAGAGGCGCCAACCCTGCAAGGATTAAGCTCACACCAAGAGCTTTAGTGGCGGGATCGGCACCGAAGATCAGCAAGCCGACACCGACACCAACCGTGATCAGTCTTCTGTTTTGCTCGCCGCCTTCTACGATTTTAGACATTCCAACAACACTCGCAAGAGTTACGGGATATAAATATCAAGCCTCCAGCACCTAATACTGCGACCATGTGGCTGATGCAAATACCGAGATGCTCTACACCTGCACCATCTACGTACAACATTGGATCTCCCCTTAAGGCTTTCACTACGTCTTGGGGAGGAGTGCCCAATACGTTAGTGGTTGCTTCCTTTAGATCCCTTCCGAACTCCTTAATCAGTCTAAGCGAAGAGATTCGAGAATGATATCTCCCACGAAGGGGTTTACCATAATCAATACCCGTGATCTGGTCGACGACATGCAGTGAGAACAACAGACAGTCATATCTACCGATCTCGTAGGGCTTACGTCTCGCCTCCTCGATGCACTCACCCAATTTGGCTTGCCAACCTTGGACTCTCATCTCGTTGAGTCCCTCGGCCAAGCAGTTCCCCATTGACCATTCCAATCACCTAGAGTGTTCACGCGAAAGAAACCCAAATCTCCAGGGAAATCTATTTGTTGATCCTCGTGGGTAAATCTTCGGAGCCTTAAGCGTTGTAGATCGATCAAGTGACTCTCCGCATCTACGGTAATAGTTGCCGTATCTCCAGCTTCATCGATGGACATCGAATCCAATCTACCCTGAAAGAATAGATATGGGTCAACTATGAGGGAATCATCAGTCTCGAAAAAGCCTAAGTAGACCCTAACGGGTCGATTCTGGCGCCGCCCACTAAGGGCGATGGCAATTAGTGAACTCTTAACCCCCGATAGGATGATTTGATATCTGACGGCTCGAACATCTATGGTTTCATCTAAAGGGTTTAGTCTGAGGATGTCACCAGCGCCCGTCCAGGTTTTGGAATCCCATACGATCTCGTTGAATCCAGTCCAGAGACGTAGGAAAGCTGGCGAACCCCCAGAGTCGTATTCGATCTCCACAAAGAATGCAATGCGCACGTCGGGAGCGGTAAGCTCGGCTAGGACGCCAGCAGTTAGGTCACGGTTGCTCATATAGCCTCTTCCGCACTAAATGCAAATCCGTAAAAGGCTGCCACGTTAAGGTCCCACTGGGTTATGTTGGACGATAAACGGAAGACACTAACGGTATCATCCAAGAAGATGGTTTGACTATCTCCAGGAGATTCTCTAAGGTTGGGCCAGATATCGAGTGTTACTTCTCCCGACCCATCGCTATCGGCTTGCACGAGTACTTTGTGTAGTCGCGCACTAGCCCCTGTGCCCAATCGAATGTAGTCACCAGAAAGGAGCACACCTGTCTCATCGGCCGTCCAACCCTTTGTAGCTAGCGTTACACCCACCTGGGCAGCTCCATCTACCACAGGTGAACCTAAAGCAGAACCTCTTGGCGCCTTCCCATTAGGATCGCCGAATAGGAAGGTACCTGCTCGACCGTGTAGACCAAGGAAGAAGGCATTCCATTCCTCCGCGTCGGGGCGTTTCATGGGGGGGAATGTAGCATCAAGATGCCATCTCTTCCCCGCAAATTCTTGCGTCTGTTGCTGCAACGTGAAGATGGATGATGTCAACGCAACTACGTTCTCCCCAGACATCTTAATCCTTCGAATGCCCGAAACCGTAGGAGGCGTTAGTGGATAGGATAGCGTCATTATCTTACGCCCCTTCTACGTGCTTCATGAACGGCGGCAACGGAAACAGCTCCCAACTCGGAGCGCAAGGCTTCAATAGCTCTCATGACTCGTATTTCAACTCCCGCATCGGCACCGGTAGCATCAATGAAGATGTCCCCACCACCCTCTCGCGTAGAGCCCCCATTAGGAACGATGAGACCATTTCGCGTAGGCACGAAGAGCTCCGGACCTCGCTCCCCAACGATGAATGATTGATCCTTCTGTACGGGACCCCCCGCAGCACGGGTTGCAGTGAGTCTATGACCTCCAGCAGGTGCACTTGTGAGTGTGGGGATTACTCCGGCACCTGGGAAGTTTAGACTGGCCATGATGGCTCGAAAGATCAGAGCCTGTACGATAGCTTCAGCTAATCGACGTCCGATGTCCCCTAAAACCTCACCGAAGTTCTTTCCTGCTGAGGCGCCTTGTACGAATCCAGAACTGACAATACCCGCAAAGGCTGAGGCTGAAGCGCGAGCTTCATCGAATTTCTTTTTGAGTTCGATTGCCGCAGTCTCTCTTCTGATGAGCCTTATTTTCTCCCTAAATGCATCGAGGACGGCTACATCAGCCGCTGTTGCTTTAAGTTTTGTGAGGATATCTTCTTCTCTTTGTATGGCTGCCTCACGCTTTATTTTGATGATTGCAGCCCCAAAAGCTTTTAGAACGGCAGTATCGGCGGCAACGCGTTTCAATCGTGTTAGGATATCCTCTTCCCTTGCTATTGTTGCTTCTCTCTTGATCCTCTTTATGTCTTCAAGGAAGCCTTCAAGCACTGCCCTATCGGAGGCGACGCGTTTAAGTCTTGTGAGGATATCTTCTTCCTTTTTTACGGCCGCCGTTCTTTTGATGATTTCAATTCTTTCCCTAAATGCATCTAGAACAGCCACATCAGCAGCTGTGGCTTTGAGTCTTGTGAGGATACTTTCTTCCTTTTGCTCTGCAGCCGTTCTTTTGATAAGGTCAATTTTCTCCCTAAACGCGTCGAGAACAGCTGTATCAGCGGCCTGCATCTTCAACAACTTCAGCGCATTAACTTTAGCCAACTCCGCAGCGGCCCGCTTGATGTTCTCAATGGCTCTTACGAACGCCTGCATCTTGTCGAGATCGGCTTGGTGGAGCTTCATACTCTTTAACAGGTTAGCTATTTCCTTGTCGGTAAGTTTTGTGGGCCCCTTCACTTCCGGAGTTAGATGTACAACGCGTTCCCCAGGAAATAAATCCAAATCCTCTGGAGGTTGGGTCAATAAGGCTTTGATGATCCCCGGCGCAGCGGCTCCCGCGGTCAATATGGAAGCTGTTATACCCAACCACGATGCGGCAATAGCCTCCCACGCAAGTGTATTTTCTTCCATTCGCGCGGCACTTGAAGCCTCATTGAGGCTTTGTAACGCCCCCGAGAGTGTATTGAGTGAGGCGGCCGAGGTAGCCCCAAGTCCCGTAAATTCATCGAGGTTCTTCAGTAGCAAAGCCCATTCGGTGTTCATCCTATTCATACTCACACGAAGGGAATCCGTAGAGCCCTTAGCATCTAGTGCAAAGGTCTTATGTAGTTGCGCGCTGAACTTAGGGAGGAAATCGTCAGAGAGGACCTCACCAGCCTTGAGCATTTTGCCCAACTCCATGGTGGTGACGCCCATAGCTTGAGCGGCAATATTGAAGGCGCCAGGAAGACGTTCTCCCAATTGACCACGAAGTTCTTCTGCCTGTACACTTCCTTTGGACATGATTTGCTGCAACGCCCTAAACGTCCCCTTGGTGTCATCAGCAGACATACGCAAAGCGACGGTAGCCTCGGACACAGACCTAAATAGGTCTCTAACCTGCTCCATATCTAAGGTGGTACCACGAGATGCTGCGGCCAATTTGGAGAACTCAGAAGTAGTAGCTAACAAATCTGTGCCCAATTCTCGAGATATAGCTATAATGGAAGCCATTTCCATTTTAGCCAATATGAAACTGCCAGTAGCGGATTTGAGTCTAGCCTCTACCGTCTCGAATTCTAGGCTATTGCGGAGTATCGCGGTGGTTAGCTTGACGACCCCAAAGGTGAGTCCTGCAATCGTGCCCAGGAACGCCGCCATTACAAGATTGGTTCGGCTTGTAATGGCGCCCAAAGCTCCAATTCTCGCACCGATACCACTCAGAGGTCCCACAGCCAATACGGATGCGGAGCCTAGATCCTTGAGCGTACTGGTTAGCACTCGCGTTCTAGCTACCGCTTGGGCTTGTGCGGCAGCGGAATCTTTGAGAGATTTATTGAGCTTGTCGGTTTTGGTCGCTGCGGCTTGAGCAGACCGCCCCATAGATCGCATACCAGCAGCAGCCTTTCTAAGCCCCGCCGTGGAAGCTCTAACACCAAAGTGGAGGTCACCGAGATTTAGGGCCATGACTTTGCATTATCCTTTTAGATCGGGGACGGTTACCCTTACGAGCGGCTTTCTTAACGCGCTCATCACGAACCCTGAAGAATGCCATCCAACGACCGAACTCATCTGGAGGCATTTCAAGAATCTCCCATTCAAATTTGTGTAGCGCTTCAGCTAGGGAGAGGACGGCGAAGCGGTCGTGGTCTTTTTTAAACCCTCCTCTGCCTCCTCAATATTGATGCCCGCCAACCGAGAGACAACCCGATTGAGGTTCATGAGGTCTTCATCGAAGGGCATACCGTACATCCCCTCACGATCGGCTTCCTCGAAGACATGCTCGTGGGTACCTGGAACAAATACCCTCTCGATGAGGACACTAATCGTACCATCCTTGCTGGATTGCGAGTCGCGGGTGTCGAGGATCTGACCCAAAGTGGGCTGTCTGACTTCTACTTCTACGCCGCGAAATTCCACGATCTCTGAATTCAGCTTTTTGGCCTGAAAAATCTTCGATCGTAACTCTCCTCGAGTGGGTTTCTGGGTCGTGGGGGTGCCTTCCGACATGATAATGCTCCTTAGGTGCTCCTATTAGGTTTAGACGGCCGTGAGTTCGTCCGACCCTTGAAGGGTGGCCTCAAACTCGTTCATTGCATCGAGGCCTCCGGTGAGTGTTACATCCGTAACGATACATTCGCCTTCGTACCCCGCCGCCCCGTCTGTGAGGTACTGCACCTCGATAACCGTTTGAGCGATGAAGGATTCCAGAAGGATCCTAATCGATTGGGAGAGTACCTGACTGACTGCGTAATCCCAATTGAAGACCACTTGCGGAGGATCGTCGCCGGTAGGTACTGACAGATTGAATGTGACGTTTTCTTCTTCCAGGGCTCCGACGTCGCCGCCTTGATCGGTGTCTACGATCTTGAAGAAGCCCCGACAGAAGGCGTCTGCGGGGGTTTGGCCCACGGGTTGGAGCTCGATGATGTATTCCGTCCCAGCCGCAAGATCCGCTTTGTACGTATTCGATGCATTGAACACGCCCGTCAGCTCTAAGGTGACGGTTCTCAGCCCGGCGATGAAGTTGCGATGTCCGTTATTCGCTTGCACATCCGGGAAGTCCGACGTATCGATCGCATGCGCCGTCATGGTGAGGGTAAAAGCGTTGTTGGTGCCGAATACAGCCAACGGGATGTAATCGACATCGATGGTGATGTCCCCCACAACGGTATACGAATCGACGAATTTGATCCTCCCGAAGAGGAAGTCGAACCATTCGACCTCATCCGTCACGGGGGTCACGCCGTCGGTCACGACGATGGTCGCAGATCGATCCCATACCTCTTTTGCGGCGTCGTCGATCCTGAAGATTTGACCCGACTCTACGGTCATGGCTTCAGCTGTTACGGTTACGGGCGTACCACCCTTCAGGATCTTCGCTTGATAGCCTGCAAACCCTTTGTAGATGGAGTTGGATGTAACACCCCAATTGATCAGACCCGCTTCAGCTGATCGGAAGGTTTGTCCGAGGATGGTATCATCGAGCTGATCTCCATCGAGGGTTAGAGTTCCCGTGTTCCCGGGGAGTTCTTCAAACGTGACACCCGCATCGTCGGAGACCTGAATAATTTTCGCTGCCATGTATTCCTCCAGTGTTATGGAAAGGCCTGCCTATAGGTGCCTGTAGCGGGCTCTATCGTGAGTTCAAAGTTTACCGTGAACATGGGCCGATTCTTCTCGTCAAACCCCAAGTTGTTGACACCCCCTAAGGCAACTACCAAATCCCATCGATCCCCATTGATATCTTGCCCTGGAAGGCCTAATAGAGCATCTCTTACATCGATTGCTTTTGCATGAGCAGCTTGGTATCCTGCCCTATCCCCTCGGATCTTTACCTGAATACTGGGGAAATCCAACAACCACTTGGAGTTAGGATCCCTACCGCCAGTGTGGTATATAGTAATGATGGAATCGATTTCTCCGGGCTCTCTACCAATGAAGATGCCCCAACCAGTCGTCGCAGCGAAGGTTCCGACTCCTGCAGCAACCAGCAAGTCCTTTATCCCTTCAGCTGGATCGGCCATTAACTGAACCTCAGGTAGTCACGAATGCGTTCGCCGACGTTACCTATATGCCTTTCGATCGCCGCCTGCAAATACTTCCACTGCGTAGGAGACTCATGGGGTACATTAAGCTCGTGTACGAGTGTTGCGTAGAAAGGGTGGCCTCCTGATCCATATCCCACTTCAACCTCAGCACCCATAGCCCCTTTACGTGTCTCGACGTATCCACTGTCAGCTAACCTCTCCGTGTCTCTGGGAACCAATCGTTGGGATTCCTGCCAGATTTCATCTACGCCGAAGTCCAAAGCTGAAGGTGTCGTATTCTCAATTTCACGGATTACCCCGTCTAGGTTCTTTTGCAACACCTTCATTTGTACCCGTACTGCTCGAGTCGTGAACGCAATAGATGGCCGTTTGCTCCTAACGATCCTTTTAAGTCCCACTGAGAAGCGGACAGGTGGTCGAGTGCGTGCCATTACAACCAAGCCTTCAGTAAGCTCTGTGCATTCCTCAAGTCGGGCGTCTTCCTAAAACGTTGCACCCTAAACGCTAGAGGCAAAGCTGTAGGATTCACCTCGGCGGAGGTTCCTCTAAACAGGTAATCACCAACACTAACCTCGGTGTCCAGATAGAGGATGGCTTGACTGTTGCGTACCTCACCGTCCGCAGTAATGAACTGCTCTACAGTATCTTCCCACCTACCTTGGATGGTCGAGGGATCACTATAAGTGAAACCTCCATAACCATCATCGGTCGTAACCCACCGTGTGATGTCCTCTGTCGCGATGTTTGGAAACATACTATACAACCGTAAATTGTGCACGGCCCTTCAGTGATCCTAAACCCCTTAGGATGTCCGAGGGATCTAACATCAACACCATCTGACCGTATCTGGTTAGCGATAAATTCTGTCCTATCTTAACCGCATATACTTCTGTACCCTCACCGGCGGTTGTGCGTCTCAGCCCCCCACGCTCGATGTCCACAATCGCAAAGTGCGCTGCAAGCCACAGCTCGATCTTGGTCAATCGCGCATCCGATAGACCCGCACTAGATAGCTCCTCCGTGATAATCAAGGATGCTGTCTCAATATGCGGAGTTAGGTCTTTGCTAGCTTCCACATTGGGGATGATAGCTTTGACTTCGTCTCCAGTAACTCTGGCCATGACGAGCTCCTAACTCCGCGTTGGGTAAAGTAAAGTGGAGATTACACCCTCGTGATTGCGTCGGCATTGGGCTCCTTGACCTTGTCATCGGAACCTCCACCCTCACCACTGCCGTCAGCAGCAC
>SDBT01014291.1_pt1 | contig 12669 bp, 13 predicted proteins | sample 2277101 | NCBI WGS metagenome assembly SDBT01 (sample SAMN10404973, study PRJNA504765) | marine sediment metagenome | isolation source: marine sediment core GS10_PC15, 103 cmbsf | place: Arctic Ocean: Southern Knipovich Ridge | collected 2010 | reverse complement strand
TATCTTCTAATAGCAGCAGAAACTGGAATAATTGCTTTTTTAATTTTTCTAATGTGTATCTTTTTTACAATTTTTCAGGCATTTAAATACTCTTTGACTCCTATTTCAATTACATCGATTTGTATAATTTTAAGTTTTATGTTGATTGGATTTTTTGATCACTATCCCATTTCTTCAAACTTTGGAAGAGTAATTTTATTTAGTAATTTTGGTTTTTTAAATTATTTAAATTTATTTAAAAAACCTCTTTCATATTCTCAAAGAGCTTTTCTTTATCAATAACAGCTATTTTGGAAGTTTTATCATTTTCACCATAGGATAAATAAATCATATCTTTATTATTTTCTTTTTTAATAACAAAACCTGTTGGAAAATAAACTCTTGTGTTCTTAAAATTTCTTAAAATTATTGGAAATTTCGAGACTTTAGTTACCCTGTATGGAGCTTTTGCTTCAAATGTATATGCTCCCATAACATAAGTTTTGTTTTTTTTGCTTTTCCCAAAAGAGCTATGAAAAAAAGCAAGATATTCATCATCTACTTTTTTAGCAGGAGTGCCTCCTCTTGGCGTTCCCCATTTCCAGAAAAATCTAGAAAAACTCATATTTTCAAAAATTAGATGAGATAGAGAATTTTTCTTTAGATCATCTAGTTGCATAATTTTATGAGGCATTAATTTATATGCTAAAAGAAGTTTTTTTTGATCAATAATTGGAACCCAATTTTTTTCTACGGTTTTTATGTGTTGGTCTAAAATAGTTTTGTAATCGATAATAAAATTTTTCAAATTTATTTTTGCAAGATGCATGGCTCTTGCGAAATGCTCTATAGGGAGCTTGTCATTATATAGCAAAAAATAGTCATTTTTAAATTTAAAAATTCTAGGATCTTGAGCTGAATTTGTTTGAACATCAATTTTTTGGAAATGCCCAATCTCTTCAAAGTTTTGATCTAAAAAACTAACTCCAATATAACTAGAGTTATTTTCATCTATTCTAAATGATAAAATATAATTATCAAAATATTCTTCGATAGATGCATTTAATGGATTTTTAACATTTTTTATTTTTATGTTTTTTATCTCTGTTACAATGCCAATCGTATCTGCTTTTGCTATGTTTTTTAATTTTTTATCAGCTTTGAAAAAAAAGTTAGATATTAAAAAAGTAAAAATACCTAAAGATATGTAGAAAATTATTTTTTTCATAAAAAATCTCATTTTTTTTATTTCTATCTATTGTACTCCAAAAGATTTATTTTTTTAAAAAAGAAAAAATAGTAATTTGAAATTTAAGAAAAATAGTTGAGGAATTTTATGGATTTATATCTAATGCAACATGGCCAAGCTAACTCTAAAGAACTAGATATTGAAGAATCATTATCAGAAAAAGGCAAAGAGATAATAAAAAATTCTGCAATTGCTTTAAAAAAAATACCAATTAGTTTTGATGTAATTATTTGTAGCCCTAAAAAAAGATCAAAACAAACAGCTAAAATTGTAGCTGATGTTTTCAAGTTTCCTAAAGAGAAAATAATAGAGACTGAAAAAATAAAGCCGTTAACTCCTGCTGAAGAGACGTTGGATTTTATATCTGAATATGAAAGAGTATTTATTGCAGGTCACCTTCCTTCCATAAAAGAGATAATCTCTTATCTTTTATATCCAACATCTAGCATAAACTTTGATGTTCAAAATGGAGGATGTACTAAAATAGATATCGAAAGAGATAAAAATATTTTAAAATGGCATTTAACTCCTAATATTTTAAAAAGAATGATTTAATATTTGTGTTAGAGCAAAGCTGTGCGCAAGGGCACATTTTAACTTTGCCGTACTAGATTCCATTTCAACTTTTAAATTACACTAAAAAAATAAGCTTGAAATTACTGTTCAAAATAATTAATCTATTTTTATGTTTTTAATGGAGTAAAAAAATGGCAACAATATCTTTCACAACAATACCTCAAAGCCCTGGACCTTTTTCAGATACATCGTTACCTAAAGGTGAACAAAGACGGTTTTGTGTAATTGAGGGCAAAATCGTTTGCCCAATTGAGAATAATCCTTTGGAAGAAGGAACTGTTGGCATAATAGCTAGGTGTTGCCAATCTGTATTTGGAAATGGATTTTTGCAATATATCAAAGAAAACCAAAACTGTTTTTATTGCAAGCGTGAATTTGATTTCGAGGAAGAAAAATTTAAAACTAGAATAAGACAAATGGAAGCAATATTTAGCCAGGCAGATGAAATAGGAGTTGTTATGACATTCCCCCACAAGACCAATGAAGACGTTGCTTGGATAGAAAGAATTGTGAGTGCGATAAAAAGCTCGTAATCAAGAGTTATATGATGAGATAGTTAAGGATGACTAGATAAGGTAGTTAATGATTTTAAACATCATTAAGTAGGTAATAATAATAGTTAATATTTTAGAAGGAGATTCTTTTCAGTGAGGTTTTTTCTTGAGTCAAATTATAAATATGGCTAGTGCAACATTAAAATCGACAGGAATTCTTATTCATGGATGCCATATAGAAGCAATAGGATGGAAAGAAATTGTTTATGGAAATATAGATGGTCGATTAGGCCGTGTCCCAACTGCAATTGAGGAAGCTGTGCATCGACATGCTCAATTAATTTTTTGGGGGACAGGTGCTTCAGAAAAAAAAGGTTTAAAAGAATCTGAATATACTTTTAAAAAAGCAATTGGCTCAAAACTAGAATTTTTAGCCACTTTAGTAGAAAAAAAACCAGGCGATTTAGAGAAATATTTAAAACAAGTATCTGTAATTGATTCATCCTCTCAAAATACAAAAGAAGAAATTAATTCTGCTGTGAAAAAATGTTTAGAGATGGGAATTAAAAAGTTAATTTTAGTTTCTTCTCCAACACATATTGCTAGGTGTTTGCAACTCTCTTGCCAAATTAAAGCTCAAAAGCCTTTTCTTTTTATAAAATTTTATGCTTTGGCAAGTCAAATTAGTTTTTTTAGATTAACGCTTGAAGGAGCGAAAGTTGAATTAGATCCTGCAAGCGTAACAATTTTTGAGCCTCCTCATCGAGGTGATATGCCAAAAGTTGATCTTAATATCATAGTAAAAGGTATATTTTCCTTATTTAAAAATGAAGAGTTAGCAAAGGCATTTAATGAAGAATTAAAAGTTCTAATAAAAAAATATGAAAATCAAAAATTGTTAAATTATGCATGAAATTATTTCTTAAATTGAAAAGTTAAAACATATAAAACCAAATTTGTATATTTTCTTTATTTTAAATTATGGTATTATTTTATAAATCTAAAATAATTGAGGCTTTAATGAGTCATAAACAGAAATATTTTTTTAATAAACTTGTTAGAGATAACGTTGTTGATATTTTGAAAAAAGAAAAAATTGATATAAATTATAAAAGACTAAGTGAAGGAGAGTATATTAAACAATTAAAACTCAAGTTAATAGAAGAAGCGAAAGAAGTTTTTGAAGCGAAAAATCAAGGAGAATTTTTAGAAGAGATTTCTGATCTTTTAGATGTAATTGAAGCTTTAAAAAAAATACTTAAAATTTCTGATAAAAAAATCTTAGAAAAATCAGAGTTAAAGAAAAAATCTAAAGGAAGTTTTGAAAATAGGTATTTTATTAATTTTATAGATATTGAGAGAAACCATCCATATATTTCATGTTTTGAAAAGAATTCAAATAAATATCCAAAAGTAGAAAAAAATATACCTGGTTAATTTTTTTTTTAAAATACTAAATATTAGAATTTTTTTTATATATTCCTGTAAAAAAAAACTTAGCTCTTTGCAAAGCTTTTGTTGTTATTTTAAACAAATCTTTGTAGTATTTCTGATCTTTCAATGAAACAAAAAGAAGGATGTAAATTATGAATATATTAAAAAAGATCTTTTTGTCGTGTCTTTTAGCTCCAGTCCTGAGCTTTGCTATGACAGATATAGAGATAGAAGATATTATGAAAGAGTGTGTAGATGCAGGGCACACTCCAGGAATGGTTATTGGAATAATCGATGAAAGTGGTACTAAATTTTATAAATATGGAACAATGGCTATAGATGATCCAACGCCAATAGATGAAAATGCTGTTTTTGAAACAGGATCAATTACTAAAATATTTACATCACTTCTTTTTACTGAGATGATAAAAAATGGAGATGTGAAATTCGATGATCCAATAGAGATGTATCTTCCAAAAAATGTTAAACTTCCTGAATATAATGGAAAAAAAATAACTCTAGGACATTTAGCTACTCACAGAGCTGGTTTTGATTATATGCCTGATAATTTTATTATGAAAGATATGTACAATCCATTTTGTGGATATTCTGTAGAATGTCTATATGATTTTTTATCAAATTATAAACTGCCTTATGAACCAGGAACTCAATATTGCTACTCAAATGTATGCGTAGGCTTACTGGGGTATATTCTATCCCTTATCACTAATCAAGAATTTGAAGATTTAGTATTAGATAGACTGCTAGGGCCAATGAATATGGATAGTACAAAAGTAAATTTAACAGATGATATGAAAAATAGATTTGCAACAGCTCATATCAGAGATAAAAAAGTGCCTCATTGGGGTGTTGAAGTTTTTGAAGGATGTGGAGCCTTTCATTCAACTCCTAAGGATTTAGCAAGATTTATTGAAGCAAATCTAGGGTTTTGTAAAACTGATATTTATCCGATTTTGCAAGATGCAATCAAAACTAGACTGCCACAAGAGCTTCCTTATCTAGATGTTGGTCATGAATGGAATATCTCTTATCAATATAAACCAGAGATTGTATATCATGGAGGCGCAACTGGAGGACATCAACTTTTTATTGGATTTTGTCCAGAGACAAAAAAAGGTGTAGTTGTTTGTTCTAATTCTTGTGCATTTATTTATGATATTGGAAAAAATATTTTAAATAAAAAATGGTATCTAAAAAAATTTCGTCAGCAAGCAATTATCGTTCCTATGATGTTAGATAAATATATAGGTGATTATCAAAATATTGATGATGGATCAAAATGCTCAATTCATCTGAAAAGTCAAGGCTATCTCTCTATGTTAATGCTAAAATGGGGATACTATCCTCAAATACCTATGTATCCTTCTACAGAAAAGGATTTCTTTTTGAAGGCAAAACCCGTTGAGATCAATTTTGATCTAAATGAAGAAAATGATAATATTGTTGAGCTTATGACAGTAAAGTATAACGGAACTATATATAAGTTCAAAAAAATATAATTCTATCAAAAATAGATAAGAAGAAAACCAAACTAGGCTTTCTCAAAATCATAAATCTAAAAAAAAAGCTCCCGAAAAAATCGGGAGCTTTTTTTTGTTTAAAGATTTTTGTTTTTTTACGGATGAAATGTCTTAGACAAAATAGCTAAAAGTAAAAGTGATGTTATTGTGACTATCTTAATCATAGGATTAATAGCAGGGCCTACTGTGTCTTTGTAAGGATCGCCTACAGTATCTCCCGTGATCGCTGCTTTATGGGCTTCAGAGCCTTTTCCACCGAAATTGCCTTCTTCAATATATTTTTTTGCATTATCCCAAGCCCCACCTCCACCTGTCATTGAAAGTGCCATGAAAATACCTGTAACTACAGTACCTAACAGAAGTGATCCCATAGCTACAAATGCAGAGGATAGATCTACAATAAAATAGATAACAAAAAATATTACAATAGGAGCGAGCACTGGAAGCAACGCTGGAACTATCATCTCTTTAATAGCAGTTTTTGTTAAAAGATCAACTGCCGCTTCATAATCAGGAAGCTGTTTTCCTTCCATAATGCCTGGGATTTCCTTAAATTGCCTTCTAACCTCATTTACTATCGCAGAAGCTGCTTTCCCAACGGAGGTCATGCCAAGTGCTCCGAAAAGATAAGGAAGAAGACCTCCCATGAAAAGACCTATTATTACGTAAGGATCTTGTAAAAAAAATTTACATTCCAGTTTTGGAAAATATCTACTCAAATCTTCAACAAACGCTGCAAATAATACCAAAGCTCCAAAGCCAGCAGATGCAATAGCATAACCTTTTGTTACAGCTTTTGTAGTATTGCCAACAGAATCTAAAGCATCTGTTGTTTTTCTTACATTTTCATCTAATCCTGCCATTTGGGCAATGCCACCTGCATTGTCAGTTACAGGTCCATATGAATCTAAAGCTACAATCATACCAGCTAGCGATAGCATAGAAGTTGCTGCAATGCCAACTCCATATAACTCAGCATTTAAATATGAGATTAATATTCCAAGTGAAATTACAATGACCGGTAGGATAGTAGATTTCATGCCAACCGCAAGGCCTTGAATGATGTTTGTTGCATGTCCCGTTGTTGAGGCCTGAGCTATGCTTTTTACCGGTTGAAATTTTGTTGAAGTATAGTACTCCGTTATCCACATTAAAATTCCAGTTACTGCAACCCCGGTTATTGCGCAGTAAAACAGATTTAGTCCTGAAAAAGCGATTTCATCAATTAGATGATATTCACTTTTAAAGCCCATTAGAAAATAAGTAAGTATACCTATGGCAATAAGAGATAATAGGGCTGTCGTTATAAATCCTTTATATAATGCGCCCATTATATACTGACTTTTTCCTATTTTCACAAAAAATGTTCCAATAATAGTAGTTAAAATGCTAACAGCTCCAATTGCTAAAGGGAAATACATCATTTTACTAGATACAGCTGGATCTTTAAAAAATATTGATCCGAGAAGAATTGTTCCAACAATTGTTACTAAATAAGTTTCAAATAAATCCGCAGCCATCCCTGCGCAATCTCCAACATTATCTCCAACATTATCAGCAATAACGGCAGGATTTCTTGGATCATCTTCTGGAATGCCAGCTTCGATTTTACCAACTATATCAGCTCCAACATCGGCGCCTTTTGTGAAAATACCGCCACCTAGCCTAGCAAAAATAGAAATTAATGATGCTCCAAAACTAAGAGCAACTAAAGCTTCTAGAATTGATTTTTCAGAAACTTCAAGACTTCTTAAAAACACATAGTAAAGAGAAGTTCCTAAAAGCGCTAAACCAACTACTAACATGCCTGTAACGGCCCCTGATCTAAAAGAGATATTTAAAGCCTGCCTTAAGCCCTTTTTTGCAGCCTCAGCTACTCTAACATTTGCTCTAACTGAAATATTCATGCCAATATATCCAGCTGATCCGGAAAGAACAGATCCTATTAAAAAACCAATTCCAACTAGAAGGCCTAATTGCCAAGAAAGTAGTAAAAATATAAAAATACCAACTAACGTAATCATTTTGTATTGCCTATTTAAATAGGCTTTTGCTCCTTGTTGAATAGCCTTAGATATTTTTTGCATTTTATCTGAACCTGTTGGCTGTGATAAAACTAAATAAGCCAAAAAACAACCATAGATAATTGCTATCAATGAGCAGATTATTGGAAGCATGTACATACCTATCATAGAAAAAAACCTTTTTGATTAAAATCTGTTAATAGATCTATAATAATCACTATTTGATATATTTATCACTATTTTTTTAAAGGAGGCGAAAATGTTTTCAATTATTTTAAATATTTTCTTAATTGCTAAGGCTTTTTCAATGGAGGGAGCTCAGCTAGAAACACAAAATTTTAAAAAAAAACCTGAAGTATTGAATAGTCATTATCCTAAAGTTTCCGGGCAAATTGATTTTAAAAATTTGAAGAACATCATGGAAAATAGTTTTACAAATAATGAAAAAATCAAAAAATTCTCTATCGTAGAGGGCTTCTATAAAGATTTTTACTATTTAAAAAATCTAAATAAAAATTTATCGACCAAATCTTTTAATATGTTAAAGCAGTGGTCTGAAAAAAACCAAACTACTCTATCTAAAATAGATTTACCAAATAACAAAAAATTAACTTTGGAAAATATCGATAACTCAATTAAAGAAAAATTAATTTTAGAAGCTCAAAGAGTTAGAACTTTTGCTTACGCTCCATACTCTGAGTTTCATGTAGGAGCTGCTATTTTAACAAAAAATGGAAAAATTTATAGCGCAGCTAATTTTGAAAATGCAGCTTATGGAAATACTATTTGTGCAGAAAGAGCTGCTATAGCAAAAGCTGTATCTTTTGAGAATAGAGGAGTGTCAATGCAAAAAAACTCTGATATTATAGCGATTGCTATTGTGATAAGGGGAGGAGGAGGGTCTCCTTGCGGCAATTGCCGGCAAGCTCTAAATGAATTTAATCCGAATATGTTAGTTATTATGTCAGATATTGATTCTGAAAATATTATAGAAAAACCATTATATAAACTTCTTCCAATGGGATTTGGCCCTGCTAATTTAGATAAAGCGGCAATGTAAAAAACACAAAAAGAAGAATTTAATATGTCGAATGAAAATACTAAAAAATGTAGATTTGCACGGAAGGAAATATCATTACCTTATGGGAAGAAGGCACATTATCTTGAAAATCATCGAAGGTGATGCAAAAATATTATAAAAAACTATAAGCAAACAGCTAGAAATAATTTATCGCTTGTATTTTCTGTTTCTTGTGATAGTTTAGACTGTTGAAATAGCTATAGGATAATATTTTCCAAAAATAGTTGTATGAAACTTTATTTGCTAGTTCGTTATGATCCAATAAAAGAGATAAAATTTCAATATCCTCAAACACATTTTAGCAAAACTATTACTACAGATTTTGAGGCTTTATTAGAAAACTACAAAATACAAGGATCAATTTTTAATTTAATACATGGAGCCTGTAATTTTAGCACATCAGTTCTGTCAACTTGTTTAAAAACTTCTCTAACAGTGTCAACAATCATGCTTGTGATTGGCATTGAGTGTGCAATATTATCTGGAATTTTTAAAATAACAGGTATTGAAATAATTGATCCAGCAGATACCATTTTATGTTCTAGTCATGGAAATTTTTATAGTACGATTATGAAGATAAAGATGTTAAGCCTTTTAATGGGCTCAACTTTAGGTGGGATTAAATTTTTTCATGGCAATTAAAATTCTTCGACTATCTCCATAATTGTTTTTTTAGCGTCTCCAAAAATCATAGAGGAGTTTTCTTTGTAAAATAGGGGGTTGTCGATTCCTGCAAAACCAGATGCCATCGATCTTTTTAGAATAAATACGTTTTTAGCTTTATCAACTTCAATAATTGGCATACCAAAAATAGCAGAGCTTTTATCATCTCTAGCAGAAGTATTTACAACATCATTAGCACCGATAACTAAACAAACGTCTACAGTATCTATTGTTTTATTGATATCATCCATCTCAATTAATTTATCATAAGAAACATCAGCTTCAGCTAAAAGTACATTCATATGTCCGGGCATTCTACCAGCAACTGGATGAATAGCGAATTTTACATCAGCTCCATTTTCTTCTAAAAGATCTGTAAGTTCTTTTACCACATGCTGAGCAGATGCTACAGCAAGGCCATATCCGGGAACAATTACAACAGAGTGCGCTGCTTCTAGAACATAGTAAGCATCTTTGGCAGAAAGTGATTTTGCTTCTTTTTTTTCATCTATTTTAGCTTTAGCTTTTACTGCGCCAAAGCCACTAAATAAAACATTTGTAATAGATCTATTCATAGCTTTGCACATAATAGTTGTTAAAACAATGCCACTAGCGCCAACGAGCGCTCCAGAGATTATTAAAACATTATTTTTTATAACAAAACCACTAGCGCATGCAGCGAGGCCTGAATAGCTATTTAATAAAGATATAACAACGGGCATGTCAGCGCCACCAATTGGAATAACACTTAAAACTCCTAAAATTAAAGATCCTATAATTATGTAAATCAAAAAATCATAAGAGGTTTGAGGATATATAGAAAAAATCACACCGAGTATGATTATAGCTATTAAAACAATAGAATTTACGATCATTTGTCCGGAATATACAATCGGTTTTGAAATAAATTTATATGAGAGTTTTGAAAAAGCGATCATAGATCCTGTAAAAGTAACTCCTCCAATGAGTACTGATAAAAAGATAGTGACGGCAGTAAAGCTATCTATTTGAAAATCATTATAAAAAATTGCCCAACCAACTAAGAGTGATGCTAAACCTCCAAACCCATTTAAAAGAGCTACCATCTGAGGCATTGAAGTCATTAAGACTTTTTTAGCTGCAATAACCCCTATAAAAGAGCCTAAAATTATACCTACAATGATCCAGGTGTAGTCTATAATTTGTTTGTTGATGAGTGTTGCAATTATTGCGATTAGCATTCCAATAGCTGATATAAAATTTCCTTTTTGAGCGCTTTTAGGAGAGCTTAGTAGTTTTAAACCAAATACAAAAAAAATTGCAGAGATAAGATATGAAAAATTAATTGAAATATCTAAAATCATTTTTTCTGGCCTTTGTTAGTTTTCGTTTTAAACATTTTAAGCATTCTATTTGTAACTAAATATCCTCCGACGACATTTATCATAGCAAAAGTTACAGCTAATGTTCCTAAAATCGTTATTAAAATTTTATTTTCTGTCATGCCACAAGCAATCAAAGCTCCAACTATTGTAATTCCAGATATTGCATTAGAGCCACTCATCAGTGGTGTATGGAGCTGAGACGGTACTTTTGCAATTAGCTCAAATCCTAAAAAAATAGATAAGATTAAAATAAAAGCTAAAAAAATAATTGTTTGGGGATCCATTTATTTTTCCTTAGTTAAGATAGGTGTTATTAATTTTTTTTCAAAAGTTAGAGTTGCTGTTTTTAAAATTTCATCATTTAAATCAAATTTTAAATTTTTTGTATCTTTGTCGTAGAAATGTTCTATCAAACTAAAAAGATTAGAGGAGTATAATTGAGAAGCATCTAAAGCAACTTCATTTGTTAGATTAGAGGGAGCTAAAATTGTTACATTTCCTTTTTTTATTATTTTATCCTTTTCAGAGCCTTCAACGTTTCCACCGGTTATTATTGCCATATCAATAATTAGAGTTGGAGTTTTGATATCTTTTAGCATGTCTTTAGTTATAATAATTGGAGCTTTTCTGCCAAAGACTTGAGCGGTAGTTATAACAATATCAGAAGTAGAGATAGCTTTTTTCATAACTTCTCTTTGTTGGTTTAATTGCTCTTTTGTAAGCTCTTTTGCATAGCCTGATTTTGTGCTCTCAGTTTTTCCAAGATCTACCTTTAAAAATTTTGCGCCAAGTGATTTTATCTGCTCTTCTGTCTCAGCTCTTGTATCAAAAGCTTCTACATTTGCCCCTAATCTTCTAGCTGTTGCAATTGCTTGAAGGCCAGCTACTCCAGCGCCTATTATAAAAATTTTGGCAGGGGATATTGTTCCCGCGGGGGTAGTCATCATCGGAAGGATTTTATTTAAATATTTAGCTCCATAGATAATAGAGGCATATCCTGCTAGATTTGCTTGAGAACTCAGCGCATCCATTTTTTGAGCTAAAGTTGTTCTAACGATTAAGTGCATAGAAAGAGCAGTTATATCTTTTTCTAAAAAGCTATCTATTAGATCTTTTTCAAAAAAGGGATCTAAAAAAGAGATGAAAATAGCTTTTGGTTTAAATAAAGCTATATCTTTTAGACTAGGTTTATTAACTTTTAAAATTATATCAGCTTCTTTTAATAGATCTTTTCTCTTTTTTATTTGAGCACCAGCTTGCAAATACATCTCATCTGAGATATCTATTTCTTCACCAATACCCGTTTCAACTTCTACATCAAACCCAAGGCTTTTGAATTTTTGAACAAATTTTGGTGTAATCGCAGCTCTTTTTTCTTCTTTTTCCTCTTTTAGGGCTACAATCTTCATTTAAATATCCTTTTTTGATCTTATTTTTTTATTTTTTTAATATCTACATTGTAATAAAAACAATTAAATATTAATTTGAAGAAAAATTCAATTAAAGTTTTTAGAGGTAAATTATGCCATATAGATATATTTCTGATCTACCAGATAGTATTAAAAAAAATCTGCCTAAACATGCTCAAGAGATTTATATGAAAGTATTTAATAATGCTTGGGATGAATATTCAGATCCAGATAAAAGAAGACCCGGAACTTCTCAAGAAGAGTCTGCATGTAGAGTTGCTTGGGCTGCTGTAAAAAAACAGTATCACAAAGATGAAAAAGGTAAGTGGGTAAAAAAAGCTGCTTAATTTTTTTGTTTTTGTTTGATTTTAGATTGATAAACTCTTTTATTTTTAATAGTTAAAAGCTAGTGTTTTTAACAGGTTTTTTGAAGTAGTTTTTGCTAATTAAGATTTTTTTTTGCTAACTTCAATATCATCTAAAATAGCTTCTAAATCACATTCATGCTCTATCTCATCTTTTAAAATATGAGAAATCATATGAAAGGTATTTTCATCTTTATGTTTTACCTTTTTTAAAAGATTATTGTAGATTCCAATTGCACATCTTTCTCCTTTAAGATTTTGTTTTAATAGCTCAATGGAGTTTGGATTTGTTGGAGGCATAAAACCACAATTTGTTAGTTTATACCAATCTTTTGGATTTATAATAGGAGTTCCATCTAATTGAATGATTCTATCTGTTAACATTTCAGCGTGTTTAAATTCATCTTGGGAATGCTCTAGAAGCTCATCTTGAACTGTTTTTCTGAAATAGCCTTTAACAACTTTTGATCCAATCCAATATTGGTAAGCT
>SDBT01014290.1_pt1 | contig 12670 bp, 8 predicted proteins | sample 2277101 | NCBI WGS metagenome assembly SDBT01 (sample SAMN10404973, study PRJNA504765) | marine sediment metagenome | isolation source: marine sediment core GS10_PC15, 103 cmbsf | place: Arctic Ocean: Southern Knipovich Ridge | collected 2010 | reverse complement strand
GTTAAGAGGCTCGCCGCAATTAAGGAGAAGCTCGAACAGTTGCTTTCGGGAAGCATTCGTTATGAATCGGTAATCGATCTGCCGGCAGTAGGAATTGCCGGTGCTCCAAACACAGGGAAAAGCAGTCTGCTCAACAAGCTGCTCGGCAAAGAAAGAAGCATCGTCTCACACCGGCACAAAACCACCCGAGATGTCCTGACCGGTGTTTGTACTTTACCGCATTGCAGGTGCGTGCTGTTCGATTGTGCAGGTCTTCTGATGCAGCCCGAGGACATCCTCGATGAACTGGCACAACAGGCGGCCATTGAGGCACTTAGAAACAGTACCGTGGTCATATTCTGTGCCGACGTATCAAAAACCGAATGGTCCGAGGATGCTGCTATCCGAAAACTCATCGAGCCGAAAATTTTTGTGCCGGTTGCGACAAAGTGCGATTTGATCCCGGAGAAATTTCTGCCCGACCGTCTTGCCGCATTGAACGAATCCTTCAGTACCGATTTTCTGCCCACTTCCGCGCAGTCCGGCGCCGGAATAGAACTGCTGCGACAGGCAATCGACGGCAAATTGACCGAGAAATTCGACGTTCCGCGTGCCGGGGGTGTTGCCCTGACGGCCCGGCACAGAAAAGCTGTCACCGAGGCGATAGGGCAGATCAGCGAATCGGTCGACGAATTGAACGCCGGCAACGATGAGGTCGTCGCAATGATGCTGCGCGCCGCCTGGCAGGCTGTCAGCGACATCGAACAGCCCGCCGCAGCACATATCGACGAGCAGATATTAGGACAGATTTTCAGCCGGTTTTGTATCGGCAAGTAAGTCATAAAATTTTGACTTTTGAACTTCTTTATTTGTTCCCTCGACTTTGCTATCATCAATATTTATGTGTGACTAACGGTGAAACCTTTTTATACATTTAATTCAGGATGAGTTATGAAGCGACAAAGAGCAATTACAATGATCGCGTGTTTGGGCCTAACACTAAACGCCGCGGCTTTTAGCCAGGAAGACTTGCGTGTCTTGCCTGAAAAGATCGATAACTCAGCGCCAAGTGACATGATGAGTCATTACCTGCGGCAGATAGCCCAGCAGAAGTTCGAAGATTGGAAAAGCCGGTACGAGCAGCGCAAAACGCCTGAACAGATAGCCGAGTACCAGAAGCAGCTTCGCGAAAAGTTCATCGAGGCCCTCGGCGGCCTGCCCGAGCGCACGCCGCTAAAGCCCCAGGTGACAGGCGTGGTTAAGCGCGACGGCTACCGGGTGGAAAAAGTCATCTTCGAAAGCCAGCCGAAGCATCATGTCAGCACCTTATTGTTTTTGCCCGATGCCGATAAATACAAGCCCCCCTATCCTGGTGTGCTGGTGCCCTGCGGTCACAGCGCCAACGGCAAGGCCCACGATGCGTATCAGACCATGGGGGCGCTTCTGGCCCTCAACGGCATGGCCGGGCTGGTTTTCGATCCGATCGACCAGGGCGAACGAAGCCAGATGCTTTCGCAATTGCCCAAACTTGCCGGCACAAGAGCACACACGATGCTCGGCATCGGCAGCATCCTGCTCGGCCGCAACACCGCCAGTTTCGAAATTTGGGACGGCATGCGGGCTATAGATTACCTTCAGTCACGATCTGAGGTCGATCCAAAGCACATCGGCTGCACCGGCAACAGCGGCGGAGGCACGCAGACTTCGCACCTGATGTCGCTGGACGAGCGTATCGTCGCTGCGGCACCGAGCTGTTATATCACCAGCTTCGAGCGCCTGCTGGATACAATCGGACCGCAGGATGCAGAGCAGAACATCTACGGCCAGCTCGCCTTCGGAATGGACCACGCCGACTACCTGATGATGCGGGCTCCGATACCGATACTGATTTGCGCCGCCACGGAGGACTTTTTCGATATCACAGGAGTGTGGAATTCGTTCCGCTATGCCAAAAGGCTCTACACGCGCATGGAGTTTGCCGAACGAATCGACCTGTTGGAAAACGACGCCGGGCATAATTACAATCGGCTCCAGCGACAAGGTGTTGTGCGGTGGATGTCGCGATGGCTACTCGATAAAGATTTGCCGATTATCGAGCCGGAAATCAAATTGCTCAGCGACGAGGAACTCCAGTGCGCTCCGGGCGGCCAGGTGATGAATTTGGATGGAGCAAGATCAACGTATGACCTGAACCGGGACTTTGAAAAGGGCCTTTCCGGCCGGCGTAAAAAGCTGTGGGCAAATAAAGGCCGTGCTGAACTGCTGGACGAGGTACGCAGGATCGCCGGTATACGCAAGCTCGCGGAACTGCCCGAACCCAAAGTCACAAGGTCGGGGACCGTTGAGCGGGACGGCTATCAGGTCAGAAAGATGATTTTGACGCCGGAGGATGGTATCTATCTACCGGCACTGATGTTTGTCCCCGGCACGGATGCAGGACAGGCTGCCGTCTTGTATATTCACGAACAGGGCAAGGCCGCAGATGCCGCTCCGGGCGGGCCGATCGAGGCGATGGTCAAAGCCGGTAAGTGCGTGCTGGCCGTCGATGTGCGAGGCACGGGCGAAACGCAGCAGAGCAAACAGAACAAGTTTACCGATGCGATCGGGCTCGATTGGAAGGACGTTTTCACGGCCTACCTGATCGGGCGCTCTTATGTTGGTATGCGAGCCGAAGATGTGCTGGTCTGTGCTCATTTCCTGCGGCAGGAGCAAGAAGGGCCCGTCGATTTAATTGCCACGGGTATCGTCACCATCCCCGCGCTTCATGCCGCGGCGCTTGAACCGGAACTCTTCGGCTCAGTGAGGTTGACGGGCTTGCTCAGCTCATGGTCGAATGTTATAGAGTCGGGCCGCTCTTACAATCAGCAGATCAACGCTGTGCATGGGGCATTGACGATATACGATCTTCCCGATCTGGCCGCGACACTGGGCGAAAAGCTGATTGTTAAAGAGCCGCTGAATGCTCTGGGGCAACCTCGTTAGAGAAAGGCAAATTCGGAACTGAAAGCTCCTGTATAGGCAAATAAGCCGGGGCAGGTTACTTAATTATGAACCTGCGCTCCGGCTTTTTTTGCACGTTTTATTTTCCATCCGGCCTGTCTGGAAGCCAGTAGAAGAGTCAAAAACTTCTTAGCATTCAGTTTTTATTTTTTTGATTTCAATTAGCTGTCTTTCGCCTCGAATTCAGCGTCGATGACGTCATCGGGCTTTTTTCTTTGAACTTCTTCTTCGGGTGGCGGCGCCGCCTGCGAGGCATCGCCGGTTGGTGCCGAAGCGGCCTGCTTTTTGGCTGCCTCTTCATAAAGCACCTTGCCCAATTCCTGACCGGCGGTACCCAGGTTTTCAATCGCCTTCTTTATCGCGTCGGCGTCCTCGCCCTTGATTGCTTCCTTGAGATTGTTGACCGCGCTCTCGATATTACCGCGAGTCTCTGCCGAGACTTTATCGCCGTGCTCTTTGAGCGTTTTTTCCGTCGAATAAATTAACTGGTCGGCCTGGTTCTTCAGGTCCACTACTTCTCTCTTCTTCTTATCTTCCTCGGCGTGGGACTCGGCTTCTTTGGTCATCTTCTCAACCTCCTCGTCGCTCAGTCCGGAGCTGGATTTAATCTCAATCGACTGCTGCTTGCCGGTCCCGTGGTCCTTGGCCGAGACGTTCAAAATACCGTTGGCGTCGATATCAAAGGCCACTTCAATCTGTGGAACGCCCCGTGGCGCCGGTGGCAGGTCAGCAAGCTGGAACCTGCCGAGCGTGCGGTTGTCCCTGGCGAACTCACGCTCGCCCTGCAAAACGTGGATATCAACGGTCGTTTGGCTGTCGGCGGCCGTCGAGAATGTCTCTTTCTTGCTGGTCGGAATCGTAGTGTTGTGCTCGATCAATCTTGTCATAACCCCGCCCAATGTCTCGACACCCAGCGAAAGCGGCGTTACGTCCAGAAGCAGAATATCCTTAACGCCCGCATCACCTGCAAGCACCGCTCCCTGAATGGCTGCACCGACCGCAACGACTTCATCGGGATTGATGCTCTTGTTCGGCTCTTTGTCGAAGATGTCTTTTACGATCTGCTGAACTTTCGGAATCCTTGTCGAACCACCAACGAGCAGCACCTCTGCGATATCGCCGGCCTTGAGCTTTGCATCATCGATCGCTTTGCGACATGGAGCCTTAAGCCGTTCGAGAATGGGTTCTACGAGGGATTCGAACTTGCTGCGGCTGATGGTAATCTGCAGGTGCTTTGGCCCGGAGGCGTCGGCGGTGATAAACGGCAGATTGACCGTGCTCTCAAGCTGCGAACTCAATTCGCACTTTGCTTTTTCGGCCGCCTCTTTAAGGCGCTGATGGGCCATTGCATCATCCCGCAGATCGATACCTTCGGTCTTTTTGAATTCATCTGCCAGGAAATTTATCAGCACGGCGTCCAGATCGTCACCACCAAGATGCGTATCGCCGTTCGTACTGAGAACTTCAAAGACATTATCGCCGATATCGAGGATCGAAACGTCGAATGTTCCGCCGCCAAAGTCGAAGACGGCGACTCTTTCGTTCTTTTTCTTCTCAAGACCATAGGCAAGTGCCGCCGCGGTCGGCTCATTAATTATACGATCGACTTCGAGCCCCGCGATCTTGCCGGCATCCTTTGTGGCCTGGCGCTGCGAATCGTTGAAGTAAGCAGGGACGGTAATCACGGCGTTTGTAACTGTTTCGCCCAGATAATCTTCGGCCGTCTTCTTAAGATCCTGCAGAATCATTGCCGAAACCTCAGGCGGAGTGTATTCCTTGCCCCGAACATCGACCTTCACCAGCTCATCCGAAGCCCCGGTAATTTTATACGGCACAATCTTCTCTTCCGACGAGACCTCATTGTGACGCCGGCCCATAAAACGCTTAATGGAAAACACTGTGTTTACCGGATTTGTGACCTGCTGATGGCGTGCAATCTGCCCGACAAGCCTTTCACCTTTATCTGTAAAACCGACTACCGAAGAAGTAAGCCGGGATCCGGAAGAATTGATCAGCACCTTCGGATCGGAGCCTTCCATCACGGCTACTACAGAATTTGTCGTTCCCAAGTCTATTCCAATAATTTTACCCATAGTCATATTCCTTTCGAAATAATTTCATACTTCATAGCCCATAATGTGCAAAAAACGTGCCAAAGAGAAGATTATGCCAGCCGAAGTCACTTAAATCGCTTTATCATAAGAATTTAGCTTTTTTCCGCCCTCCTTCAGGAAAATTTCCAAATGCCAATTTTTGTGCCATTTTGGCAGATTCGGCCGGTACTATGAAACCACAAACGAAAGAAGGCGTGAAATGAAATTCCTTGGTTGTTATGTCGAATCCATCCGCATGGTAGATAGGAGGGATCTCAGCTTTTTCGCGGGTTGTCCTGGTTCAGGGCTGAGCGGATGATTTGTGCTCGCAGGGCGTCTCTGTGGGTGGAGTCCAGCGGTTTTCCGTAATTTAGCTGTAGGTGGGCCGGCAGTGTCAGCATGAATAGCCGATTTATTGTGGCGATGGAAAGCGCAGAGGCCTTGCCTGGTTCATCGCCGGCGCCGCAGAGTGCACGAAGCTTTTCTATCGCGGGAGTCGATGCACCCATGTGCTCGTGCATGTTGATACCCAATCGTAGGTGGCTCAGCAGGAACAATGCCTCCTGCGAACTTATCAGATGGGCGTTCTGGAGCAGGGCCATCGCGCGGGATATTTTGTCGTCCAGGACGTCGGACTGCTTGCTGAGCAATTGCGACCTGGCGGCATTTTCGTATTCGATGATTTCGGGGATGATGGTCTTCTCAAAACGCGAGACGATATCCGACTCCGATACGCCGAGCGTCGCCTGGTTGGACAATTGATAAAGGTCGCTTGCCGCCTCGGTTCCTTCGCCGAAAAGCCCGCGCACGGCGAGATTCATATCCTTGGCGGTATTGAAGAACTTTTCGATCTGGTCGGTCATCTTCAAAGCCGGCAGATGCAGCATTACCGAAACCCTGATTCCCGTGCCCACATTCGTCGGGCAGGCCGTCAGATACCCGTAACGAGGACTGAAGGCAAAATCGACCTTCTCTTCTATCATATCGTCGATGCGGTTTATCTGCCGGGCGCAGTCAGAAAGTTGACAACCCGCTTTCAAGACCTGGATTCGCAGGTGGTCCTCTTCGTTAATCATCGCCGTAAAGAATTCCCGCTCTGCGATTACGACGCCTCGCGGGCCTTTGCCGAAAGCATGGTGCCGGCTGATAAGATGCCGTTCCACGAGGAAATGTTTGTTAAGAGTCGGCGCTTTATCCACGCTGACGTAGAAGACTTTATCGCCAAGGTCGAGAGACATCATAATGTCTCTGAGCTTATCGAGTATTTCAGATTTCTCACTATTCGAGCAGCGGCTCAGGAACTTATAGTCGGCAAGATTCCTGGCCAGACGAATCCGTGAGGATATTACTATATCGGCCAACGGCCCGGAGCCGTCAAACCACTCGTTTATATCATTGCTTATGTCGGTCAGTTTCATGTTCGTATCGCGTATCGTCTTTACTGTAGTTATTTTTCACTTCGTTTTATCTTGTCCCGCAGTTCGGCGGCCAGCTCATAATCTTCGCTTTGCACCGCCGCTTCTAATTGCTGACGCAGGTTCAGCAGCTCCATCTGCTTTTTTGTGTCCCGGGGCGTCTTCAAAGGGATTTTACCGCAGTGAGTTGTCTTGCCATCGTGCGCTTTTTCGATGAGGGCAAGAAGTGTTTTCTCGAAAACCTCGTAATCGCGGGGACAGCCAAGGGCTCCTTCCTTGCGGAATTGTGCCAGAGTAAAGCCGCAATTCGGGCAGGCAAGCTTCTGCTCCGAAGGGCCGAAAATCTCATCATCCGACGGCTGGACGGCAAGCAGATTACTGAGCAGCTCGTTGATCGGGATATGACTCTTGATCGCGATGTCCTGCTCGACGGCACATTGCTCGCATATGTGCATCTCCGTGCGCTCTCCATCGGCGATCTCCGTCAGGTGAATCGTCGCATCGTTCTTGTTACAAATCTGACACTGCATAATTAACTTGTCTCTTGAGTATCTGCCTCTTCATGCACGCTGTTGAAAGCGTCCGTTTTGAGTGGATTAATCTCCACCTTCTATTATTATAACAACAAAAGCGTATCACACAATAAGTATCAAAATGAAAACGCCGGAATCCAGCAAAAATAATCGACAAATTCCGAGGTCCACTCAAGAGCGAATTTTTTATTCGTGGAATTTTGCCGAGCAGCCCGGCTCCTCCACAACCCGGATATTTCGCAGTTTTACACCTTCCGGCAGCTCAATTCGGAGTTTCTCATAGATATATTTCACTACATTCTCAGCCGATGGGTTGTTCTGCTGAAAATAGCTGATGCTCTCCAACGCCGTATTATCGAAGCCGGCAACCGTTTTATCGATCATTGCCTGAAGTGCCTTGAAGTCCATCACAACTCCCATATTATTCAGCCTTTCACTGCTGACATCAGCGGTTACCACCCAGTCATGCTGGTGAACGGGCTCCTTTGAGCCGTCCGGCAAGGTCAATTGATGCGAAGCCCGAAAGTGTCTTTCTACACTGATTGTAAACATCTTAGGCACAAATCCGAATATCGGATATCCCGTATGATTCTACTTCTTAAGACGATGTTTCAAACGCTCCTGGATACTTTTCGGAATCAAATTTGACAGATCTCCGCCTAATGAAGCAACCTCGCGAATCAAGGTCGAGCTTGTGAAGCCATACTGTTCGCTGGTCATAATAAAGACCGTTTCAATGCTGGTCACGGCCCGGTTGGTCATGGCAAGCTGGAATTCATATTGAACGTCGGTAAGGCTCCGCAGGCCGCGCAGGATTACATCCGCCTTCTTCCCGGCGGCATATTCGACCGTCAGCCCTTCGAAACTTTCCACCAAAACGCCCGGCATCTTTTCCTGGTCGATCAGCTCCGATATCATCTCCACGCGCTCTTCGGGCGTGAAAAGCTGGTTTTTGACCGGGCTTCGCCCCACCGCGATTACCAGCTCATCGAAGAGCTTCATACCACGATTGATAACATCCAGATGCCCGTTCGTAATCGGATCGAACGAGCCCGGAAAAATCGCTCTGACATACTTTTTATTCATCGGTATAACCTTGCTTCAAGAATTCTGAAATAACTCTGCTTTCAGGCCAATGTCCGTAACATATTAAATCATAAAGTAAAATCTATCAAGCAAGATTCTAAAAGCAGATTTTCTTCCGTGATTACTTGCCGCTACTGCTTGTTCCCGCCGGCGTTTTGGACGCTGTCCAGAAAGGCCGGCTCGAATTCATGACCAAGCTCTTGTGCGGCCTTCACGTCCTTCCGGCTTTCTTCGAATTGCTCATTCTTATAGTAAGCCCTGGCCCGTACAGCGTATGCTTTGGCAAACTGCGGGTCTATCTCAATCACCTTTGTGAAGTCTGCTATGGCCCGGTCATAGTCAGCTTCCAAGCTGTATACAGCCCCCCTGGCCAAATAGCCCTCTGCATGCTCCGGATTTAGCTCGACAACCTTGGTGAGTCATCTGCTTCAGATGGCTGAAGTATTACCCACCATTAGCTTCCATCAAGAGATTGATCTCTCCAGAAGATAATGCGCGATTATATATGCGTACATCATCTAAAACACCTCTAAATCTATAATTTGAAAGCTTCAATTCTGCGTCGCCTATAATAAGCGGAGCATCAGGATTGGGGATTATTCTTTTATCGTGAAGCACATAATAAACCTTTAGTCCGTCAACATAAAGTGAATATGAAACATCATCACGTACGATGGTCAGATGGTACCAAATATTTATATCAGGATCCCATTCTGAATAGGTGATCGGATCAAACCTGCCCTTTGAATGTAAATTAGCATCATAAACATGAAACGTAACACCAGATCGATGGGGCCAGAGTATCCATTTGTTTGTAGCACCAGGTCCTTCATCATGTCCCATCATAAAATAGCTACCCAACGCACTGAATTGCATCCATACAGATATGGTAAATGGATGTGATCCCAGAGTGAATTCCTCATTGTCAGGAATACAGATATGACCATTTCCATTGAAACGATAGGCGCTATCTGGATTCCCAAGTCGATCTTTCGTTAAAATTACCTCACCCTTAATAACGCCATGATTTCTATTGCTGGAATGATCGTTTGGATCCCCATTAAATGGCCAATATGCAATTAAGTTGGGATCATTGGCTGAAAGTAGATGTTGCTCAACGTTTGGAATATTATCAACCTGGGATTCTTCGAATTGCTCATTCTTGTAGTAGGCTCTGGCCCGAACAGCGTAAGCTTCGGCAAATTTCGGGTCTATCTCAATCGCCCTGTTTGACAGGGAGATTGAGAGTTTATGCATACCTTTGTTCAAAACAGCAGTAGCGAGACCGACAATAGCTTTAGTATCTTGTCCATTTGCTTCAAGAGCCTTATTAAAATCCGAAATCGCCCGGTCATCATCGCCAGTTTTAAGATATGTCAATCCCCGACAATAGTAAAATGTCGGAGCGATTCGAGGATCAAGCTCGTTTGTCTTGTTGAAATCCACTCTGGCACGCTCGTAGTTGCCTTTCATGGCATAGGCAGTTCCTCGAAGACTATAAGCCTTAGCACGCTCCGGATTTAGCTCGATAACCTTGGTGAGATCTAAGATTGCCTGGTCATATTGTTGTCTCTGGAAATAAACAAATCCGCGCTGGTCGTAGGCGTCATCATTCTCGGGCTCTATCTCAAGCGCCTTTGTGAAGTCCGCTATGGCTTGGTCATAGTTGACCTTATCAAGCTCGGGCTCTATCTCAAGTGCTTTTGTGTAGTATGCAATGGCCCGGTCAATGGTTTTCAACCAGTATAAAGTTCCCCTCGCTAAATAGCCCTCTGCACGCTCCGGATTCAGCTCGATGGCCTTGGTGAAGTCTAAGATTGCCTGGTCATATTGTTGCTTATTGACATAGGCTCTTCCGCGTCCATAGTAGGCTTTAGCATGCTCAGGCTCTATCTCAAGTACCTTTGTGTAGTCCGCTATGGCCCGGTCATAGTCGGCTTTCATGCTGTATACAGCCCCCCTGAGGAAATAGGTCTTAGCATAATTCGCGTCTAATGCAAGGGCCTTGTTAAACTGGTCAATGGCTTGGTCATATGATCCTTCTTTCAAGCAGTAACCTGCCCTAAAGATATATGCGTTGGGATCTTCCGAGATTTGAGCCATCTCGTCTCCCAGGGATTCGTTGATCAGGGCGATTGTGCGGCGAGCATGTTCGGCCCAAGTGTGTTCCGGATTGTACTGCAAACCAGCACGAAGTTCATCGCGTGCCTCTTCATGCTTGAACTGGGCCATGAGCACATGGCCAAGGGAATACCGGATATCGGCATTGTCCGGATTTATCGCCAATGCTTTGCCAAAACAGCTCGCAGCCGCGGACAGATCGCCGTCTTCCTGGGCCAGTCGCCCTTGCATTGAATAAGCCATCCAGTGCTCCGGCTCGATCTGCCGGGCAGCTTCTGCCATCCTGCGGGCCTCCTGCCACTCGTCTGCGTTCGCCAGTGCCACAGCCAGTACGAATTGAGATATCGGAATGTCAGGACGTAGCTTCAAAGCCAACCGGCGAAATGACGTGTGCAGCTCCGTGCATGCAGCTTCACACAACTGGATCGTTATCGTTTGCATGTCGTCCATAATCACAACCTTCTTGTGTGGCACGCCGAACCATCGATAGGAAAGATCCACTAACAGGGCCTTGCCGTCCACAAACACAGCGGCACAAGCGTGGTTTATGGGCTTTCCACTATAGTCCTTATCCACGATTGTAAAGAACGCCTTGAGTCCGGCATCACGCGCCAGTGCAATATAGAGCTTGGCAAACTCCTGACAATTGAATGATTCGTTAGGGTCATTAAAAGCTGCAAACACTTCTTGTGCCGTCCGCATCCCGTGCATATTTCTAAAGGAAATGGGCCTCACTAATCCATCAAAAATTGCTCTGGCCTTGCCAAGGTCACTATCCGCATCTTCAGTCAACTGCAAGGCCCAGCGTTTTATTTCCGAGCTGCTGGCGACCGGATTAACTACCATCTTCAGTTCCTCCCTGGTCAATTTCTTTTCGAGTTCCTCTTGCAACATCTGCCTGGTATAGATCTTTGGCATCGGATCATCGACGAAAGTAACTGGCAGTATTGACTTAAGCTTCGTTGCTCTTTCCTCAAAATACCGAACCATTTCGGGATTCGACCCTCGTTTCTTCACCAGCATGATAATTCTATCGTAATGTTTTACAGCCAGCGCTATCTCGCCCAGGATGTCATAGGCCTGGCAAATCATTTGCTCGGCATTGATACCTTTTATACCTCCAGGATCAAGCTGCTCGGCCTTCTTGAGTTCCTTCAACGCCTGGTCACGATCTCGCTTTCTGGCGTAGGCAACTCCCAAGCAGGCGTGGTTACTCGCATCCATCGGCTCCAGGCCTATGGCCTGGCTGAAAGCATCAATCGCCTCATCGAATTTACCCTGAGTATTATAGAGTTGGCCAAGAAAACTTAACGCATCGGCATCATCCGGATTGAGCCGAAGAGCTTCGCGTAGTTCCTTTTCGCCTTTGACATGTTTTTCATGACGGAGTAATATGTATCCCAATATTGTATGCGCATCTGCGGAATCTGGTCTTATCTTTAAAGCCTGACGGGCAGCCTCTTCGGCGATCTCGAACTTGCCCTTGCTCCCCAATGTAGCTGCCAGGAACAAATAAGCTCTTGTGAAGTTTGGATCTATGGCTATAGCCTTGCTAACGCATTTCTCTTGTTCGGAGAGCGGTTTACCCTCTATCTGTAGCACATGTGCTTTGGAGTACCACTCCAAAGCAGTAGTTGAGGATGTAAACGGCTGCTCCATTTTCTTACATTCTGCATCGGACGGTGTGACACTCAACTCCTTAAGAATCCTACCGGTTAGATCGTCACACAACTCGAAGAAGTCCACCGAGACCGCCGTCAAACCAGTCGAAGCTTTTCCACTCGCCACATTGAGGACCTGAGCAGTCACCTGCCATCTGTCGCCCTGGTGCTGAAAGCTGCCCCAGATTACGCGCTGTGCTTCAATGATTTCGCCTATTTTTCTCGCCTGGTCGGCATTGAGGGCCGCCCCCTTAGCTATCCCCAGCCGCTTCCGGGCAGACTCGACTCCGCTGCGCAATCTGACTGCTTTGATTTGCCTGAATTGGTTCGAGAGCATACCCTCAATCGCGTAGCGCCAGTGCGCAGCCTGCGGATCGCCGGTCTTATCTTCGAACCACAAAATCGAAACGACCAATCGCCCCGGCGGGCGAGCAGACGGCTCGGCTGTGGTTACATTACTTGCGACCGGCGCAGAATTTGCCCATGCCAATCCGGGTAAAAATGATATCAGCATCACTGCGAGCAGAAAAAATTGTATCGTCCTCATTAGTATAATCCCTCCAAAAGCGGATTCAACAATTTATCATAATGTAAACTGTGTTGAATAGCTTCCACGAGCTATATATTATCAAAATCTTCTGTCTATATCACCACCTAACCGAGCCATTTGCGTTGTAAACATTTTTTGCTCCACCCGAATGTTCATTCTACGATGAAGATAGTGTTTTTGCGATTATCGAATGGATAAACATCAATCAGAAGGCAGGAAGGAATAAATAAAA
>SDBT01014289.1_pt1 | contig 12670 bp, 33 predicted proteins | sample 2277101 | NCBI WGS metagenome assembly SDBT01 (sample SAMN10404973, study PRJNA504765) | marine sediment metagenome | isolation source: marine sediment core GS10_PC15, 103 cmbsf | place: Arctic Ocean: Southern Knipovich Ridge | collected 2010 | reverse complement strand
TTCCACCGCGACCAATTTGCACATTATCTTAGATGGTCTTTCATATTAAGGCAATGCAATATTGGTGAGAGAATTCTTGATATTGGCTGTGGTTCTGCAAATTTAGCAGAAGTGTTGTATCGCAACAGATTTAAGCCAGATTATTATTTTGGCATAGATGTCAGAAAACAAATACTTAAGAAAAATAAAGAAAAAAAATTTAATTTTAAAACAATTTTTGAATATTGTGATATTCGTGAAACAAAAATTGCTTTAAATAATTATACAAAAATATGCTGCTTTGAGGTCATCGAGCATTTTGAAAAACATCATATTGATGGAGCACTTTTAAATATAAAAAATGCTATGGATAATGATACTTTATTATATCTTTCAACGCCAAATTATAATGGCTCAAAAGCTTCAAATCATGTATATGAATATGAATTTTTAGAGCTCAAGCTTATATTAGAAAAATATTTTAAGATTCAAGCTATATATGGGACATTTGCGTCAAAGCGAGATTTGCAAAAAGTCATGTCGCCTGAAGACTTGATGCTGTATGCAAAATTAGAAAAATATTATGACTCAAATATCATGAGCGTTATCTTTGCTCCTTTGTATGTTGAAGCTTCAAGAAATTGCATGTGGGTATTAAAAAAATGAAACAATATACTGACCAGCAATTAAAAGAAAGAATAAGATTATTTGATGCTATTTTTGTTGAACATAAAAATCAAATAAAGAAATGGGGAATTCAAAGTCATACTATGGATAGGTGGAATACTATTTTATCAGAAGAAGTTGGTTCATTAGCAAAAGCAATTAATCAAAGTGATTCTCAAAGAGTATATAATGAAGCAATACAAGTTGCTACATTAAGTTTAAAAATTGCAGAAATGATTTTAAATAAAAAATGAAAAAAAAAATGAAAATAAAAACTAAGAATGGAACTGGTGTAGGAATGCCATTGACTGATTTGCAAATACAATCCAGATGGCTTAAGATGTTTGTCATTTTAGGCTGGCTGTCATTGATTACAGCATGGTGGGTTATTTGGAAGATTCTTTCAACTGGTGCAGTAAATACAATTATAGCTAATATGTGTTAAAAATAATATCATTTTAATGCAAATTTAATTAAAATTTTGAGGTTTTATTATGAAAGGTTTATTAACACATAAATTTATTATGCCAAAGAGGATTAATATGATACTTCCTGAAATTAGAAAAAATTGGAAGATTATAGATTTAGGCTGTGGTGATGGGTGGCTGGCTGATGATTTAAAGAAAAGAGGATATAATTGTTATAAATTACCATGGATAACAAATCCTATTAAATATCCAGATAATTATTTTGATTGCACTATATTAATAGAAGTAATAGAGCATTTGCCGGAACATTTTTTAAAAGAAATAGAGAGAATAACTAAGAAAAAAATTATTATATCAACTGTATTGCCAAATTTTAAGTTAATATTTGACTTGCTTATGTTCATGAAATTGATAAATCCTTACGGAACTCCACATATTCATGAATATAAATTGAAGGATATACATTTTAAGGATTTTAAATTAACTAAAGAAAAAATATATTGGATATTATGTCAATTTGGAGTATTTAACATTAAGCAAGAAAAATGAAAGAATTGTTTACATTGCCAAAAACATGTTATTGGTGCAGAAATGAACTTGACAATAAAGAGATTGTTGTTCTTGAAGATTACAAGCTCATGCACCCATGGTGCTTCTTGGAATGGAAGCGAAATAATAAGATGCATAAACTTGCTGAAGTTGACTCACTTGCGTCAATATTTAAGCTTCAAGCAGAATTTCAAGAAAGATTAAAGACAAAATTCAATCAAGAATTTATTACAACAATGACTGTTGCTGCAATTGATGAGCTTATGGAAGCTTTGCGAGAAACACCATGGAAGCCGTGGATGCGTCAACAAAAGTTTGACAAAGAAAAATATAAAAATGAGCTTGTTGATGTATTGCACTTTTTTATCAACCTTTGCTTAGCTGCTGATATGACTGCAGAAGAATTATATTCAAGATATTATTCAAAAATGCAAAAGAATCATCTAAGACAAGCTGAAAATTATTAAAAATGGAAAAAGATATTGTTGTTGGATGGATGGCCTTTGAGAAAAATTGCACATTTCAATTTTCAAATAATGGAGAATTGATTATAAGACAAATATTTTCAAAGAGAATGGAGTTTTGGAAATTATTTCCAAATTGTAAAGCAACTAAAGTTCGTATAATGATAGAAGAGGTGAAGCCAAATTCCTTCAGAAATATTAATTGAGTGCTTAAATTGCAGAAAAAAAGTTTCAATAAGCGAAGTGTGTGAGCAAGAAGCTTATTGCAAAAAATGCTGCGAATGTGAGCCTGTTTTTCCATATATTGCAAGCTGAAAATGAAACAATTACAAGATATAATAATAAAATGCAAGAAGTGCAAGACTACACGGCAGATTAAAACTCCTCACTTAGGCTTAGGCAACTTAAATGCCAGAGTGATGTTTATTGCTGAGCGTCCTGGCTATCATACTTCAATTATTCATGGAATTACTTTGGCTGGAAATAAGTCTGGTGATTTTTTCATGAAATGCCTTGAGCATATCAATGTAAGCATAAATGAAATTTACATCACTAATATTGTCAAGTGCCAAGCCTTTGAAAATAAGACTCCAACAGACATTGAAATAGGCGCATGCTCAGAATACTTGCTTAAAGAGATAAAAATCATAAAGCCAAAATGCATTGTTCTCATGGGCAACACAGCTTTGAGGTCTTTTTTTCCTGAACAATCTGTCTTAAAAATTTCAGGTGAAATTTTATACTCATTTACTAAGCAGACAAAATTTTACATATTGCCTCACCCGGCGTGGGCATTGAGATTCGACAAGAAATCACAATATAAAGAGTGGTTTTGGAAAATTAAGGAGTTTATTTAAGATGAAAGATATTATTGATTATGAATATTTGTATTCTATTACTAATGATGGCAGAGTATATAGTAAAGTTTATGGTAAATTTTTGAAATATGCTAAAAATAAAAAAGGATATTTATGGGTATGCCTTTATAATAACAAAAAAAGAAAATCTTATTATATCAGTAGATTAGTTGCAAAACATTTTTTAAGTAATTATTCAGAAAAATTAACTGTTAATCATAAAGATTTAAATAAGACAAATAATTATTACAAAAATTTAGAGATGATGACAAATAAGGAAAATATGATGCATGGCATTAAGCATGGTGTTAGGCATAATTATAAATTGAAAATAAATATTAAAAAATTAATAAATGATGAAATTAAAAAAATATCAAAGAGAAAAAATATTTATGGTGGATTTAATAAAGATAAACATATTGCTAAAAAATTTAATATTGGGCAATCAACTACAAATAAAATATTAAAAGGTGTATATTTTGGTTAATCTTGTGTTTGACGGTTGTGATTGTTCTGGTAAAACAACTTTAATAGCTGAATTTACAAAACGCAAGCGATACAAAGTATTTCATTTTCAGCAACCGCCACGAGACTTGAGCAATGCAGATAAAGCTATATTCCAAAAAAATCATTTTTACTTGATGATTGATTACTTATTGCATGATGATAATATTATTTTTGACAGGTTTCACATTGGCGAGCAAATATATGGAAAATTATTCAGAGGATATGAAATTGATTATATTAAAGACATTGAAAATCAGATTAAAGATAAATGCATCTTAATATGTGTTTATTGTGCAAATTCATTATTGCTTAAGCGATTTGATAATCATGGAATTGACAGAAATCAACTTGTTGACTCAAACATGGAATTTAGAAAATTATGCAAAGAAAGTTTATTAAAGACAATATTTGTTGATACAAGCATAATGCCGCCTAAGAAGTGTTATTTTTATGTTATGAAAGAGCTTAAAATATTACAACAAGATTTAAAATGAAATTATTTTGTAGAGGATGTGGAGAAGTTATGACTGAATTAATATATTGTTTAAAATGCAAAAAAGAATTAAAAAAAGCTGATGATTTAGATGATTCAATGATGACACATATGTATTAGTTGTCTTATTGTAACTTAAAATGAAAAAATTTGATTGTTATTGTGGTTGTGGTAAAAAACCATTAAAAATAAATGTCGGCGTTGTTAATTATCATTCACAAGAATGTGTAGAGAGAGTTATGACTAAAGCACATTATCCTTTTAAATTATTAACACTCAAAGAATTTAAGGAGTTTCATAATGGAAAAAATAACTGCAAATAATTTTGAGGATATATTTATCAAGCTTTTAGAGTCGCTTAAGCGTCAAGATATAATTGCAGTTAGAGGCTTGAATACTCGTGAGCTTATTGATGTTAATCTTGAATTAACAAATCCTTTTAATAATGACTTGAGTTTTAGAGACAAGTCTTATTACATGTATTTGCACAAAGAATTCATGGCTTATCTTTCAGGCGAGCAAAAATCAGAAATATTTGCAGAGATAAGCAAGTTTTGGGACACTGTCAAGAATAAAGATGACACAATAAATTCAAATTACGGTTATTATGCATTTCACCAGCACACTCCACAATCAAGGTCGCAATTTAATTGGGCAGCTAATACATTATTAGATGACATGCACTCAAGAAAATCTGTCATTAATTTTAATAACATAACCCATAAGCACACAGACAATAAGGATTTTGTCTGCACTATGTATATGCAGTTCTTGATACGTGATAATAAGCTTGAAGCATACGCATACATGAGGTCAAATGACATAATTTACGGCTTGAGCTATGACTTGCCGTGGTTTTGTTTTTTGCAAATAATGATATGGCTTTCATTGAAGCATTATTACATCAATTTAAAGCTTGGCTCATACCATCATCATGCATTATCAATGCACATATATGAAAAAAATTTTGGTTGGCTTAGTGAGATTTATAAGTTAAAAAAATGAAAAATGTCTCAATCAACAAGAGAAGAAATAATATTTGCAATAAATAAAGCAGAAAAATATAAAACAATAGAAAAAATAGTAATTAATGAAAATTTTTATCAAAGGCTTAGTAAAGAAGCAATGTCTCATGTAAAATTTCACCGAGAAGATTTTATTTATGGAATACCGTCATTTGTTGATAATATATTTGATGATTATAAGATTTTTTATATTAGGCAAAAATAGATATATTTAAATAGATATTTAAATTATTATTTAAATTATTATTTAAATTGGTGGCTTGATTATGATTAAGACAAAAACTCGAATACTGAAAATAACAACTTCAAGATATATCTTAGTGCCAAATATAATGTTCAATGACTCGCAATTTCCTTTTAATGAAGATGATAAGTTGCAAATTGAAGCCATTGGTAATAAGTGTATTGTGTCAAGAATAAAAAATGTCACAAAGAAAGCTTAAGCTTAGAGCGACGCTTGCTGAATTTCACCCAAAGCAGGTGTTGCTGTTAAATTATAATCGCATTAATTATGCGGGAGAAATGAAAATGGGAAAGAATGAAAAGAAAAAAACAGGCGATAAGCCAGCATTTAAGATAAGAGTTGGAAATGTGACAGCAACAGTATGGAAAAATGTCAATAAGAACAAAGAAGGCGAGCCTTTCACTGCCTATAACACAGACATTATAAGAAGCTACCTTGACAAAGATGAAAATTGGCAGACAACCAGCTCATTCGGCTTAGCTGATTTGCCTAAAGTGATTGCAGCAGCTCAAGAAGCATATAAGTTTATTGCAGTGAAGACAGAAGAAGCTGATGAAGAAGAATAATTTTTTTATTTTTTTATTTTTTTACACAATTTAAAATGAAGCAAGAAAAAACATCGTGGGTAATAACATTTAACAGAATATTTTCAGAGCCTATAATTGCGGCAATGGCTGGATTCGGCATATTTTGGCTTTATAGGATAAATCACTGGAATGTATGGTTTTCAATAATTGTTTCATTGTATGCTGCTGCATTGACAAGCAGAATATTGCAAAAAGATTTTTATAACAAATGAAAAAAAGATTAACCTGGAAATTATATTGCACCCATTTAAAAGAAAGCATACTATATTATCAGCAATATCAATAATGCCTTATTACATGATTTTGTTTTTAGTGACCCCCCTTGTAATAATTGCTGAAATATTTAATTTTAAATTCGCAGGATATTAATACAAATGAAAGAAACATTAGTGCTTGACGGCATAAAGCTTGAGCTGACTCCAGCAGACTTAGATGAAGATGGAGTTACTGGCGGCATTGAAAAAATTGAGCAAAAATTTAATAGTGATGCTGGAATTACACCAATAACTCAACCAACTGAGCTTGGCGATACGCTTAAAGAATTAAATCTTGACAGCATTGAGCCAGTATCAAGAATGTCAGGGATTGACATGAGGTCTCGTCTTCACAAGTCTGAAGTTTCAAGTGTCTTAGCTTTAGACGCTTTAGTGTCTCTTGGCGTATTGCCTACAAAATGCTTGGCATTTACTCGTCAGAAGAAGCGGCTTGCTGTATCACTTGACGGCAAAGGCAGAGATGACATTGTGAATATTGTCGCTGGAAAAAGAGAAGATGAAGCTAAGCGAGGAATGGGCGGCATGGGCGAGCGTATAGGTAATTTTTTTACTGGAAATAAAAATGGTTAATATTTCATGCACTGATAAAATAAGAGATATTGTCGCAAAAATAATAAACTCTCCAACAAAATCAAAGATATTTTTTATAGTTGAATCAAATATTAAAATTAGAGTTGAGGTGTTAAGATGAAAATAATTAAGCTAAACGATGATAAGCTAAGAAAACAAATACAATATAATCAAGTTCTTTGTATCATATATATGTTTTTTATAATAATTTCATTAATTTGCTTAATTAGTTTTAATGATATTAATAGTAAATTATTATCATTATTTGCTCTTTTGTTTAGTATAATATTTGTAATAAATTTTAAAAATCAAGAAATGTTTGATAAAATAAGGCTTGAAATAAGGGAGTTAAAAAAATGAATCCATTAAAAATGCTTAATAAAACAATACCTGACTTAGCTAAAGTAATTGAATCTATACATGCTCATCTTGAGCTCCAGCTTGAAGAGCAGAAGAAGATAAATAACTATCTTCAGACAATGAATGTTAAATTTCAAGCCATGAATGAAAAACTTGATGCATTGATAAAAAAATGAATTGGAAAAATTTTTGGTTGCAATTAAAAGGAACATTTTTTTATATATTTAAGATTTTATTTTCACTTGCTACAATTATCGGATTTTTTTACTTGTTCCGCTGGCTTGGCTTGAAAGGATTTTATGGCTTTGCGCTTGGCTTGCTTATCATGGCATACATGATATTAAGCAAGAACATGATTATGCAAGGAATAATTGACATGACATCATCTGAAGATTATATAGACGAATTAAGAGGTAAAACTAATGAGCAAAAAAATAATAAAAAAAACAAGTAAGAAGTTAAAAGTAAAAAAAGACGCGTCAATAGCAGATACGCCAAGAAAAAAATTTAATTTTTTATTCACTAAAAAGTCAAAATTTACTTTCAAGTATCTTAAGACGTGGTATAAAAACAAGTATTATGCTTCAAGAACTATCTTGATAAATATGGAATTGATTAATGGCATGCATGACACGTTCATGATTCTTGACAAAGAAGGCGGCTTTCATTACATGAAAAAGAAATTCATATTTGACAATGACGCTAAATATTACAATATAAATGCTCGGTTATGGTGCTATGATTACCATGAGCTGTTTGCATTGCCAATTAAGCGAAAGATACCAGTAAATGCAATAAAATCAACTCTTGAAGCTTCAAATATTTCAGAAGTTGAGTATGCGACAAATCCAACAACACTTGAGCGGTTCATCGTCGCTAAAATAGCTGAAGGAATAATGAGAGGCCAAGAGCTTGATGAGATGTTAAAAAGAATAACAATTTTGCTTGTAATTACTGCTTTAGTGTCAATAGCTCACATGCTCTTGTTCGCTCAAAAATCAGGAATATTTGCACAAATTAAGATACCAGGATTTTAATATGGAAATAAATGAAATAAATAAAATATGCGATTATTATATTCTTCCAATAGTAAGTATAATACTTATTGTAAAATTTTGGAAAAATATACACCCAATTATTATCATTTGGATATTTGGATTAACTTTAAATAATTTTCTTAATAGATGGATAATAATGAGCAATATTAAAAAAAATGAAAGAAAAAATTAAGCTAATTATTAAGACATATTGGACGCAAATACTCATATCTTTATTGATTTGCAAGCTTATATTGATAATTAAAAATTTAGCTCTTGACCCTAAATGGAAAGTATTATATATGCTTTTATTGTGGATTATTTTTGAGCTAGTGTGGATTCCAAAAATACATAAGATTTAAAATAATATTTAAACCCTAAACAGCCCGTCATAGTAGCTTAGGCAAAAGCCCATTCGCAAGAATGTGTTCTATTGATGATAAATCAGCGGTGGTTTCCGAATTGAGCGTAGCCCGTTCTAAAACCTTAACGTTGAGGCTGGGGGAAATAAAATGAAATTTGACATCATGGAAATTGTTGGAAAATTTATTGATGACACATTTGCAATATTCAATAATGCTGCAGAAGAAGGCTACTTGATATATGCGCTTATTGCAATTGTTGTCTTCATACTTTATATTATTTTCTGGTAATTTTTCTTTATAGCAATAATAGAAAATTTTATATACTAATATAATAGAATCTATATATGCACTTTAAGAATGATAAGCAAAGAAAAGCTGTCATGGCTCAACTTAATTCTGGAAAAGATTACTCATATCATAATCCTCAAATAAATCGAAGCAATAAAGATATGCTTCCTACTGAACGTCGGCAGGAAATGATGAGGCAGAGAATGAAAAAATCAAACAAAGTTGGTAAATTACCTGTTTTTGTAAAATCTGGAGAAAAGAAAGGTGCAAAAATAATTGATGTAGTTAAAACAGAAGATAAATTTATAACTACAATTAAAAAAGATGGAAAAGAATCTTTTATTACATCTGACCAGCCGATTAAAACAACATTTTTTAAAAATCCAAATAAAGATTCTGACAATGATGGCGTCCCAGATTTTAAAGACTGTGAGCCGTTTAACCCAAAAAAGCAAGGCTTATTGCATGAGGTGCATGTAAAAATGTTAAGAAAACAGGAAGAAAAATTAGAGCGAGCAAGAGAGAAAGCATTAAGAAATCTTGAAGATACTAAAGATAAATTGAAAGAGAAGCAAGCAATTTCAAGCAAGAAAGCTTCAATCAGTCAATTAAAGCTTAAGCAAAAACAAGCTATTATTGATGAAGCTAATCGTGAGAAGAATAAGTTAAGAGAATTAAAGCAAGCTAATGCTGACGCTAAGCGTCAGCTTGATGAATTGACGATTTCAGGCAGAACAAAGACATTCTTAAAAAGAACTGCCTCAAAAGTTGGCAAGCAAGCAGCCGAAGATTCAAAACTTGCATTCCAGAGAACTAAAGCATTTATTGCTTCTGGCAAGATTCAAAAGACTCTGAAGAAGATAAACAAACATATTCCGGGTTAAATTATTTTTTCTTTTTTATTTTATCTAAGCTATCAAAAACCCATTTCATTCCTTGCAATATTACAAGAATAGCAACAGCAAAATGAAATAAATAAAGCCATGTTCCTATTATTTTTATGCTTGGAATATATGATGATATATATTTGCACCCAATTAATATAAAAAACATGCCATTGCAAATACCAAGTGCAATTTCAAACCATTCAAACGAACTTTTTTTCATTTTATCACATCCATATTTTCAATAATAATCTCCAAATAAATTATCCCATTGCAACGTATTATATAATGGAAAATATTTCTCAATATCTGTTATGAAGTAATGAGAATAAAATGACCTCTTATTCCAGTCTTTCCATGCAGTATATGCTTCTATGCCTTTGAATTTCCAAATCTCAATACTATGAGAATGCTTTTTTATTTGAGTTGAGCCGCATGATGTGCATGTAAATATTCCTTCAGGCATTTCAGAATGCTCTTGCCATGAAGCTCCGCATTTTTTGCATGTCTTTATGTAATGGCACTTGTGGTATCTTACTTGATGTGCCATGTCTCGTGCAATGCTGTCAATCCTGTTTGGAAGCTGCGTTATGAATACCAGCTCGCCAACTCCAGCTTCTGTCTGGCCAAGCACTCTCCTTATGAGAGCAATCCAGTCAGTAACAATCTGGTTTGTCTTGCTCATTGCTCTTCTTGCATTTACTATTGAGTGAGCTTCATCAAGGATGACATTTATAGGAACTTTTATGCTTTGCCAAAAATCAACATTAAGCTTATACTCATAAACAGGCTCTGACTCACCTGTTGACCTGCTTTTCTTGTAATTCACTATATTTTTCTTTATAATCATTTCAGGCTTAAGATTCATCTGATTTTTCATCTTTGTCTTGATATTAGAATAAGTCAAGCGAGTATTCTGGTTTATGAACATCTCCCTGACTTCTGAAACTGTCTTGCCACTTCCAATATTCCCCAAGCTTATGCGGATAATGGGACAACCACCTTTATTGAAGCAGATGATGTAAATCTGCCTTTTTTATTAATTTTCATCTTAACATTTCTTCAATTTTTTCTAATTTATTTTCACATCTACTTAATGAAATATTCAAGTCATGATATTCATCTGCTAAATCTGTTCTGTTTAAAAATGTCATCTCATATCTGCATCTTTCATAATCTCTTATAAAAGTGTTTACATATTTTTGTGTATACTTTTCTGAACATTTTTCTGTATTGTTTATTGTTGTATTTATGTATATTATTTCTGTAATATTTTTGTATTCTGTTATTGTATTATTTATATAAACAATAATTTCTTTAGGTTCTTCTTTTTCTTTAATTATGCATGATGCTGTTAATATCAATAAAATCAACAATATTATTTTTTTCATTTTATTATTTCTTCATCTCTAACTGTAATATTATATTTCATCATTAAATTCTGAATTTCTTTAATGAACTTATTTATCTCAATTTCAGTTCCTTCTAAAGTCATATTATATTCTTTTATCATTATTTCCATCCAAAAATTATTAATATAAAAATTAACACTAATAATATCATTATAATTATCTTTAAATTTCTAATCTCTTTTTGAGTATTCATTTTTAATCTTTTCATTTTAATTTTGATTTTAATATTCTTTCTAAACATTCATAAAAACTTTCATCTGATTTCTTATGTTTATTAAGCAAATTTAATACATCTGAATGTTCTTTGCAAAAATCAGAATATTTTTGTTTGCTTATCTTTTCTGCTTCTTTAATAATATTATTAATCATATTTGAAACACTTTTCAAATGTTCAATTACTACATCTTTATGAATTTTTAAATCTTTTATTTCTATCATTTTAATTTTGGCAATATTTGCATATATGATGATGAAATTTTAATCCACGGCCGCATTTTATGCACTTATTCATGGTTCAACCAATTTTAAATCTTTTTTAAAATTTGTATCTTCATTTATTATTCTGCATATTTTACATATACGATTAAATTTCAATTTTTTGCCACATTGAAGACATTTATTTTTAGCATTATTGAATTTTTTTATTCTTTGAGTTTTTCGCTTATTCTGATACTTCCGTGATTTTTGCTTACTCTTCCATATTTGACGGTTGTGATTTCTTGTTGCCATCTTTACGGGGGTGAAGACCTTAGTATAATATTTTCTTTAAGCATATCACAAAAATTTTTAATTCCAAATTTTTTAATTTTTTTCTCATAATTTCCTCTAAATACATATAATATTGTAAAATGTTTTCTTCTTTTAAAAGAAAACCAATGTGGATATTTTTCTGATTTATGTTCTTTTAATTTTCTTTTTATATCATGTGTTATTCCACAATAATATTCATGATGATATGTTATTATAATATATGTATAAATCATTTTTGTCTTCACCCCCGTTTAAACAAAAAATGCTAAATATACAACATATATTGCAAGCAAATAAAGCGCAAAGTAAAATGAGCTGGTATTCAATAAATGCAAATATTTTTCTGACATATTAAAATACTTCATTATAAAATCATCATAAGTCAATGTCAAGTAGCAAATAAATAATGATGCTAATGCAAGTATTAATGGAAGCATATTATCAGCAATAATATTTTGTTGATGATTATCATACATTTGTTGGCACCAAATAATACATGTATTAGTAATTTCATTTAATACATCAAATTTTGGCATTGTAATATTCATTTTAAGTCCTGTCTAAGTAAAATTTAGCTATTTGTGTAAGCATCATGTTTTGAGTTATCTTTAAGCCATGAAGTTCAGGATGATGCTTTAAGAATTCTTTGACACAATCTTTCATGATTAATTTTTTAGTTGCTTTTGAGCAGCTAAGTTTATCTATGTATAAACGGCTATTTATCGCTATTTCATCGACATCATTTGTAACCATTTTGTATATAAAAAGACGATAAGATTTATATACTTTTCTATTTTAATTGTAAATATGAAATTTAAAAAATTAAAGAATTTAATAAAGGCAACTTCAGCAAAACTTTCAACTGAAAGTATAAATGCTGCAATTCTGGCTTTAATACTGATTGTCGTTATTTTTAAAGTATATTCAACA
>SDBT01014288.1_pt1 | contig 12671 bp, 13 predicted proteins | sample 2277101 | NCBI WGS metagenome assembly SDBT01 (sample SAMN10404973, study PRJNA504765) | marine sediment metagenome | isolation source: marine sediment core GS10_PC15, 103 cmbsf | place: Arctic Ocean: Southern Knipovich Ridge | collected 2010 | reverse complement strand
ACCCACCCCTGGCGAAGATCACATTGGGCACGAACGATGGAGCCACATTGTAAGAAGGTAACCATCTTTCAATAAAATTATCTGCATAGCAAACAGTGCGATCACCTCCCCAATACCATACTTCTCCGTAACCATCACAGGAAAGGCTTCTGGCCAACTGAGTCCAAACATCACAACATTCTTCTAAATTATCGTACATAATTTGCTTAGGGTCCCTGTCGGTGGGAACTTGACCCCTAAGAAATAAGAGCTTCATGATTCTCTCCAAAAAAATTCAATATATTTGTTCTTTTTCCAGACAAAAGAATTAATTTATATCACATCAAAATAACTCTGATTAAACTTCATGCCTGCCATTCCGGAACAGAATACCCTAAGAACTGAAATAATTTTTCGTTATTGGAAGCATGAAAATTTAGCAGTTGCTGTCGCAATTCACCGTTCAAAGGCTCATATTGTGAAACCCAACTTTGATATTCATCTCGTTTTTTGTGTACTGGATTGTCAGATTTTTTAATACCAGTTGGGCTTTCAAACTGTTCTGTTTTACAGTGAAATTCATCAGCCCCTACAAATGAATATATTTTATTTAGTTCTGCATTAATATCAGCCCGCATACGCTCGTTTATCACAAAGTGTAAATTTTCCTTGGGAAAGAAAGGTAAGATATTGTCTTGTAAAATTTGTAAATACTGACCTTTCTTGCTGTATTTTACAGAGCCAATATGAAAGTCGTACAGCTTATGGGCTTTTTGACGACGCACAGACATTTGATACTCAGAATATCCTCTATCCACAGGATTGCGCATTACAAATATTAACTTAATATCAGGCAATTGCTTTGCGATAGCTGCCATGCTTTTTTTAGAATGCCCATACAAAGATTTTTCACCGGATATCTCTCCACTAAAAAGCCCTTTGTACCATTCTATTCCTTTTTTCTTATTTACGTGTTCCCAAAATTTAATTCCAGACCCAGCCCCCCCACCATCTTGTCTGCACATGGTAATGGAAGGATGTTTGCTCATATTGTGCCACAGAGAAGTGGTCCCTCCCTTCATAAATCCAACAATAATAAAGTCAGGAAATTTCATTATAATTTATTCAATTCTTTAGTTAGCTTTTCTATCTGGCTGCGTCCAACTTCGGGGTGATTACCTACATACACACAATTAGTGTGAGCTATTTCGGCATTAGTATCACTTCGAAATTGATTTACACTTTCCATCATCGGATGACGATACAAATTTCCCGAAATAATGGGTCGAAATTCTATATTTAGTTGACGCAAATATTTTTTAACTTTTTCAGGGGTGTTCCACGGCCAGATAGGCAAACAGAAACTACTTACACCATCCAAATTATAATCGCATCGATATATTTTTGAATTCAAATTGTGTAAAAATAATTTCAAATTATCATTTCTTATTCTGATAAATCCATCTAATCTTTCTAGCTGAAGCAACCCCAACAAAGCGTGTATTTCTGTATTTCTCACGTTATAGCCAGGAATTAAAAACGTAAAATAAGGATCTACCCCTTCAACTTCCCTGTTCTTGCGTATATTTTTTGGCAACTCCCTCAATAAGCCATGAGACCGCAAAAGTAAAAGAGTGTGATACAATTCCTTATCATCGGTACAGACCATTCCGCCTTCAATAGTAGTCATGTGATGTCCAAAGTAGAAAGAAAAACTTGAAGCGATTCCAAAATTGCCTACTTTTTTACCATCGAATGATGCCCCATGAGCTTCACAACAATCTTCAACTAGTATCACATTATATTTTTCACACAATTTCATCAGTTCATTTGTTATGGCACAAAATCCTATAAGATGTGTTAAAAAAAGAAATGACGGCTTTGTCTGCTGAAATATTTGTTCTAAGGCACTTAAATCTGGACCAAAATTGTTTGGAGATATATCACAAAGTTGAAGAGGTAGCCCCATTTGAATTATCGGAGAAACATTCGTAGACCAGGTCAAAGTTTGACTAATCCACGGACCCGAACCGTGGTGTCGTCTCAGGGCATCTACTAAAATTAAATTAGCCGAAGAACCAGAATTAACGAATACAGAATATTTACAACCCTGCCATTTAGACCAAGCGTCTTCAAATTCATTGACGTATTTATCTTTCGTAAATCTTGGGGTTGTGAGAACAAATTTAGACAAACACTGTTTTTCTTCTTCGCTGATAGCATTGTTTGTCATTAATTTCCACATAATTATTCCAAATTTTGTTCTAATTATAAATTCGCAATAATGAATCAGCAGTTAAGTTTTCCATCGCTAACAAATGGCACTTTAACGCCTTTTGAAATGAGTGATTCAAATCCAACATTGATTATTCTTAATTATTCCGAATCAGGAGCTAGACCCAACTGGATATCCCAGATGGCATAATCCGCTGCTAAACAGTCTGTTTTTAGATCTTGACGATCAATCTCTCCTATAAGTTCTAATATATAATTCATAGAACGGTTACGGATACCATTTAGACTATGTGTCAATCCAAGTGGACTAAAATCTTGACTCTCTCCCTTGCGAACCTTAGTCTCATTATACCATATGTGTTCGTTTATTTGAGACAGAATTATGATGGTTTTTATAAGTTCTGAAGAAAGCTTAATGTCTTTATCTTTAATAATCTGATCAAGATCATGCATCATTTCTTGCATTTCTTTGCGATATTTATCTTTTTTTTCATAAAGAAAGACTTCTTTGAGCTGATGGATACTCAATCTATCTATTAATTCCCCAAAAGTCGGTAACCATTTTCGTTTCATTATTCATCTCCCAAAAAATATATGTATCTTATTAGAGATATAAATCATGTCTTCCTCTGTTAAATATTGATGTATTCCGAAATGTATCCCATTTTTGCCCACGAATTCAGCTTCTGGAAAGTCTCCCTTGTTATAATTTAAATAAGCAAAGGCTCCATGCTGCGTAGGCATAGACCCAAACAAAGTTTTACACTGTATACTATTCTCTTCCAGAAATCTATAAAATTGTGAACACTTTTCAGGATCATTTTGGAGCAAAACTACAGGGAAAGCATGAGGAGAAACAAATTCAGATTTTAGGTTTCCCAAATTTGGTAGCCAAAGGACATCTTCTAAATCTTTTAGTAGTTCCATAAGGACTGTTCTGTTCGCAACTCTTTTATTAATCGTATCATTAAATTGCTCAATTCCTTCAAGCCCAATAGCAGCTTCTAGATCATTCATTTTGGAATTGAGACCTATTCTATGAAAATCAAAATAAGCGGACCCCGGTGTACGTCCATGGCTCTTAGTAGACCGAAGAATCTCGGCTACTTCAGGGTACATCGTAGAGCACATCCCGCCTTCTCCTGCAACAACAATATGAGCAGTGTAAAAACTAAACATACAAACATGACCGAAATGTCCAATATATTTATCGCCGAATTTCGCCCCATGGGATTCACACGAGTCTTCCATAACAAATAGATCTTTCTCATTAGCAATAGACATAATAGCAGGCATATCACAGGGCTTACCCATAGTATGGGTTACTATAATGCCTTTTGTTTTATCTGTTATAGCATCTTTAACTTTTGCCGGATCAATATTTAGTGTGTTTCGATCAATATCAACAAATTTTGGAATAAATCCAGCCAGTACTATAGCATTAACCGTAGCTACGAATGTAAGAGCGGGACAAATCACTTCATCACCACGCTTAGCTCCTCTATCGTACAAAACCAAACAAGCGTTGATACAAGCATCGGTGCCAGAACTCATACTAACACTATAATTATATCCAAATAGATCACCCCAATTTGTTTCAAACTGATTAACAAGCGGACCTTCACTTGCCCAGTTTGTATCAACTACCGTCTGCAAATTTTTTTGCGCGGTAGTTCCTATTTTAAGATCTCCGAATGTAATCCTCATATTTTTCTCCATTTTTTAATTTTTGATCAACAAAATTCTTAACACAAGCAGTAAAACCACAGGGGTGCCAGTTGCCTTTAGAAGTCAATTTTTGGAATGGTTTATTATCATAAACGATATTACACGCCGATCCTTCACAAATTCCAAGCTGACTCATCAGTTCTACAACCATTGCCTTGACAGTTCCCCATTCTGGTGATCCTATGTTAAATGTTTCATTTGCACTATTATCCAGTAAATGCACAATCATTTCTGCCACATCGTCTGCCCACGTAAAATTGACAAATTTAGCATCATCTAGAGAATCGACTTCTATTTGTTCACTATTTTTTATAATTCTGTAAAACATATCCGTCATAACATGAGAAGAAGGTGGAGCATATTTTTCATCAGGACTTACGATATGAAATGGTCTCAAAATTGTGTATAAAATTTCGTTTTCATCACAATAAGATTTGATCAAATTCTCAGAAAATAATTTCGAAATACCGTAAGCAGACGACGGATACAATTTATCAGTTCTAAAACATTCTGTACTGTCATATACCCCAGAAGAAGAGAGATATACAATTGTTTTCACCGATGGGGTTATAAACTTAAATATATTCATTGTAATTTCAGTGTTATTTTCTAATATAGAATAATCCATATTAAAACCATTCCACATGGCAGCACAATGAACTATGTATTCAATGTGGTATTTGTTAAAAATTTCATCAACAAACTTTCTGTTATCCAAGTTTCCGTGAAGAACATTTTTTAATCCAGCTTGACGCGATACTCTAACAATATAATCTGGTCCATAACGTTGATGTAATAAATGAACAACACGTTTACCCAAACCACCTTCGCTTCCCGTTACAAGAATCATTTGCTAAGAATCCTGGGATATGGCACAGGTTGAATAAATTTTCTACGCCCCTCAACAAATTCTTTAGATGAACAAAATTCTTCGGCAAAATTCCAAGCCAATAAGAGGTAATAATCCGGCTCTGATACCTTGTTTTCATCCCTAATTGGTATTCCTGTTCCAGGTATGTATTTTCCAACTTTTAGTGTATTTTTCTCCACAGCAAGATGAATATCATCAACTGTGAAATTGCAATAGTTAAGTAAAACAGTGCCCTTAGCAGGAGCCCCAAAGGCATAAATACTACAATTTCGACTTAACGATGTGATTTGATCTACTATCTGATCCCGAAGATCTGCGATAGAAAGCCCGAAGCGTTTATATAATTCAAAGCGATGGAATCCTTCGTTTCTTTCCTTTTTCTTGTATCGCAAAACTATTTCTGATTTTTTTCGTGCTCCTACATGAGAGATATATGCGATTATAGATCCGCCGTGAACAGATTTTTCATCCAAATCAAATACTTCCAATCCATATTGATTTAGCAGATAATCAAGAGTTTCAACACGGTAGTACAGAAGATGTTCATGATACATAATATCGAAAGCTTTTGTTTGGATAGTGGAAGGCAAATAAGACCCTTGCATAACAAAGACTCCATTATCATCTAGTAAAAGCTTTATTCCTCTGACTATACTGTGTAATTCTTCCACATGATAAAAGACATTAGCAGCAGAAATAACTTTAGCTTTTGGGCTTCGCCCCAATAAGCATTCAACATAATCATAATTAAAAAATTCCTCATCAACCGGAATCCCTTTTTGAACAGCCAAGGATGCCGCAATAGAGCATGGTTCTACTCCAAGCAGATCCATCTTATGAGGTTTATACGCTTCTAAAAGCGCTCCATCATTGCTTCCAATATCGACCACGAGACCGGGCTCAGCAACATATTTATTACAAACTTTATCCGCAACCGACTTGAAGTGTTCACACATTGTACGGCTAACCCCGGACAGGTACAGATGGTTTGAATACATTATTTCTTTCGGAATAGTGTGACCTATCTGCACCGTGGTGCATTTATAACAAAATAGTATTTCTAAAGGATAGTGTTTTTCTGTTCCAATTTTATCTTCTGTTAAGAAATCATTGCACCACGGCTGTTCTCCGAGATCTAGAAACATTTCCAAATCGTTACTCTCACAAATCCTACATTTATACTCAGACATGGTCGTCACCCCGAGACAAGATGGGATCGGCAACTGGCCACCAGATATTAAACTTCGGATCATTCCAGGCGTATACGAATCTATTGTCAGGATTAAAATATTCCGACTGTTTATAGTGAGTAACAGCACATTCACTCATAACAATATAGGAATTTCCATACATAGGGGGGATAAGAATTTGATAACGATTTTTATCAGATAATGTGAAAGATTCCCATCGACCAAACGAATCAGAATCATTTTTACAATTCACCACCACAGCATATAAAGTTCCATACAAACATGAGACCATTTTCCAAGAATTTAAACTTCCATGTATACCCCTTAGTACATTCTTTGAAGAAATAGAAACACTATCCTCAACAAATTTGATATCTGATTTGTTTTCGGACCACAATTCAACAAACTGCCCCCGATGATCTTCAAAAACGTTGGGAGTGATTAGTTTTACTTCGTTTAACTTTCCTGTCACAACATTTGCCTACTTACATTCTTAAGTTAGGATAATTTTTCACAAACCAATCAACAGTCTTTTTTATTCCGTGCGAATAAGTCATGAAATTTAAATCAGAAACACATTCTCGTAATCTCGAAATGTCTGAAGATTTTCTAAATTGTCCTATCGGCTTAGAAGAATCAAAAATCAACGGTCCTTCAAATTTAATTGAATCACAAATAATAGAACAAACATCTTTGATAGAAATTTCCATGCCGTTGGAAATAATCATTTTGTCGTATTTATTATTGTTTAATAACCATAAAGCCAAATGAGCCACATCTTCAGCGTAAATGAATTCTCGCAACGGAGAACCGTCTCCCCATATTGTCATAGTTTTCTTGTTTTTTTTGGCCAAATAACACTTGTGAATGAGAGATGCTATTACATGTCCGTCCGACAAGCTAAAATTATCATTTGGTCCATACATGTTTGTAGGAATTATGGAAAAATAATTCACTTCGTACTGCTGACGATACGCTTGAAGCTGAATATCAACCATTCGCTTTGCGTATCCATACGCAAAGTTATCTTTGTAAGGAGCCCCTTCTTGCTGCTGATCTTCTCGAAAATTCGATGTCGAATCTGGGAAAGAGCATATAGAACTACAACAAATTAATCTTTTCACCTTAAACACTTGAGCATAATGGATCATATGACTGTTCATAAGTATATTTTCATAAAATAATTCTGCGGGACGCAACCTATTTAGAGCAATACCCCCCACCATGGCAGCAGCATGAATTACCCATTCAGGTTTAGCTTGGGAATATATATATTGCACCGCCTCAGGGTTTGTTAAATCTCCATCTTTTCTCGACACAAAGTAAAAATCGTGTGAATATTGATTCTGAATTGATCGGAAAGCAAAACCTAGTAGTCCATCAGCTCCTGTAATTAATATTTTAGCCATCAAAAATCTCCGAATCTCGAATCATTTCTACCAATAATGGATGCCAATTATCATCTATTGTATCCGACCATTTATAATCATCGGAAGTTTCGTCTAATTGAACTTGATCTGACCCAATAATAGAAGTAACAAACATTGTTGTAATAAAATGATGACTCGCAGAATCTTTTGCAACTTCGTAAGATTGAACTTTTTTCGTAATAGACACATTCAACCCTGTCTCCACCAGAGCTTTACGCTTCACTGCCTCTTCCCAAGTTTCGCCACGATATATTCGTCCACCCACAATCCACCACAATCCTCCGTAAGTCTCAGATTGTTTACGTTTTATTAAAAGCAGTTTTTGGTCGCTGCGCACTACGGCAATATCCACGCAGCAAATAGGAATTAACTTTAAAATTTTAGAATATTCTTCATCCGGAATAAATACCACTGTTCAACCTCACGCTAATTTATAGAGATATGCTCCCTTTTTATTTCCATACCATACGACTTCACGATACCATTGTTCCCAACAATTCCATACACTAGAACTGCGATCTATAACATAATTATACTGACCACGTTCTAATTCTATACCTTCTCCGATTAAATTAGCTCTATACACGTCCCAAATATTGTAATTTAGCTCAACGTTTATATTTGTATCTACGAATGGAATTTTAATTAATTGCTCATTAAATTTCAATGATTCATACAGTAGCTGTTCAAACCCAACATGCCCATGGGATTTCAGAATACTCGTCAACAAATCTAAAGATTCGTCATAAAACTCCCCTAACATATCTTCTCGTACCAATTTGATAAAAAAGAATTCATCAGCAGGCCAAAAAATACTCAACCATTCTGTCGATTCACAGTACTCAGCACCACCCGACTGAATATCTCTAGCTTTATCACGAAAAAATTGGGCAGCCTGTGAAAGAACCGGAGAAGACACACTCATAACAGCTTCAACAAGCTCTTTGTATCTGATGCCGTAAACCACATTTAATAGAATTGACGGGATCTGTAACAGTTTGTCGAAATGCAACAATGCAATCATAAAAGCAAAAGAACGACATTTTACCCAATCATCTGGAGGCATGGTATTTGTGCCAATAACAAGTTGTTGAGTTTCATATATATTATCAACCCACTCTCCCAGGCTTCCATGAGTGTTAATTTGCTGTGTTTCTACTAGCTTAAATCCATATTTTTTATGATACTCCTCATCTCCCATTTCTGCATTTGGAAGAATTGATAAATTACTAAACTGGATACGATTGTGTTGTCCCATTTCAATTAGAGTAGAAGCTCCGTCAATAAAAGTTTCATATGTTTCTTCGGGCAGACCCAAGATCATATCAGAAAATGTTTCGACACCTTCCGCTGTGAAACGGCGTTGTAATTCGTAGTAGGTTTCTAGCTTGATATTGTCTCTTTTTATAGCTTTAAGGCTTTTCTTGTTTAATGTTTGAAAAGCCAATAGAACGCCCTTGCTTAAACCATTTTGGGTCATCACTTTTTGAATATTATATGAGGCTTCAGTAGAATTTTTAGTATTTTGAACTGACAAAGCTTCAGGGTATCCATAAAGTTTTTTATTCTCTACAAATTTTTCCGTAATAGACAAGTCTCGATGCTTATACATGCCGAAATTCGCATCACAGCAATAAACAAATTCTACTTTATTTTCACTAAACCAATCTATTTCTTTAAATAGTCTATCCAATTCATAATCGGCCATACGCTTTTTAGCGCCTACTCCCCAGTCGCAGTAAGTACATTTAAATGGACATCCACGGTTAGTCTCCCACAACCCTATCCACCCTTCGCCAGGATTGGCTGCAATTAATTCATCAAAAACTCCTGTCAAGAACGGAGAGGGCACATCATTTAAATCTTCAACACGAGAAGCTAGAGGATTTTTAATAAACGATGATCCTTCATTAAGATACGCTAACGATAGAACTTGATCCCAGTTTCTATTGTGATAATTTTCAAGAAAAGAGGCGAATGCCACTTCTCCTTCTCCACAAATTGCAAAATCAACAAAGGGTAACGAACGCATAAATTCTTCTAAAACTTTAGGATGATCAGGCACGTGACACCCCCCAAATAAAATAGTAATATTGGGATCAATCTTTTTAAGCTCTTCAGCTATCAAGCAAGAGATGCGAAAATTCCATACATAGACGCTAAAAGCCACCAGCTCCGCTCCTTCCAGGTGCTTTAAGGCTGCGTCAATAGAGATTCTTTTGTAGATAGGTATTTGAAAATTAAAATTGTCGATATTGGACACATGTTTTCGTGCATAAGACTCTAAAAATGCTACCGATAGTGGCAAATAACTTTGCTCCGAAAAACTATTATTCACCTGAACCATACCCACTGTCGTCTTGGTAGAAATTTTGGGAGCACCATTTCTCTTTATGAGAATAGGAGAAAAAGGCGTGTGGTTTATAATATTTAGTGAATGGTTCATTATTTTTTTTAGAACAAAATATTACAATATTTGTTCTTCCTTATATTCGGCATCATTGCTTTTAAATCGTCTACTCCATACTTTTTCTGCCTGCTTCCAATTGTTAAAATCTATCTTGGTTTTTCCACGATAAGCAGGGTCGTTGTATAATTTTTGCATCAAACCCATATCATTTTGTATATGAGCTTCTTCAATTGGGCGATGATCTTTCGTAGAAAGCTCTTGTGTAAGATCCATAAATTCTTCACCCATGATTACTTCGGCTCCGTCATTTTGTAGTCTAACAGCAAGATCGTTAGATCCTATGGCTATATGTTCAAATCTACAGTCCCAACCACCAATTTCTACCAAATAATCCCTTCTAATCAAAGCATTCATTATCACTAAGTAGTGACCGGAAATTTCGGGCATAACTAGAAAAGGATTTTTTCCCATGACCCATTCCATTGATCTGGGATTTTTCTCTTTTTGCTTCTCAAATTTTTTCTTTACCCTATTTTTTACCTTACTCCCAAACATTCTTTGTTTAGATGTTGCTCCCTCAACAAAAGTAAGCGATACAGCTCCCTTTCTATGCTGCGGCATAGATTCAAGTGCCTTATCTATTGCTAGACCGCGTGTAAACACCCCATCATCAGCAGCCCAAACCACATATTCACCCTGGCTATGGAGCAGCCCTAATTGGTAGCAACGACTAGGACATCCAAAATCATGTATAAATCGAACATTTTCTTTGCCTTGCAATTCTTCAGGGAGAGGGTATGGTCCTACAAAAACCAGTTCGTAATCTGTCATTATTGTGATATTAGAAATAGATTCGTAAAGTTTCAACCAATTCTGGGTTCTGTACCCTGCAAGAAAAATAGATAATTTCATTAACTTGTCTCCAATAAAAATTGAGAAATAGCTTCTTGAGAAGTTTTATTAAAATAAGGAGCAACACCACACACTTTTTCATTATCTACTCTTCCCAACCAATACTCGTAATCTCCGAATGTTATATCACTACCCACCAGATCAGACACTTCAAGCATTGTTATATAATTTGACGCAGCAACGTTATAGATTCCGGTTAAGTCATCATGAATAGATGTAGTAATAAATTTAGCTATATCCGATGCTAGCACGCAACATATTTTCGAAGATTCGTGAATAAATACATCCCAATGTTTGGAAGTATCCAGTGTTTTTATTATTGAATTTTTTCGTGAATAACTATTTAACAGTGAAGAACACCTCATGATTAACCAGTTGGGATGATCCATTACTGTTACTTCTGACATTAATTTTGTCATTCCATACACACTCAGCATTGGAGGACTAGTACTGATAACTATTTTGTCTGATTCTTTCCATAAATAATCTTTTCGTTTAGGATAAATATCAACCGTCGATATATATATAAATTTGTCGCAAGGAACACGACATAGTTTTTTTGTTAGATATACATTATCATCAATATATAACTTCAAATTATCGTGACTTATATCTTTCATAGTACTAACAGCGCAATGTATCACAGCATCATATTTTTTATCCACCGGAATGTGGGTACCCCTGGCTATTCCATCACACCCAAAATGGTGATATATATATTTTCCCAAACCACTATTAATACCACTAACCAAAAGATTCATTCAACTAAGCCTCGGATCAAATTGGTCAAAATCACGCCTTGGCCACCTTTTTGGAGCGTCTTTCCAATTTTCTGAATCTATTCTAATTCTCTTCTTCCATCCTTTTGAACGATATATAGACTGGTAAAGAGGCTCATCGTGTTCCTTTTGTGATATTTCTATTGGTGTGTGATCGCCACCCACTAAATGCCCCACATCTACTGCAATAAAAGGTGTCAAACGTATTTCTCCACCATCGGCTTGCATCCTATTAGACAAGTCTGATAACGACATTGCCGGACCCTCAAACCGAGCGTCAAGTCCACCAAGATCCATAAAATACTCCGTTCTAATAAACGGAATGTGAAATAGATTCCAATGAGATGGAATGGACTTCGCCGCCGTCACAGGAGACAAACTAGTTTTATACCACTCATCAGACCCATGCACCTTACGAGCATGTTTTTTATCTTTAGATCTTTTGAGATTGTCGTGTCCTTCGTATAATTTTGCATTAATAGCAAATTTCATATCTTGTTCATGATGAAATATATCAAAAATTTGATCAATCGCTGATGGTTTGTAGATATAATCATCAGAACACAGAGTAAGATATTTTCCCTGAGCCATACATGCTCCCATTTGCCCACACCTTACGGGGGAGCCAAAATCTTCAATGTATCGAATATCTACATTCGTTCTTAATTCTTCTGGAATGGGATAGGGTCCTATAAAAATAACTTCAAAACTCCCAGAAAATGAATTCAAAATACTATTGTAAAAACCTGTCCATTTTCGGGTTCGTATTCCTGGAAGAACAAATGATAAATCATAATTCATACCTTCTCCTTTAATTCATCTGGGAGCCCATTAGGCCATCGTCGAGACCATACTTTGGGAGCGTTTTTCCAGTTGTCAAAATCAATTTTTATACGATTAACACAATGAGGATGATCATATATCGATCTATAAAGTGGTAAATCATGCTCAAACATAGAATCATGAACGGGCTTATGGGTTTGCTCGGTCGGGGGATCAACATCAATCTGAAAAACTTTATAATTAGTTCTAATATATTTGACACCATCTCTGTGTGCTCGGCTGGCGAAATCACAGATAGGCAAGGATAAGCTTTCAAATTCACAATCGAATCCACCTAATTCGATAAAATAAGAG
>SDBT01014286.1_pt1 | contig 12672 bp, 10 predicted proteins | sample 2277101 | NCBI WGS metagenome assembly SDBT01 (sample SAMN10404973, study PRJNA504765) | marine sediment metagenome | isolation source: marine sediment core GS10_PC15, 103 cmbsf | place: Arctic Ocean: Southern Knipovich Ridge | collected 2010 | reverse complement strand
TCGGGAGAGTCTGGAGCGGAGGGAGCTCCTGCCGTTTAAGGCAGCCGTCGATGCGGGTGTCGGAATGGTGATGGTGGGGCATATCGCGGTGCCCGGCCTTGACAGTTCCCATAGTCCCGCAACCCAGTCCAGTGCCATCACCGAGGACCTGCTGCGCGGCGAATACGGTTTTAACGGACTTATCGTCACCGACGGGATGGAAATGGGTGCCATCACCGGTGGCCACTGGACCGGAGAAGCCGCCGTCCGGGCCATCGAGGCGGGGAACGATATAATTCTACTGCCCCTGTATGTTGATCAGACCATCGATGCTGTAGTGCGGGCCGTGGAAACGGGGCGCATCAGCCGGCAGCGGCTCGCGACTTCCGTTAACCGGGTTTTGAAGCTGAAAGCAGAGCTGGGCCTTTATGAAGAACGCCGCACCCTCAACCGGGATGATGTGCAGCATCAGGTGGGTCTCGCCGAGTTCAGTACCGCCGCCCGGAAAGCAGCCCGGGAGTCTATTACTCTGGTCAAAGATGAGCAGAACCTGATCCCTTTCCGGCCGGGCCGCCGGCAGACCCTTACCCATATCCTCATCTCTACTGACGATGACCTGCGGCAGCGCACCGTCCCCTTCTGGCGCGACGTAGAGTCCACCTACGGCAAAAAGCGGATCAAGACCTTCTTCGTGAACGATAAGCTGTCAAAGACCCGCATCAATGAGCTGGTACAGGAGGCAAAGACCTCCAGCCGGACCCTGGTGACGGCCCTGGTGCGCATCAGCATGGACAAGGGCGTCAGTACTATTGACCCAACCCACCAGCAGCTCCTGGAAGCCTTGAAGAAAGCTGAAGTCAAGTTCGTTGTCGTGAGTTTCGGCAGCCCCTACCTGCCCTCACTGGAAGTCATTCCTACCTACCTGTGCGGTTATGGCTATGGGAACGTTACCATGCGGGCCATGGCCGACGCCCTATTCGGCCGGGCGTCCATCACCGGCCGGCTGCCAATCAACCTTGACGCCAGCCATCCCCGGGGCAGCGGCCTTACCAGGGACGCCCTTACCCAAGCATTCAGCGGGTCATCCCACAACCCTGTCCCTCTGGGCGTAGCCCAACGGGCGAGCCGGCCAGAGTGCGACTTTAACCGGGCCTACGCCGTGCTGGACAGTGCTATCCGGGAAAAGATCACGCCCGGTGCCCAGGTCTTCATCGCCTGGAAAGGGCACATGCTGGCCGATACCGCCTTCGGTCGCTTCACCTATGATGCGGACGCCCCGCCCGTTACCACCGCTTCGATCTACGACCTTGCCAGCCTCACCAAAGTGCTGGTGGGGGGCACCCTGGCAATGCGCCTGGTAGATGGCCGCTACCTGGTGCTGGATGAACCAGTATGGCATTACCTCCCCGCCTTCCGCGGCCGGTGGAAAGACAGGGTAACTGTCCGCCACCTGCTGACCCACTCTTCAGGTCTGCCTGAATATATTGAATTCTGGAAGATGGGCATAAAGCCGGATGAGGTGCTCGATACCATCTGCACAACGGACCTGGAATTTGAACCCGGTACGCAGGTCAAGTACAGCGGTGTGGGCCTGATCCTGTTCTCGGCGCTGGCCGAGCTGGTGACAGGGCAACGGCTGGCGGACCTGGCCCGGGCCTGGGTGTTCGAGCCCCTCATGATGGAGAGCACCGGATACAACCCTTCGGCGGAGTGGTTGGAACGTATTGTCCCCACCGAAGTGGATGCCCAGGGCCGAAAGGGACTGATCCGTGGCGAGGTGCACGACGGGAATGCCTGGTTCATGGGCGGCGTATCGCTTCACGCCGGTGTATTCGCTCCCGCCAATCAGCTGGCCAACCTGGGTATGCTCTACATCAACGGCGGGGTGATCAACGGCCGACGGCTGGCGAAGGAGGAGACCGTGGACGCCTTCATCACGCCCCGGAACCTTGCCGACGGTCCGGAATCAGGCCCGTCAGGAAGCCGGGCAGGCTGGGCTTTGACCTGGCAGCTGGCCTCAGCGACGGCCGATGCCGGGGACCTGTTCTCGCCCTCGGCTTTCGGCCATACCGGCTTCACTGGCACTTCTATCTGGATCGATCCGGCGACGGAACTCATCGTCGTGCTGCTTACCAACCGGGTGCATCCCAGCCGGGAGCACCCGGAACGAATCCGGGAGTTGAGAAGGCGGTTTCATAACGAGGTGGTGCGGGGGGTGGATGGAAATGAAGGGCTGGCACTAGCGGGATACGGTTCCTGAGATGGAGCTGTCATTACAGCGCCCAGGTAATAGAGATAGACTACACCTTTTTCTTAGGCTCCTCTCAGGTTTCCCATACCGTGTGTGATAACGGTAGAATGTTTGCTACTCTACAAACATCTCCTGAAGAATCTGAAGCACCTTGCTCTGGGCCTGGCGGTTAATTGCGCCCAGATTCCCGACTAGCCGTTTCCTGTCAACGGTGCGGATCTGATCCAGAACGATCTGTCCTCTTTTATTTTCAAACGTACAGGGTACTCGGGTCGGGTAATCACGTCTTACGGTGGTCATGGGGGCCACAATGACAGTTTGAATATGGCGGTTCATTTCGTCTGGTGAGATAACAACACACGGACGTGTTTTCTGGATTTCATGTCCTACGGCAGGGGCCAGGGCCACCAGGTATACTTCAAAGCGTTTAACCGGCATTTACCACTACTACTCTTCGTCGTCCCATGATGATTGGTATGATAGAAATTCTTCATCCAACAACTGGTCGTCTCTGCTGGCGGACATGGATTGAAATGCCTGATCCCAGCCTGCCCTCTGTTTGGCAAGGGGCCGAATGACGATACCATCTTCATGGACCTGGAGCTCCACTTCGTCGTGTAGCCCGCTCTCTTCCAGAATGGGCTTGGGAATGCGTATTCCTTGCGAGTTTCCGATCCTGATAATCTTTGCTTTCATATACACAATGTAATTACGTTCTTGCATCATGTCAATATTGAAGTGCGAAAATATGGTACTACCTTCGGCCACACCGGTTTCACCGGCATTCCTATCCGGATCGACCCGGAAACGGAGCTCATCCAATTGCAGGCAATTTTACTTGAGAGTGATTGTTCCCTACTGACAAGTAAACCTCTGGTGAACGGGCAGCTGGAATCCTAATTTCGCACGTTGTAAAATAATAATCCTGGAAGGAAAATGCTCAAGCCGCGCAAAAAAATAACCCGCAAGGAGCTCAAACGCGATCCCCTCATGGAGGCGCTCTACCGCCTGCGCCACTGGTGGCTGGAACACCGGACCCGTGTTTCGCGCTATGGCGGCATCGGCCTGGTGGCTGTGGTCCTGATCTTCCTGGTTTTCCGTTGGCGGGTTACACAGAACGAGAAGGCCGCCGCGGTAGTGGGCATGGCCTTTGTGGAATACGGTCAGGGCAACTACAACACCGTCATTACCCTTCTGAACGCTTATGTGGATGAATACAGCGGTCTTAAGTCCTTCGGCAATGGCCTGTACCTGCTGGCACGCTCGGAGCTCTTTGCTGGCGATACTACCGCAGCCGAAGAACACTACCGCCGCTATCTTGATGATTACGGTAATGACCCGCTCATCAAGGCCGGTGCCCTGACGGGACTGGGTATCATTGCCGAGGAAAGGGGGCAGTACAGCGATGCGGCTGAACTCTTTAAGAAGGCTAACCGGTCCGCCCCTACCGCATCGCTCAAGCAGCAGTATGCTATCTATGCCGGGCGCAATTATATCCTCTCGGAACAGCCCGAAGAAGCACTGGACATTCTCCAGCCAATCCTTGACAACCGCGAACTGGATTTTCAGAAACGCAGCGAGGTCCAGGCTCTGGTGGCATCCGCCAAAGCCCTTTCCGGATAGGAAGAGGCCGTATAACTCCTTGCTGACCGAGTGTCAAAGGTGTAACTTTCTTACTGGAAAGTGGGTCGGACGACCCACTTTCTTTGTATTGTGGCATCGGTAAATGACTGATCTTTATAATTATCTGTCAGAGCTGTCCCTGGGACCCGATGTTCATCTTCTGGCAGCAACGGTGAGCGATAGTGGCAAGCGACCCCTGGTAAAAGTGGTTGTGGATACATCGACGGGTATCACCATTGATGAGATCGCCGGCATATCACGACTGCTGCGCAAGGATATCGACTTTGCCGGCCAGATTGGCACTGCCGACTTTAGACTTGAGGTGACTTCTCCCGGGGTTATGGCGGAATTGAAGGAGCCCTGGCAGTTTCCCCGGCACGTGGGACGTCATCTAACAGTACAACTCGGTGAGCCAGCGGAGCCGGATGAGAGTGGAATAAGTGTTGAAGGTGAGCTGCTCCGAACCAGTCAGCATGGAATTGTCCTGAATCTGGCTGAAAGAGAAGAAGAGATTGCCTGGAAGCGTATTCATCAGGCTGTTGTTCAATTAAACTGGTAACTAAGGAGGTCCATTTTTGATCCATCGGGAAATCATTGAATCGTTTTCTGCTATTGCCCGGGAGAAGAATATCGACCGGACCCATCTGGGCGCCATCATAGAAGAGCTTTTCTTGGTCCTGATCCAGAAAAAATATGGTGAAGAGTACACCAATTTCAGCGTTATCGTCAACATGGACAAGGGGACGATAGAGATCTATCAGGAAAAAACGGTGGTGCAGGAAGTAAACAACCCGATAATTGAAATCAGTCTTGATGACGCCCGCAAAATTGAGCCCGATCTTGAAGATGGTGATCCCTTTATTGAGATCATTGATCCTACCGACTTCGGTCGCCGATTAATTTCTACCGCCAAACAATTTCTCAGCCAGAAGATCAGAGAAATTGAAAAGCAATCGGTTTACGATGAATATATCCAGCTGGTGGGAACCATTGCCACCGGCGACGTTCACCAGGTCCGGCGCGACAACGTCTACATCAATATTGACCGGGTAGAGCTCCGTCTGCCCAAATCAGAGCAGATTCCCAGTGAACGGTACCGCCGGGGCAGCACTATTAGAGCCCTGATAAAATCGGTTGATATAACCCCCAAGGGTCCCGATATCGTCGTTTCGCGGGCGAGCAACGATTTCCTGATCCGCCTGTTCGAGATGGAGGTTCCCGAGATAGAGGATGGAATCATCGAGATAAAGAACGTGGCACGCGCCCCGGGGGAACGCAGTAAGATAATTGTCTATTCACACGATAGACGTATTGACGCTGTCGGGGCTTGTGTAGGCATGCGCGGGAGCCGTATCCAGTCCATTGTAAGGGAACTGAGTGGTGAAAAAATCGACATTGTCAACTGGAGCGATCAGCCGGAGATCCTGGTTTCCAGATCGCTATCGCCTGCCAAGCCGGTAAACCTGCTAATCATGGAAGACCGTCCCTATATCATGGCCGTTTTCAGCGACGAGGAATTACCCATGGCCATCGGCAAGAACGGCCAGAATATCCAATTGGCTTCCCGGGTAACCGGCTATACTATCGACGCGGTCAAACAGTCCGAGTACGAAGGCCCGAAGGTTCGCACCATTTATCTGGATGAACTTGAGGGATTAAGCAAAAATCAGGTGGAAGTGCTGGCCCAGACTGACATTCATACCGCCGGCGAATTTCTTGAGGCTGCCTCAGATGATATTCTTGCGCTAAAGGGGTTTGGGCCTAAGACTTATGAGAAAGTTCATACGATGATCTCCCAGGCGGTGTCGGTACTTACGGATAGCGGCAACGGGGAGGTGTCGGAAGAAGATGCCCAGGTCCCCGCGACCGATGGCGATGAGGAAGTTGGTGGATAGATGGAACCGGCAGAAGTAAGAATCATTTCCAAGTTATGACCGAACAGGCCATCAAGAAGCCCCGCATTTTCCAGATCGCCAAGGAGCTCAATATATCCCATACAGAGATAATGGAATTCCTTGAGCGGGAAGAAATTAAGGTCACCAGCCACATGTCGCCGGTGGAGACGAGTGTCTACGAGCGCATACTCGGGGAATTCGCCAAGGAAAAGGTCATCGTTGACCGGCACCGCAAGGAGATAGCACGCCGGGATGTAGAGCGTGCCCGTCGTAGAGTTTCCGCGGGCAGAGGTCGGTTTGACAACGTCCTGTCTATCGATGAACAGCGAAAGATTGAAGTCGAGGAGGCGGAGCGCGCCAGAATAGCCCGGGAAGAAATTGAAAAGCATCGGCTTGAAGAAGAGGCCCAGCGCAAAAAGGAAGAGGAGCTCAAGCAGCTGGCCCTTGAAGAACTGAAGCGCTATGAAAAGGCAGCTAAGGCCACTGAAAAGGAGCGCGAAAAGGAATCTGCTACAGCTGCGGCCACTCCGGTTGATGAAGGGAAAAAATCCCTAATAACCGGTAAAAAAGCCCCGGAACCCGCTAAGCCCAAGCTGAAACGCATCGACATCCGGGAGATCGAAGGCAAAATCGCCCAGGGACGGAAGAAGCCGGCTGCCGCAAAAGATAAGCGGGTAGTAACTGATGCCAAGGTCAAAACTATCGAACAGACCCTTCGACAGACACTGGCCAGCATGTCTACCAAGGAACGGCGACGCAAGACCCAACGCCGGGTGAAGGTTGAAGAGGCAGCAGCGGCAGCACCCGTTGAGCAGCGGCCTACCATCAAGATCCACAAATTCATGTCTGTCAGCGAGCTGGCAGCGGCCATGGAGGTGGTGAGTCCCATGGATGTCATCAGCAGCTGCATGCAGCTGGGCATTATGGCCACCATCAACCAGCGCCTTGACCTGGAAACTCTCTCAGTACTGGCCGAGGAATTCTGTTTCGATATTGAGGAGGAGGATGTTCTCGACGATGAGACCGTTCTCCAGGACATGGCTGGAGATACCGCTGGCGCCGAGCAGCAAGTTTACCGGCCGCCGGTGGTAACAGTGATGGGGCATGTGGATCATGGGAAGACATCCCTTCTGGACTACGTCCGTTCTACCAATGTAGTAGGGGGTGAGTCGGGCGGCATCACCCAGCATATCGGGGCCTATGAAGTGACCTTGCCCAAAGGCCAGAGGATCACTTTCCTCGATACGCCCGGTCACGAGGCTTTTACCGCCATGCGGGCGCGGGGAGCGCAGGTTACCGATATCGTCGTCCTGGTCGTGTCCGCTGACGATGCCGTTATGCCCCAGACAGTGGAGGCAATCAACCATGCCAAAGCCGCAGGGGTTCATATTGTCGTGGCGATTAACAAGATAGATAAGCCCGAGGCCGACCCGGAGCGGGTTAAACGGGAATTGTCCGAGCATGAAGTTCTGGTAGAGGACTGGGGCGGCAAAGTTCAGAGCGCTGAGATTTCCGCCAAGCGGGGTGACGGCGTTCAGGATCTTTTAGATAAAATCCTGCTGGAAGCGGAAATCCTGGACCTTCAGGCGGTAAAGGACGCCCCTGCTGTCGGTACCATTATTGAGTCCCGGCTAGATAAGGGCCTGGGCCCGGTGGCAACGGTCCTGGTGCAGAAAGGAACACTGAAGCCGGGAGATTCATTCCTGTGCGGCAGTCAGATCGGCCACGTGCGGGCCATGCAGAATGAACGTGGAATCAGGTCGGAAGCGGCCTATCCCTCTGATCCGGTACAGATACAGGGTTTTGAGAACGTTCCCCAGGCTGGAGACAGGTTCATTATTTTCGAAGACGAACGCGAGGCCAAGCGTATCAGTGCTGAGCGATCCCGGGTGCGGCGCGAGATAGAACACCGACGGAAAAGCGTCCGGACGCTGGATGAAATCTCCCGGCAGATTCGCGAGGGCGAAGTCAGGCAGCTTTCCATACTCATCAAGGCCGACGTAGACGGCTCGCTGGAAGCCCTCTCGGAGACCCTCCATAATCTCTCTTCCGAGGAAGTCGCCGTTGATGTCATCCACCGCGGTGTGGGCATGGTCAGCGAGAACGATGTGCTCCTGGCCCTGGCTTCCAATGCCGTGATTGTCGCCTTCAGGGTGAATACTTCCTCCGGCGCGAAAGTACTGGCCAAGAAGGACAACGTGGAAATCCGCAATTATGATGTCATCTACAATGCGGTAGATGAGGTGAGGCTCGCTCTTGAGGGCCTCCTTGAGCCGGAAAAGGTAGAATCGCCGCTGGGCATAGCCGAAATCCGCGCCACCTTCAGAATACCCAGCCTGGGCACCATTGCCGGCTGCTATATGAAAGATGGCAAGGCCGTGCGGAATGCACTGCTCAGAGTTAAGCGTGACGGGGAGCTCCTGCATGAGGGACGGTTGACTTCTCTCAGGCGTTTCAAGGATGACGTGAAGGAAGTGCAAGAGGGCTATGAGTGTGGCATCGGCGTTGAAGGGTTCACAGATTTCATCGAAGGTGATATCCTGGAAATCTTTGAAGTGAAAGAAGTGAAACGGACCCTTGCCTGATTCTCATCGTACTGCTATTCCACGGTCTCTCCGAGTTGCCGAGGAAGTTCAACGCATCCTGGGTGATGTGTTTCTCACTAAAGTCCGGGTTCTCTCGGCCGGCATGCTCACTGTCACCGATGTGAACATTACCAGGGATCTCCGCATTGCGAGGGTTTACCTTAGTTTTTTAAATCCCAGCGTCCCCAAGGAGGAGGTCCTCGCAGAGCTGCTTCGCCATAGAAAAGAGATCCGATATCATCTGGGCAACGAACTGCGGGCCAAATACGTGCCGGATCTGCGCTTTTACCTTGATGACTCGGCAGAACACTTATCCAGGATTCAGACTATTATCGAGAATCTCCATCGCGACGAAACTGACACCGAGCAGTGATTGATCTCGTTCAACCCTTCTGGAAGCCTGTTGAGTGGACCTCTTTTGATGTTGTCAGGAAAGTACGGTCGGTGGCCAAGGTCCGAAAGGTAGGGCACGCCGGTACCCTGGACCCTTTTGCCGAAGGAGTACTGGTGCTCTGCCTGGGCAAAGCCACCAAGCGTGTCTCACAGCTGATGGATCTTGACAAGGAATACCTGGCAAGGGCAAAGCTGGGTGTAACCACCGACACGCTCGATCCGTCTGGCGTTGTAACCGATACGGCTCCAGTGCCGGTCCTGACCCACAGTGATATCGTGGAAATCCTTGATCGGTTTGTGGGAACTATCGAGCAGGTGCCGCCCATGTTCTCCGCCTTGAAGGTGAACGGCATCCGGCTATACCAGCTGGCGCGGGCCGGGAAAACGGTGCCCAGGGATTCGCGCGAGGTCCGTATTTACGGTATTGAGCTGGTGGCATGGTACCCTCCTGATGAATTGGAACTAAAAGTGACCTGCGGAAAAGGCACCTATATCCGCACCTTGGCGGCTGATCTTGCACAAGCACTTGACACGGTAGGCTATCTGACGGCACTGACACGCACGCGGGTAGGTCCTTACGGGCGGGCAGATACCATCAAGATGGAACAGTTGATTTCATGGACACCTATCGCCGCCTAGACCACTTACCGCCAGTCGCTGATTCGGTTATTACCGTCGGCACCTTTGATGGCCTGCACCAAGGGCATCTGGCCGTGATTGGCAGCCTGGTTGAACAGGCCAGGAGCAGGGCTGTTCCAGCAGCGGTCATTACCTTTGATCCCCATCCTCAACACGTTCTGGCACCGCCCGGGACTCCCAGGCTGGAACTGATTGCCACCCTGGACAGGAAGCTTGTCCTCCTGGAGAAGGCGGGTGTAGATCTGACCCTTGTCCTGGAGTTTGACCGGGAATTCTGTCGCATCACCGCTGGGGAATTCCTGGAAAAGATTGTCGTAGAACGCTTCCATCCATCCCACATCATCGTGGGATATGACCACCATTTCGGGAACCAGCGTCAAGGAGATGGCCGGTTTTTGAGGGAGCACGCCCAAGCGTATGGCTATGAAGTTGACGTAGTGCAAGCCGTGGATGATTCCGGCATAACCGTCAGTAGTGCGAACATCAGGCGGTTGTTACGTGAAGGGCACTGCGAGGAAGCGGAAAAACTATTAGGCTGGCCTTATGAAATCCCCGGTAAGATTACACCCGGAATCGGGCGGGGTCGGGAGTTGGACTGCCCCACGGCAAACCTTACCCCGGATGAACCCACACAGCTCATTCCGAAAGCCGGCGCTTATATCGTTTCCGCCGATATTCACGGGCAGACGATCTTTGGTATGTGTAACGTGGGTTGCAGGCCGACCTTCAACGGAAAAGCTTTGAGCATCGAAGCCCATTTCTTCGATCTGCCAGAGAATAGCCTGTATGACCAACCACTGGCATTCCGGTTTCACTACCGCCTTCGCGATGAACAGAAGTTCAGCAATGCGGCAGAGCTCCGGACCCAGCTGGAACGCGATAGGCATACTTCATTGGAATGGATTAATCAGCATCATGGAGGAAAACCTGTTCATGCCCCTGTCTCGTGAAAATAAGGAAGATATCATCAAAAAATTTGGCAAGAATGCGTCCGATACCGGATCACCGGAAGTACAGATAGCGCTGTTAAGTGAGCAGATTCGGGGACTGACGGAGCATGCGCAAAACCACAAGAAAGACCACCATAGCCGTCGGGGACTTATCATGATGGTTAGTGCCCGGAGGCGACTGTTGAAATACCTGAGGCGGACCAATTTGGAGAGCTATTCAAAGTTGATCCAAGAACTCGGTTTACGTCGCTGATTGCAGTAGAATAATCATTACAGAATGAGAGGAATAAGAGAATTAATATCATGATTAAAAAAGAAATAGAGTTAGCCGGCAGGACACTCAGTCTAGAGACCGGCCGCATGGCCAAACAGGCCGACGGCGCCGTAGTTATACAGTACGCCGATACAGTAGCCCTGGTTACCGTGGTTGCGGCCAAGGAGGTGGCACCTGACCGGGGATTCTTTCCCCTGTCTGTCGAATACCGCGAAAAGACCTATGCTGCCGGTCGGATTCCCGGCGGATTTTTCAAAAGGGAGGGTCGTCTCTCCGAGAAGGAAGTGCTGGGCGCGCGTTTAACCGACCGTCCTATACGACCTCTTTTCGCGGACGGCTTCCGGAGCGAGACCCAGGTGATTATCAATGTTCTCTCCGCTGACGTTGAAAACACCCCGGACATCCTGGGGATTATCGGCGCATCGGCGGCCCTGAGCATCTCCAATATCCCCTGGAACGGTCCGATAGCCGGCGTACGGGTAGGTTGGATTGATGGCAGAGTTTGCCTGAACCCGACTAATACCGAGCTCAAGTCCAGTTCCATGGACATCGTGGTGGTGGGCAAAAAGGATACTATCGTCATGGTGGAGGGGGAATCGGACCAGATCAGTGAGTCGGAGCTGGTGACTGCCCTGCAATACGCCCAGGAAGCTATCAAAGATATCATTGAGCTACAGGAAGAGTTGGTAGCAGCAGTTGGAAAACCGAAACGGAAGTTCACGCCCCCCGAAGTTGATGAAGAACTCCATCAGGCTGTTGATGCCCTGGTGCGGCCTCGTCTGAACGACCTCAACAGCCCAAAGGACAAGCAGAGACGATATGGAGATATTGATACCTTCATAGCGGACGTGCAGGAACAACTTGAAGAGCAGTTCCCCGAGCAGGAGAAGGTCATTGCCAAGCGTATCTTGGAGCTGATTCGTGAAGACCTGCGGCTGAAGACACTCGACGGTGTTCGTGCCGATGGCCGCAAGTCCGATGAAATCCGTCCCATCACCGTCGAAACTCAGGTACTGCCCCGCACTCACGGTTCTGCCCTGTTCACCCGGGGCGAAACTCAGGCGCTGGCCATTACCACCCTGGGTTCCAAGAAGGATGAACAGCTTATTGACGATATTGAGGGGAGCTATTACAAGAGCCACATGCTCCATTACAATTTCCTGCCTTTTTCCGTAGGCGAGGTAAAACCAATGCGGGGTACTTCCCGCCGGGAAATCGGTCATGGCAACCTGGCTGAGCGAGCGCTGCAGAAAGTCATGCCCGAATTTGAGGACTTCCCCTATACGGTCCGCATCGTGTCTGAAATCCTTGAGTCCAACGGCAGCTCCTCCATGGCGACCGTCTGCGCATCGTGCATGGCCCTTATGGACGCCGGAGTACCCATCAAGACGCCCGTCGCCGGGATCGCCATGGGACTTATCATAGAGTCTGACCGATATGTCATCCTGTCAGATATCCTTGGTACCGAAGACCATCTGGGTGATATGGACTTCAAGGTAGCCGGTACCCGCGAAGGGATCAACTCCATTCAGATGGACTTGAAAAGTGAGGGGATTTCCGTTGATATCATGCGTGAGGCGCTGGAGCAGGCCTGCAAAGGCCGGCAATATATCCTGGACCGGATGGTTGAGGTCCTGGATGCGCCTCGTCCTGAGATCAGCGCTTATGCACCACGGATCTACCTCCTCTCTATGGATCCCGAGAAGATCGGAGGACTCATCGGTCCCGGCGGTCGGGTGATCAAAGCCATTATCCGGGATACGGGCTGCAATGTGGATGTTGATGATGACGGCACAGTGGTCATCAGCGGTACCAGTGAGGATAACCTGGATGATGCTATCCGGATGGTGCAATTGATTATCAAGGAGCCTGAGGTAGGTTCGACTTACCATGGCACGGTTCGCCGGATTATGGATTTTGGAGCTTTTGTGGAAATCGCACCCGGCAAGGAGGGTCTGGTCCACATATCCGAGCTGGACTGGAACCGGGTCAACAGAGTGGAAGACGTTCTGAACATCGGTGACGAGGTGGATGTTAAGCTGATAAAGATTGACGATCTGGGGCGGTTGGACTTCAGCCGGAA
>SDBT01014285.1_pt1 | contig 12672 bp, 22 predicted proteins | sample 2277101 | NCBI WGS metagenome assembly SDBT01 (sample SAMN10404973, study PRJNA504765) | marine sediment metagenome | isolation source: marine sediment core GS10_PC15, 103 cmbsf | place: Arctic Ocean: Southern Knipovich Ridge | collected 2010 | reverse complement strand
TTCGTCTTCAGCACTGGCGCGATACAGATATAGATCAAATATTCACAACAGATAAGCTTCCTATTTTAACGTTGAAGCCTGCCGGAATGATCTACGTTTATACTAGTAGCCCCCACATCAAAAGAAAGTCTTTCCACGAAAAAGTTGGATACTTTGAAGAAGGTAGAAGTGCGGGAGACTGTGAAACCTTAATGGCTGAAGCTTTTAACAAACAAGATAAAATTAAAATAGGTTTCCTAAAAAAAGTTTTCAAACACATCGGCCATTTTTCTGTAGGTAAATGTGCTAGCGGGAATTTTTGGGACCCAAATCATACTCCCAATACAATCCCTATGGACTTTGATACTGAAGAGTTTAAACAGAAAGGATTGCTATGAACATAGGCATTTTAGTTCCGACTCGACAGCGTGTAGACTGGACTAAAAGAATGATTGATAGCTGTCTCGATACAGCATCAGATCCTGATCATATTAAAATAGTATTACGATTAGATATGGATAATTTCGAAGATCATCAGGGATATACAAAATTAATTCGCGTCGGTGTAGATGAGATTCTTAAGGGTCCAGGTAAATGCTTATCGTTATTGTGGAATGATTGCTATGATATACTAGGAGAATCTACACAGATCAATATGCATGCTGGGGATGATTTAATTTTCAGAACAAAAGACTGGGATAAAGTCGTCAGAGATGAAGCTGCGAAGTTTCCTAACGGGGTCGGGATGGTGTATCTCGACGATGGCCTTCAACATGAAGGGCTAGCAACACATGGATTTTATTCAAGACAATGGAGCGAAACTTTGGGATATTTTGTTCCACCATATTTCGCTCATGATCATAATGACACCTGGCATACGTTTTTAGGTAAAAACTTAATACATAGAGGCTTTCCTAATGCCTGTATTTATAGAGGCGATGTTCTTATTGAGCATATGCATCCAACAGCACCAGATGGAAAAGGTGGTAAGAAAGCTCCTGTTGACGATGTATATAAGTTAGCCCATATGCGTAAAGCAAGACAAGATTGTGGACCTATTTATCAGCAGAAGCTACCTGAAAGACAGAAAGATGTTGAGAAATTAATCGCTGCTATTAAAGGAGAATTTAAATGAATAATGAACTTAAAGAGTTTGATTTGACTTCTGAAGAATATAGAGAATATGATTTTGCAGGCAGAGTTTATAGAATAGATCATCCACAACGATTATTTTTACGGTCAGGAGGAACTACACATAGAGTTGTCGATGCAACAGGAGTTGTGCATTGTGTTCCTGGGGTAGGCTTTATGGGATGTATTTTAAGATGGAAAAATATAGACCCGGATAATCCAGTTAATTTTTAAAGGAGATTAAAATGAAAAATATAAATGAAATAGATTTTGAAATTCCCGAGCCCGAAGATCGTGACGACTTCATTCTTAAGGCAATAGAGTATGATGAAATATGTGTTTCTGTTGGAGGCCTAGCTGTAGATCTTGGAATGTTTTAAAAGGAATAATTATGTTAACAATCATAGCTACAGTATTAATATCATTTGCTATAGGATTATGGGTAGGGACATTCGTGACACACGCACGGTGTCATGAGAAAATAAAGATATTAGCAGAAATGGTAGAGTCAACAAAAAACAACAAGGTAGGGTGATTAAGTAGATGTATACGCATGAACATCTTGAAAAAGTAAAGACAGTTGCATTTTATAGACTATTGTATGGAGCGGATTTTCTCAAGGAGTCTTTAGATTCTATATACCCATACGTAGATAAAATTATAATTTTTCATACAAATAAAGTCTGGAAAGGAATAGAATCAGTTACTTATTTTGGCAAACAAGTGTATATTCCACACGCTATAGATAATTCATTAGATATAGTTAAAGACTATTCTGATAAGCATGATCCAGGTCAAAAAATCAGCGTATTCACAGACTACTTTGATTCTCCTGCTAATCAAATTACACATCTTATTAATACAAAGATCATGGTAAATTATAATCCAGAATTTGTGTTGTACGTAGAACCGGATGAGGTTTGGAGACAAGATAATATTAGAAAGCTTCTACAAAAGCCAAAAGAAAACCGCAGAATTTTGGGTTGTAACGTATCACGAATAGAATTTTGGAAGTCACACCAGCATGCCTTTAGATATGAAAGTTGGAGACAACGGTTATACGTTATGAATAATACAGCATACGGTGGTGCTGTTAACAGACGCAGTTTAAAATTCACTAACTGTGGTGGTAGCGAACAAGGACAAACAATCAACTGTCCAGATTGCGACCTACACCACTTTGCCTACGCCTGTTCTGCTAGGACTGTATGGTGGAAACACATTACCGGGCTGGGGTTTTCCCCAGGAATTGATAGCATTCCAAACGAAAGTTGGTTTGAAGATGTATGGTTACCGTGGGATTTTGAAATAAATAGAATTAAAGGTTTGTGTCCATCAGTTGGTTATGAAATGAATATACCAGATGTTGAACCTTATCCTTTTGATCAACTACCAGAAGCTCTACAGGAGAAATACAATGGAGGATAAATTTACTATAGTTCAAGATGACGGTTATGTTGCTTTATATAAAAACGGTATATTAATAAGAGAACATACTGATATTGAGTGTGTGTTGGATGAAATACCTAATTTAAAGTTAATGCAAACAGACGGAATAGAAAAATTTACTCCTCGGTTAGAGGACCTGCCACTTATCTTTTTTTGATGAGAGGCTTATGCTTTTACAAGAGTAAATCAAATATTTAATAATAAGGTTACGAACATAATGACAAAGATCGACATAGCGAGAAAGCCTATTACATTTGTCCAGTGTGACAGAAGAATTGTAGAATTTGCTCCTTCGTGGAAGTTATTGATGTCTTACAAAGAAAGGTTTATTTCTTGGGAAGAATTTACTAAGCTATATAAAATAGAGATGAATGAGTCTTATCATTTTAACTATGAATTATTTCATGAAATAGCTGGTCAATTAGATAAGCTTGAATTCATTTGTTGGTGTAACAACAAGAAGCGACAAGACAACAAATGTCACAGATTTATTTTAAGAGAGGTGTTAGAATATGTCAGCATTAATATGTGAAGGATGTGGAGAAATAACAAACACAACGATATGTAATTATATAGAAACAGAAGATCTTGTTCCTACAAAATGTTATGCTAGAATGTTAGAGAATACTATAATTTGGGTGAAAGGATGTGGATACAATGATTGTGATCCATTTATGAGATCTATGGCAGATAACTTAATTAATGGTGTAGATAAGGCTGAACCTAATCCTAATGGATGCTGAGGGTAATCTAATAACTTCCGGGAGAAGTATTATGAAAGAAAAAGTTTTACACACATTTCAACAGTATGGTATGATAGCTGATGGTACATTACCACCCAACTCTGATGAAGATTATCGTGTAGAAATTATTAAACACTTTAATGGAGATACAACAATAAGAGCGTTCAATGGCATCACTAAAGATGGAGGGTATAATTGTACTGAGATTAATATATTGGATGTCATTGATTTTTTAAAAACTCAAACAGGTAATTCATTAGATGTGATAGATGACTACGACTACGTTAAAGGTCACGGACTTGATTAAGGAAACATAATATGAGTAGACTATTTCATATTAATGAAGAAGAACCAGGCATAGGAAAATCCTATGTCTTAGCTAAATTTTGTGCAATCAATATTCTAATGCATAATATAAACGACATTGTTGTATTATCTCCGTCTTTTAGACAAAGCAAAAAGGTTTTAAATTATGTTCATGATATTTTAAATGAAATGAAAATATTTCATAAAATCGACCGAAGAGTAGATCAGACTATAATAACTCTATCAGATGATAGCCAAATAACTTCTTTTCCTATTAATGACCACATATATCATTCTCCCGATATGATAGTGTTAGATGAATATTCAAGTATTCCAAAATTTAATATAGAAGAATTAACTATTGCACATGGTCCATGTATCGATATTAGAGAATATAATTTCTTTGAATTGTCAGAATCTATAACGATTGGATAAGAATATGTTGATATATGAAAACGAAGAATTTACATTAGAAAAAATAGAACGCAACGGTAGAATTTGCTTGAAGCGTCAAGGTAAACGCAGTAAGATTGTTAATTTTGTTGATCAAGTTGATCAAATTAAAAAAGATGGTACTAAGATTACACTAAGCTTAGATCATCATTTAATTGATATGATTGGACAAAGATTAAAAGCAGGTGAAGCTTATCATGATGTTTGGGTTTTCTATGAAGGAAATGATAGCGAAGCAGAATTAGAAGCTTTGCTCGACCCAGATAATAAATCAGAATCTGAACATCGATACACTTCCACTGGTATTAAATTTTGGCAACATCGCGATTCAATGGAATCTTATCGTGACAAGACAGGTAAAAGCGTAATTAGCACACATATTTCTCCAGAAGGAAAATGTAATTTAAAATGTCCATATTGTAGCGTGACATATAGACAAGTATTTAATTCACTAAGTATGGATACTATTCAAGACTATGTACAAAAACTCAAAACGAGGGGTTTGAAAGCCTGTATCACTACAGGAGGAGGCGAACCTCTCCTATATAAATATGCTAATAAATATTTTGAATTTCTATTGAACGAAGGTATGGAAATCGGACTTATTACCAATGGTACACAATGGCATCGCTTAGACCCCGACATAATCAAAAGATTTAGTTGGGTTAGAGTCAGCGTCAACATATTTAAAGATTGGGAAGAAAAAATTACTGTTCCTCTAGAGCACCTTGGTGAAGACACTATTGTGGGAATGTCAATGGTTTATACTTCCGAACACGAAGCGACAAAAGACCTACCTTTACTTGAGCAGCAAAATATTCTTCAGCGTGTAAAAGTATTAGCTGATAAGTATCATGTACAATATGTAAGAATCCTACCTAATTGCTTGCTTACTCAAAAGAATTTATTGATACAACATAAGGCACTCAGTAAGACAATTGAAGCCGTAGACGATGAGAGATTCTTCCATCAAAAGAAAGTACATCGAGCACCTAGTCAATGTAAATGCCACCAAAGTTTCTTTAGACCCTATCTTAGCGAAGAAATATGGCCAGAAACAGGGAAGCCTGGAACGGTTTTCCCATGTGATTCTATTGTGCTGAATGAAGGAGTTGAGCACTTTGATGCTAAGCAATTTGGACTCTGTTCTCCTGATAAAATTCTTGATTATATGGATCATAAGATCCCCCAAAGATTTGATGCAACAAAAAATTGTGCCGGCTGTGTTTTTTCTAATAATATTGACATGCTTAGTGCCTATATATATAAGGGGGAAGAGCAGTTTGACAAGTATGAGAAAGTGGATTTATTACACGAGAATTTTATATAGGACTTAATCATGATTAGCCAACTAGATCACAATATATTTAACGGTTTAAAAAAAGCAATGGCGAAAGATGTATTGGTTTTTGATTTTCGAGCTGTTCCTGGTGTTTTAAGCAGAAGATTAGTTATATTGATGAAAGAAGTATTTTCTTCATATTATTATACACAAATGAATTTTTTGTATATATCAACAAATGCTATGGACCCTCTTTATGCATTGTTCGACAGTGCTTATCCTGTAATTGAAGATATATGTATAAAAGACATGGCGGATTGTAATCAAGAATATCTTCGTGCTTTAGGTGCTTCTCCCGCAACAATAGGTGTTTCTGGAAAATATTTTACGCATAATCAAGATGATACAGAGTTTGTATTTGGGTCTGACAAAGACGTATTAGATCTACGAAACAAACAATGCGATTGTATATTAGGTAGTATTTAATGAAGACAGCATATGAAAAAGGGAATTGGGTTCCGACACCAGACCATTGGCCGAAACGATACAACGTTTCAAATGAACCGTGTGATTTTATTAGAGGGCATTGTGCATGTGGTGCTGCTCACAACCTAGAAGAAGAATGGGTGAAGCTTGGAATGATTAAATATGGATTTTATGATTTCATAGTAGGATATTCTATACCTGATTTCGATCTTAAGAAAGAAGATTATGACAGTTAAACAATTAATAGGAAGATTACAGGAATTACCAGAAGATTATAATATTCATTGGTATGGAGGTCCTATTGAAGGTGATCCTGTTTTTGAAGTTGTAAAAGATTGTGTAGAAGCGGATTTTGATTTGAACAACGACAGTGTTGACTATTAACAAAGGAAGTGATGAAGTTTGAAGTTTGATTCAGATAGTTTCAATGAAGATTATTTTCAAAATGGTATTAAAACTGGTAAGTCTCTCTATGATAGATATAGGTGGTTGCCTGAGCTTAGCATGTCTATGTGTATGTCCATGATTGATTATTTAGGAATAAAGAGAGAAGATAGAATTCTTGACTACGGATGTTCTAGGGGGTATCTTGTTAAAGCAATGAGACTTTTACATAGAATAGCTTATGGTACTGATATCTCAGAATATGCTATTAATGATTGCGACAATGAAGTTGAGGGGTTTCTACGTATCCTTAATCCAGACGGAACAATACCGTTCAAAACTCCGTTTGATTTTGGTATCAGTAAAGACGTCATGGAACACGTACCGTACGAACATATAGACTTTGTTTTCGAGCAACTGTCTAAACACTGTAAAACATTATTTATTGTTGTTCCACTTGGTGAAAACGGAAAATATCGTACTCCACAATATGAATATGATACTACTCATATGATTCGCGAGAATGACGTATGGTGGGCTGCAAAAATGGCACAGTTCTTTACGGATTTGATTGTAATAGACTATGTGCCTGGAATCAAAGACAACTGGTATGACGTGAACCCTAAAGGCAACGCCTGTATATTTGGAAAATCATTAAATGTCTAAATTTGAAATAGATAATATCAACAGAAACAAACTTTGGAAATCAAAAATAAAATGAAATATACATTTATGCCACCCAATAGTCAAATACAATGTGAACCATCGTATTTTAATTATCCGAACAGTTCTCCATTGATTTCCATACATGTACCTACTTACAAGAAAAAATATTTAAACATTGGCTATGATTTTACTATTAATGTTGTCGTCTTAGCTTACTTACAAACATTTGATAATTGGGAGCTAAGACTAATAGATAATCATGATGGAGATTTAAATCTTGACTATTTATTTGATGAAGTAGAAAATATATTGAATAAAAAAGTAGATAAGACTAAAGTATTGTATCAGAGGAGCAGTAATGATCTAATAGGCAACAAGAGAAATGAATTAATTAAACATACGATAGCTCCTATAATATGTAACTGGGATGATGATGATTTATATTTGCCTGAATACTTATCAACTGCATGCAGGTTTTTTGAAGAAAATCCTTTTAGGGCCGGTGTCGTTGTTGGTAGAAGATGGCAATATAATTTATGCGAACGACAAAGATTAATATGGACCAATAATATATGTAATGGTGCTGGATATTATGTTTTAAGAACAGATGCACTCAAACAATTTACAAATGTCAGATATGCTCAACTTCAGAAAGCAGCAGAAGCTAAACTTTTACGTGAGTTGGCTAGAACTGTCAAGGACACAGATATTGATGGACCTGCGCAATTATATCCACCCATTGATAAACACTATGTGAGAATGAGATGTGGCGGAAATTTAACAGATCAAGGAGGATGGGAAAATGATGTCAGAATTAAAAATGAAAATGGTGGCTATCTTATGAATGATTTTAAATTTGAATGGTTGTTTTCAAAAGTCCCCATAGAATTGCACGATAGATATAAAGAATTAATTAATAGACTGTATGAAGCGGAAAAAATTGGAGGTTCGATATGAAAATTGGATTTGTTGGTGCAGGATGTCTAGGGGGACCTGTAAGTATAGCTACTGCTATGAAAGGTCATGAAGTTTACGTCTATGATATTATTCCCACAACCATAGCAAATATTGAATTTAATCCTAGAGAGCCTGGGCTATTAAACCAATATAATGAGATCAAAGATAGACATCATAAGTGTGATGATTTGCAATGTCTTGTAAATAATTGTGAATTAATTGTAGTTGTTGTACCAACTCCAGTATTCAAATGGCTAGATGGTCAGTCTAGATCTCATTCTCTAAGGTCTGACTTTGGACTTGAACCTCTGAAATCATGTCTTTCATCTGTATGTGATTGTTTAGAAAAAGTAAACGATGAAACATATAGAGTAGTGGAGGTTATTAGCACTGTTTTGCCCGGTACAACAAAAAAAATATTATTTCCATTAATGCAATCTAGAATAGGACACCTAGTAGATGAACACGGATTTTCACGATGGGGATTGACATACGGTGCAGCGTTCCCAGCACAAGGATCTATTATTGATGATTGGTTGAATCAAGAATTTAAATTAATTGGACATAATGATAGTAGAGCAGCTAAGGTAATAGAGAGGGCTTATTCACAAATATCTGATGCACCTAGATTACGAAGAACATTCACAGAAGCAGAGCTAACCAAGCAGTTTTATAACACTTTTATTACATTTAAGATCTTATGTACAAATGCAGCAATGGAAATAGCACATAAAGTTGGAGACTGTAATATTGACAATGTAATGGAAGCAATACACTATGCTACTAAACGTGTTATTAGTTCGAAATATCTCATGGGAGGATTGGGAGACGGATCAGATTGTCATTACAGAGATATTAACGCTTTATCGTTTTTAGCAGATAAGCTCCAGCTATCCACCAACCCATTCGCGTATGCTCAGTTGGCCAGAGAAAAACAAACAGAGTGGATTGCTCAGTTAATGGTAGCTAATAAGCCATCGGAAAATTCTGAGCTTGTTATTTTAGGTGCTGAATTTAAACCAGAGACAGAATTAATTGAACGAAGTTGTTCTGTCTTGGTCAAAGAAATATTAGAGATGCGTGACATTAAAATCAAGATATATAAATCAGGTAATGCTATAGTCTGTAAGCCGGGGACTGTGTTTTTAATTGGCTGCAACAAACAAGAATATACTGAATTTCCGTTTTTTGGACCAGGAGATGTAGTAATTGATCCTTGGGGTAAAGTAAAAAATCAAACTGGTGTAAAAGTAATTAGGGTTGGTAGGATGGAGCGTGGACAAGAAGGAGATCTAAGTACAAAAGATATGATCTGGTCTGCCAGATATATTTAAAATGAAAGATCAAAAAATTTACAAATTATATAATAAAATTTCTACCATGCGGGAGTATGATTTATTGTATTATGATAAAAGACATCATAATCAATTGGTTGTTCTTCTAATGCATTTTAAAAAATTAGGACTGTATGTTCAAAAAGAAATTTTTGAATTAATTGTCAATGGACGTATTATAAATAAAAAAGTAACCCCGATATCATACGCACGAATGGAACTGGAGAAACTCGAAGCTTGGTCGTCTAAAACGAAGATTTTAGCTAAGAGAGCAAAATTATCTTGGAAGGCATTGTCTAATCAATTTGTTACGAATATCACCACAGATAAACAAAAAAAAGAAATATTTGAAGTATCTGAACCAAATATAAGGAGAAAAAAATGAAGACAGGGATTTATACATAAAGAACGATTTGATTGGAGTATATTAAGATGTAGTCAGTCGTACAATCAGTGTAGAGGTGCGATTTAACATCAAAATAATAACACATTGGACTTATAATATGGGAAAAAATACTGATTTATCTATGATATTTATGAACTTCGTTATTCATGCGGCGGCATCAAAACACTCAGAAGACACAGAAGATGTTATATATCAAGTGGGTCAAGCTAAAGGCATGCTATTCACTCTAAAGGTACTGGGGTTTGATATAGATGATTTAAAAAATCATTGTATATCCTCTGTAGAAATAGTATCTAATACAGTAGACACAAGTGACGGAGTAATGCCTAAGAAAGATATTCTCGAATTAATTGAAGCTATTTATAAAGATACGGTTGATCACATAGATCAAATAGTGGGAGGAATGTTACTCGATGATGCTCAGCGATGACAATAAAGTTTGTGCAACACATGTGTTTGCCGCCGGCGTTCTTAGATTTGTTGAAGACAGAGAAGAAGACGCTGATTATCAATATATAGTTGGAATAGCCGTGGGGATATTATCATCTGGTTTATTTAACGACGGAGAAGAACTTCAAGCATGGTTTGTGCATTATTTAACCATGAGACAAAAGGCAGGAGATGAATTCGACGCTCAAGCTCTTTGTAATGCTGCTGAACAAGCTATAGAACAGGCTAGTGATTATGTTTTAACACGCGAAGGTGCTATGCTTTTAATTGAAAGCCAAGAAGATGAATAGATGTAGTAAAAAAGGTTGTGAACAGCCGTCTACTCGTCAGATGGGATGTTGTCAATATTGTAATAAACATTATAGGTTTAAAAAGATGAGAAGCGGAGCACAACAAAAGAATAAATACATGCCGTCTTGGGAAGAATTAAGTGAAATGTTGCCTAAAGATATGATTTGTAATATATGTAATAAACAAATGATATGGCATAAAAAATTAGGAAAACTTAATGATGTTATCTCTCTACAGCATGATAACAACGGAGATATTAGATTAATTTGTTTTGCGTGTAACATTGGTCATAGGAATTCAAAATTAGGTGATGAATATTTTAATATCCAGAAAGATCACAAATATTGCCCGGAATGCGAAAAAATATTATCAATAAAAAGTTTTTATAAAAACAAAAGTAAAAGAGATAAACACAATAATATTTGTAAAAAATGTGTGAAAACTTTAGGGAAAAAACTTTTTGATCAAAGAAGAGACAAAAATATATGCATTAATTGTGGTAGTGTTCTTTATATTCATAGTGTATGTCGTTGTTATGAATGTTTTGTCAAAAATAAAAGGTACGCAAAAAATGAATGATCTTAAAAGAGTTTCATGGGACGAATATTTCATGAGTCTTTGTCTTTGTGTTGCACAAAGATCTCATGATATACATAGTAAATATGGTGCAATTATAGTCGATGATAAATATCGTGTTTTGTCTATAGGTTATAATGGCTTCCCAAGAAATACTCCTCATGAAGGAATGTCTTTAGAAAGACCAGACAAGTATTTCTATATGGTGCACGCCGAAGAAAATGCTATAATTAATGCTACACAATGTTTAGATAAAGCAACATTATATATAGCTGGATATCCATGTCACAAATGTATGAGAATGATTATTCAAGCTGGAATTACTAAAGTTATTTATGGACCTATAACTGCCAAATGCCATGATGCTGACGATGATTATGCCAGTGGTCAAATGCTTATAGGTCAAAGTATTGAATTTGTCGATATGAGTCGTTCAGCTAGTGCTGTTCATAAATTCTTAAAAGATACATCTAAATATCTTAAAACCAAGGAGGATTGATTTGGATGAATTTACCTGAATATTCACCTATTGGCTTTGCATCGGAGATCTTTTCGCAGAGATATGTGATTCATCCCGAAGAAGCTTTTTTGGAAGCGGCTATTAGAGTAGGTACACATATTGCATCTCCAGAATTAAACGGCAAAAGACAGAAATATGCCGAAAGATTCACCAATATTCTATCTACTAATAGATTTAGTCCCGGAGGAAGAATATGGAGAGGCTGTGGGAGACCCAAAGGGCAGTTGTTAAATTGTTTTGTTTTACCGGCAGAAGATAGTAGAGAAGGATGGGGTAATCTTTTAAAAAATACTGTTATCATTTCTGGATTAGGTGGCGGAATAGGTATTAATTTTTCTCATATTCGTCCGAGAGGAACAGAAATTAAAGGCACCGGAGGTATAGCTACTGGTGCCGTGTCTCTCATGGAGATTACCAATGCAGTTGGAGATGTAATCAGAGAAGGTGGTGGACGTAGAACCGCATTAATGTTTGGGCTTATGTATAATCATCCAGATCTTAAAGAATTTATTGATAAAAAATTAACTCAAGATCAAATTAATAATGCTAATGTCTCTGTTATGATTGACGACCATTTTTTAGATTTAGTTGAGAAAGACGAAGATATTATCTTTGAATGGCAAGGTCAAGAAAAGGGTAAGATGAAAGCTCGCGAATTATGGAATAAAATTGTAGAAAACGCTTGGAGTTGTGGTGATCCTGGCATCCTTAATTATGGCTTAGCTAACGAAATGAACACCATAAGTTATTTGTCTGATTTGGATTGTACTAATCCGTGCGGCGAGCAATTTTTGGAACCCTATGGTTCTTGTTGTCTAGGTTCATTGGTTCTACCAACACATATTATCGATGGTGAAATGAATTGGGAACTTTTGGGAGATACGATTACGCTTGCTGTGCGATTTTTAGATAATGTCATTTCAATTAATCATTATCCGATCAAAGAGGTAGAGCAACAATGTCAAAATGTTAGACGTATCGGCTTGGGGGTTATGGGTCTTCATGATATGCTATTACGTATGGGATTTAAATACGATCAACCCAAAGCTCTTGAGTTTGTGGATAAACTTTTTGCATTTATTAAAAAGAAAAGTTACGAATCCTCCATTTTCCTTGCTGTAGAGAAAGGTCAATTCCCAGCACTGGACAGAGAAGCACATATTAAAACAGGGTTCTGCAAAACTTTATCTAAAGGATTGAGAGCTAAAATTTTAGAATATGGCATCAGAAACTGCACAATTAATACAATACCCCCAACC